>ENA-UOOR01003694-UOOR01003694.1-fermentation-metagenome-genome-assembly--contig:-NODE-3694-length-13111-cov-14.624387_pt1 | contig 13111 bp, 12 predicted proteins | sample MGYA00245780_ERZ724029 | MGnify/ENA primary metagenome ERZ724029 (study PRJEB28704, sample SAMN03018315) | fermentation metagenome | biome: anthropogenic terrestrial biome; feature: soil... | reverse complement strand
TTGTTCCAGATGTTTTCGGCAGTAAAAATGCAAATAGCTTCCGCCGTCGGTCATATAAATCCTGTATTCCATCCGCGTGAATTGTCAGCGTGATTGCAGGTGTACGCTGTTCCAACAAATTGCCTTCTAACGTAACACCATCCTGTCCCGGTGCCTTTGTTGTCAGCATGGTACTTTTCGGCGCTCCAATATCAAAACTATTTAATATGTACGGCGGCGCACCGCCAATCGTGATGCTGCCGAATTTATTTTGCAAAACGATTTTTTCCATTTCACGTACCTCTAAGTTGTTTGAAATATCAACCGCTGCACTGCTGCTTTTGCCTGCCGTGTTTGTTCAGACGGTGACTGCCGTACTGGGCTGCTGATGCTAATATTGTAGCTGTTATTACGGGTAGTGCTGTTGCTACTGTACATTACAGACTGCGTTGCTGCAATCTGATCTGCTGTAGCCTGCGCATCAATAGCGGCCGCGCGGGCATCGCTGATTTCAGTATTAATAGATGCAATCATAGCTTTAATGCTGTCAATAGCAGGTTTGAATCCCTCTGCAAGCTTGTCACCCAGCGTCTGGCCCGCAAGCTTATAACTGTCACTGTACGAATTCAGCAATTCAATGATTCCCTGCTGATTTTTGTCTACAATCATTCGCTCAGCTTCTGCTTCCAGCTGGGCATCTTCCTGCATTTTGCTGTAGGTATCTTTTACAGCTGTCAGCGTATTGTCCAAAGACTTCTTTTTTGCATTGTACACGGCGGTAATATTGTTAATCTCTGTCTGCTTTTGTGATTCCAGCACTTTTTTCTGAGCATCAAGATTATCCTTGACAGCATTAATCTGGTCTTGCAAAGATGCTTTTTTATCCTCAGTTGCTTCTGAGTTAAGTTCCTTCTGGTAATCAGCCTGTTCTTGCTCCAGCTGCTTCTGCAGTTCTGCTTTGTTATACGCATCATGGCTATATGCAATTTGCGATTGCAAATCACTGATTTTATCCGTATAACCTTTGCGTGTCTCAGCGCGGCTGTCAGCTTTGTCCTTGGCATCCAGCGCGTTGAGCTGGGCCTGCAGGGCTGATGTGGCGGTATTTGCTTCATCTTCCAGCGCCTGCTCTTTTGCATCATAGGTACTGTTGATAATATCTTCTGACTGCGTTTTCCAGCTTTCCAGACTATCCAGCGACTTGTTGATAGCGTCTTCCTGTGCCTGCTCTTCCTCACTGTACTTTTCCTTCAACGCATTTTTGACTTCATCCAGCAGGCTATTGACGTTGGAAGCAAACTGCTTTCTATCTTCTAATTCAGCCTGCAGCTCCTTTTTTGTCATGGTACCTACACGCCGTATCTGTTCAATCTCTTCAACAGCCTGCTCACGGCGCAAAGCAATTTCTTGACGAATGACATAGCGCTTCTCTTCATATTCGTCTGCAAGTTGCTTTCGCTCAGCTCCGGATGAATTCATCAGGGCCTTTGTTTCCTGCGTCCATAAGTTAGATTCTTCTTGACCTAAAGACTTTACATCAGCTAGTACGGATTGCTTCGCCTGCTTTAATCGTTCTGAAATCAGTGCCGCAGCTTTAGCGGTTGCATTTGCAGGCTTCGTGTTATTTTCATCTATGCTGTCGGCAATCAGCTGCATAAAATCTGAACCATAGGTGTCCGCGTCGGCTAATGGACCCTCATCTGGTACGCTGAAATGCAAGAATGAACGAATCTTCCCCGCCACCCAGCTAGCCGCATTTTGCACTGCACCTGCTGCTGACCGTATTCCGTTTGCTATTCCATTAATTAAATCTGAACCCCATTTAAACGGATTTAATTTAGAGAAGGTTCCCTGTACAGCATCCCAAACTTCATTGAATTTTGACGATACTGCATCGGGGCTAAAATGAGTAAAAATAGCTTGTTTTGCATCTTCAAATTTAGTCCCAAACCAGTTTTTTACATCATTAAAAGCGCCCTGTATCCCTGTCCAAACACTATGCATATGTGACGTGATAGCATTTGGCTGAAAATGCGTTTTTATTGCCGACTGAGCTTCGGAAAAGCGTTGCCCAAACCAAGAGCCAACAGAAGCAAATACTCCTGAAATATTTTTCCATATTCCACTGAAAAATCCCGTAATCCCGGACCATGCAGACCGAATTCCTGCCGCTGCTGTGCCAAATATTCCACTAAAAAAGCTTCCTACTGCCGAAAATATTGATTTGATTCCATTCCATATGCCACCAAAAAATCCTGTAATACCCGACCATGCGGATTTAATTACTGATACTGCTGCACCAAATACTCCATTAAAGAAAGAAGCCACTACCGAAAATATAGAAGTAATTCCGTTCCAGATTCCACTGAAAAAGCCGGTTATACCACCCCAAATACTCTTGATCAGATTTGCTGCGGAAGTAAAAAACTTCCCCACATTGTCTGCAACTACCTGCGCACCGGACTTTATGCCACTCCAGATATTCTTGAAAAATCCGCTGATTGGACCCCAGTTTCGAATAATTACGGCAGCAAGAGCGGCAACACCAGCAATAATTGCAACAGCTGCCGCAGCCTGTGGTGTCATTCCAAATAAATTTTCAAATATTTTTGCGGCTTTCGCAGCGCCTGACAAATCTTGTATCCCTTTTTTTGCTTTATTGATAGCTTTTGCAATCTTTGCGCCAATACCAGCCGCCGCTATTGTTGCTCCTATGGCAGCAATAGCAGTAATAATTTCCTGCTTGTGTTGCATTATAGATGATACGACCTGTGAAACAATACTTATCACTTTCGGCGCATTTTGAACGATAAATTGCACTACAGATCTAACTGCACTTGATATTGCCGTAGCGAATTGCACAATTTCAGTTTTGTGCGTGGCGATGCGTCCAGCCAACCCTTGCACTGCTGCTGAAACTTTTGGTATGGCAGCCTGAAACAGCGGGTTCAAGGCGGTATACATACTGTTGATAGCTGGCAGAAACGCTGCACCAATACTTTGTTTCATAGCTGCGATATTCATTTTAAAAATTCTTGCTTGGTTCGCCATAGACCCTGCAGATGTGCGGGCAAAATCATTCTGTGCGTTTTTGGTCACCGTCAGCAAATAATTGTAACGCAATGTAGTCTGCTGTGCCTGCGTCATTTTGTCATAAGCTGTATGTATCCCTTGCGACATGGCATAAGCTGATAAATTAGCCACGCTCATGTTAATGCCCAGCTGCTTTAATGGCTCTGTTTCTCCAGAAATTCCTGACCGGATTTTTTCCCACATTTCTGACGTGCCAACATTATAAAACGAAGACATATCACCAGTTAGCTGTACCAACTTTTCAGACATCGTTGCGGCGGCCGTTTCTGTTACGCCCGACGATTGCAGCATGGCTCCCATAGAACCAGACCATTGCATTGCAGCGGTTTTTCCAACGCCTGCACTTTTCGCAGTTGTGTTTGTCCAATCTTCTACCGATTTGGACGATTTTTTGAATGTGTTCTCAACCACATTCTGTGCTTCAGAAAGGTTACTAGCACTTTCAGCCAGGTTATATATGCCATGCGCTATCCCTGATATTCCCATACCAAGCCCCATTCCCAATACAGAACTTGTAAGCCCAGAGAATACAGACTTTAGTCCGGAGAAATGTCCTTTGATTTTTTCTGATGCCGATTGTGATTTTTTCGATAGTGATTGAAATCCTTCCCCAAGTTTTGACAAAGCACCTTTTCCGCGGGTACTTTCTGACTTCATCTCAGACAGTGACTTGTCGTATCTTTTAATAGAGCTTTCGGTGCCAGAGATTTTTTTCTCCATAGCGTACATCTGATTAGCAAGGCTGGCGGCTGATTTGCTGTCTGCACCCTGCTCTTCGACTACTTTGGTATATGCTGAATGCAGCCGGTCCAGCGCTTCCCTCTGCAAACCAAGTTTTTCTCTTAATGATGATATACGCTCCGAAAGTCCCGCTGTGCTGTTGCTCCACTCACCCATGACGGCAGCAGATGCGCGAAAACTTGCTTCTACCGAATTCATAGATGCTTTCAACTCTGAGATGCCAGCCTTAAATGCTGTCACGTCAAGGCCAACACTGCCTTTCATATCATCTGCCATGGTATTAATCACCTCTTTTCTTTATCTAATCCATGCCGCATTGCGCGGGTCAACTTTTCTATATCGTTTCCCGCCACGCATAACAATTTCACTGTTTTCTTCGTTTTCTGTTCCGTCTTCATCCTCTTTTAGCATGCCATTTAGCCGCAAATGTTCGCGCCACATTGCATCAATCTTACGCGGCGTGCTGCGCCAAAATGCCGGTTCCGGCTGATGCAGTTCGACTGTCCATATTGTATAAAGTGTCAGCCACGGGAATTTTCCGTCTCCTGTGGCTTTTTCACGTTTTTTTCGTCACCATCAGGCTCCGGCAATGCCGCGCCCATAGCGGCATTTAATGCAGACGTTACTGCATCAATATCCCGCAAAGTAATGAGGCGACCTGTTTCCTGCTCCGTTATTTTAGGCTCGCTATGTTGCAGGGCCTTCCACAAAATAAAGCGCAGGTCTTTCATGCTAAGATTATTTGAGACCTTATCGAATGCCTTATTCAAAGTTCCATACCTGTCCTGCATATCACACAAGGCATTCATATCGAATTCAAGGTCATATTCTTTTCCGCCAAGCGTAATCAATACGCCTTTGTTTTTTAGATCCGCACTCGTAATATTTGCGTTCATTTTATGTTCCTCCGTATCATGATTATTTTTACTTTTCCGGTTCATGCGCCGAAAATAGCCATATAAAGCCCCTGTCTCCAGGGGCCAAAAATCAGGCAGTTGCAACCGTGAAATTGGAAACTGTCGTTGCAAGCGTTTGACCGTAAACGTCCTGCACTGCTGCAATAATAATACTATATTGCTTCCCTGCCGTCAGAGCCGCTGCAGGTGTCAGCGTCAGTACTTTCTTTGTGCTGTCAAGCGCCGCCGTACACGCGACAACAGCACCATCAGAAATCAACGCAACGCCGGAATAATCAGAAATCGCATTGCTGAATGTCAGCACTGGCTTCGCTGCCACTGCCACACTTGTTGCATTAGCTTCCGGCACAACCGTTACTGCCAATTCTGGCAACGGACCATGTGTATCAGGTGTTTGTACCCGGTCGAACCATGTACTTGCATCTGTGAACAATGGGTTAGTTGTATCATCTGATACCTTTTTCAGACTGGATTTAATTGTTTTTGCACTATCCATCGGATCCGGAATGTCAAACTGATGTACTGTTGTAACTGGGGTATATGTCAGGTCAATCCCTTTCGCAGTTACCTTGTCCGCTTTTGACTTTGCGTCTTCAGAACCAATTTCAAATGTGCCTTTAAGGAACCACCGATAAATATAATTGCCATTCCCAATGGAAATGCGATATCCGACTGCAAAATATGGTACATTGGATAAATCCCCACTGTCCAGTACGCGGCCAGTAACAGGATCAGAAGACTTTCCTGTAATATAAGCCTTTAGCTTTTCTGTTAAGCCCGATACAGAAAGTGTATCTGTACCTGCCTCGCTATAATATGTGAACATCTGCTTATTATCGTAAGCACTGCTGTCGCTGTTCACCTTTGGGTCATGCTTTACCTCCCCAATTGGGGCTAAATAAATTGGTTTATCAGTTATATAATTAGCGAGAGTATCTTCTGTCACTTTTGCAAAATACAGTTCGTCACAACCTACCAGCTCGCCAACGACTGTATTTTCATCTGCAATACTCATAATTTTTTACCTTCTTTCGTAATAATAAAAATCCTGATGCCAACCGTAATGGCCAGTATCAGGTTGATAAGGAATTCTGCCGCAATTATTGCTGCGGGTAAATCCCGCCGCTGTAAACGCAGAGACAATTTCATCTGGAACGGTCAGAAAATCTTCTTTACTACGGTAAAAGAAACTTACTTGAATACGCGGCTGATGGCTAGTTTCTTTACCATCCGTGTAAGTTTCTCCCACATCATCTACCAAAAAGTACACAAGGTATCTATCTGGCAATTGTTCCGCCAGCGGTTGGTTTTCGTCAACCGTCCAGCGTTCAAAAGCATAAGGAATTCCGGTGTCCGTTTGAAACTGCGTCAGCACTGATTCCGCTGAATCAATCCAGTTCAATCAACTGGCACCCCTTTCTCTTTCAGCACGGTACGCTCTGCTGCAAGAATTTCTTTTCGATTTTCTTCAAACGCTGGCCGTACAAACGGGTCGGGAAACTCCGGGGAGTGGCCGTCGCCATACTCCTGATACACGCCGTGGGCCGCTTCCGGGTGTTTCTCCATGTCGATTCCAACTGTGCTATAAATGTAATTACCTTCCTGCTTCGCGGGAGTAGTCTCAATCGCGTTGTAAACAGCATCTGTGCCGTATTTTCCAACACCTTTTCTATGCCGTGCAGCGCCATCTTTCATTGCTTTATAAGCGATCTTTGCACCGGCATCTACTGCTTCTTTACAGGCCTCGTCAATGCTGTTTCCGGCGGCTTCAATTTTCTCAAGGTATTTGTCCAGATTTGGAAAATTTATTGACACTGATAACGCAGAAGAACCATACCTAACGCCGTTTACCTTAATACTACTCACTGTTCATCGCCGCCTTTACTTTAAATTTCAACCAATGCCTATGCTGATCTGGATCGTTTGGCCCAATAATCTGATAAATCGTGCCATCTTTTACAAGGCGGCACATAGACGTAACAGCCGGGTTATACCGGATAATTACATTTGCGGCGTCCATGACCTGTACGGCCTGTGCAGCCCATGTTTCAGCACCACCAAGAGGGTACCAATAACACCGAGTATAGACTTTTGGAGCACTTTTAGCGGACGTTCCGTCAAGGTCATACCATGCTGTACTTTCATGTATTCCTGTTCCGGTCGTAACTTTATGCTGAATTCTAACCTTTGTGCGCAGCAATCCAGCATTCATGCTATCCAGAACTGCCATCATCCGTCGCCTCCTGCGCAAGCTGCAACTGCAAAATAATTCCATTCAACCCATAGGGCTGTGGAGCAGTTGAATTATCGGGGTCCGGCATTCTTTTGTCATACCAGCAAGATACAAGCATTTTTACAGCCTGCGCATAAAGCGGGTCGCTTTCATTAATTAGCACACCTGCATTTTTTAAATAGGCTTCTGCCGCATTAATATAGCTTGTCAGGTCATCGTCTGTACAGCAATAATCTTTTATGTCATCAAGAAATGCGATAAGACATCCCCCCTTAAGTGCAACTTAAAATCAGGCTCCCGCAGCTTCGGACATTTTGCAGAAGGCATCCGTTAATGCAACATCACAGTCATACAGAGCAGAACCGAGAAAATCGACACTGCGGTTAAGAAAACCGCTTGCAGTACTCATTTCAACGGTAACGTCTTGCGCGAGGTTGCCGACCATCTGCTTAAAATCTCCAAAATACAAAGTATTGTCAGGTACTTTATCTGAAACCATAATCGGATAACCAAGGATGCGCTGTGCAATTGGATTGGAAAAATCCTGAACGAGAATAGGCCTCTTATTGCTGTCTTTAATTTTTGCAAGCTGGCCATACAAAAATTTATTGTTGCAAAGGAACTTTGCATTACCGGTATAACGCGCAGGCAAATAGGAAATTAGTTCAACTACATCGTCATAGGCCGGAGAACCACCATTTACAAATTGTACATTATTAGTTCCAGTAACCCATGTCACAGCTTTTTCAATACCGTTGGGCTGACTGGAACCAGTCCCGTTAATAGTGAAGTCCTCAATCTTAACAGCTATATCGCTGCTCAGCATATCGGTAAGCCATCCTTCAAATGCGGAAATAGCCATTGTCTGGATAGTCTTACTGATACGAATAACTTTTGTGATATCATAACCGCCGAGTTCTACATATACCAATGTGTCGCCAGCCGGGGTAATAGTTGCGTTTTCAGTATGAAGTGCTGCATCCTCACGAGTGCCTTGAACAGCGAATTTGACATTTCCCGCCACACGGAGAAGGGTAATCTCGTTAATTAGTGGTGCAACCTTCACCATCTTTTGAAACAAAATGTCAGACGTTGCGGTTGGAATAACTGCTGTCGTACTGCTGTCATAAGAACGTTTTTCAGTATTGAAATTGGCAGCTTCAAGCGCGCGTTTTTCGTTATCTGTCATGGTCTTTCCAAGCAAGCCCTTGAAGAAAGCACTACGATATTCCTCACTTTTGAGCAAGTCCTCACGCGGCATATTCTCAAAATTACGCTGCTCCTTCGGTTTCGGGTCAAGCGGGTTCGGAAGTTTACGTGCTTCAAGTTTATTTTCGTTCAGGTCTTTAATAATTTCCTCGCGCTTTTCGAGCTGTGCCTTTTCGTCATTCAGGGAACGCAGCTCTTTTTCAAGCGCATCAAGGTCGGTCTCTGGATCATTTTTTTCAAGCTCCGTGCGGATTTCCGCTTTACGTGCTTCTATTTCTTTAAGTCTGGGATCCATATTTATTACCTCCAAAATCAAAAGTAAGTTGCGAGGATAAGCCGTTTACAGCGTTCCTCATGTTCTTTCGCGGCCTTTTCTGCCGCACGCTTTTCATCATCTGCTTTGTGTGCCGCTTCACTCCCCAGTGAAGCACTGGCCCGGGCGCTCTCCAGCGTCTTTTTAGCACTCTCCAGTGCCGACTGGCCGCGGGCATTTATGTCAGTGCCGTCATACGCCGGCATACTAACTGCTGAAACTTCATAGACTTTCGCTATATCTGTAATGGTGCGCGTTGGCATGTCTGTATCTTTCCCTGTCCATTCATCCGCACGAACAGCAAAAATAAATGACATGCCGGACATATCTCCGCGCTGGACCGAATTCCAGAGAGCCTTTGCATCTGGATTGCTTTCAATGTCAAGAAGCGCTCGAATTGCAAGCCCCTGGTCGTCAACCGATAACTGCAGTGTCGAATTTGCATTGTTATTTCGGCTCCGTGCCAACGGCAAACTGTTAAGGTCATGATTCACATCAAACAGCACATCTGTAAAATCGGTGTTATCGAAAGCACCACGTGCAATTATTTCATTGAAGCAATCACAAATATTTGTGGTCTGCCCAAACACTGCAGCATGGCCTTCAAGGACTTTCCCCTGGTCGTTTGCATCATCTGCATTCAAATCCGGCATGGAAAATGCCCGTACAAGATGTGGATATTGAATTTTTTCATTCTTTTTTTTCGACATTTGATGAATTGCCTCCTTCATTATTTGAAATTCCCTGATACTGGTCCGCACCAGTACCGGCCTTCACCATATTTAAAGTCTGAACGCGGCGGCTGCCTTCTTCTCCGCCAATCGTCGGCATATTGAAAATGGTAAGTATATCATCCAGACTGGCAGCACCAATATTTGTCAGCAATGTCGCTACCTGCACTTTTTCTGCATTGCTGGCATATTGCAAACGATTGGATTCAAAAATGATTTCATTGCCAAATCCCTGCTGTCGACCGGTGAATACTTTTGCAGTGAATTGCAGGGCCATCTGCACGGCAAACGGTTCAAGCATTGAAGAATAAAACGCATTCCATTGTGCCGACGTATAATCGTTTTTGATAATTGCATCAGACACACCAAAATATTTATTGACCTTGTCAGAAATGAGTTTCATCTGTGCAGCGTTTGTTGTTTGTGGTTCACTATTAATCGGCTGATAGTCACAAGCACCGTCAACAATGCCCACACCGTTGTTATTCGCCGTATTAAGATAGGATGACATAAATTCGTTTTTGCGTTCATCTCTATCGCTTTTTTTTAGCATTTGCGTAAATTTTAGAACACCGCGAATGAATGCGCTGGATTTAATGGCATTGATAATTCCCTCATTCTGCGTGTTGATAAGTTCAAGCGTCGGCTCCATAGCGTTCATATTCGTTTCGCCGAACATATCATCCTTGTAGAAAAACCGGCGTAAATGGATAAGGTCTGTATACTGCACTGTGGCCGTTTCGCCGCCGAGAAAAGAAAATCGTGCGTAAACCTGCCCCTGGTATTCAAGCCATTCGGTCGTTGCGCCATTTAATGGCCAAAATAAATCGGGGTTTCCATCCGTGTCACGGTGGATATAAATAAACGCATTATTCTGGACAAGGTACTGTGTAGCAATTTTATAAAGAAATGTGTATGCGTCCATAAATGGGTTTGGCTGAACACTCAAAAGGTATTGCAAACTGTCATCTACAAATGTTACCTGCGGACTGCTGCCATCCGGAGATGGTGTCTTGCGAATATGTTTTGGATGAAGTTTTGCAGCATTTCGAGCAAAAGCGTCAACCGCAGCACGTACATCATCAGAATTATAAGCATCCGTACCGAACTGACTGAATACAGGCGTATAGCCCGAAAGCATTTTAAGCTGAGAATACCCATTCGGCGGGCTATTCTTCTTGCCAAAAATCATTTGATATAACGACCGACGCGTTTTTCGTTTCTTCAATTTCTCACCACCTTATGGCATAAAAACAACCGCTTAAGGCGGTCAAATTAATGCTTTATAATCTTCCAACTTTTCAGACAGCCCGACGTAACTGTCAAGCAGGCTAAATGTTCCATCAACGCGCATTCGTCTGTTCCGACCTTTCACGGGGCGGATATTTCCATTATCATCGAACTTAACTGAAGTATTCGCAAGGCACCATTTCAGCACCGGATTATTATTGTAATTTATCAGTTTGCTTTTAAAGTCTGCTTCCATAGACCGCATTGGCTGACTAAACGTCATTGCACCCTGTGCACATTTCATCATGTTATAACCATTCGATTCCATTTCCTGTACCCAGTAACCAGCGAGCGCGCGATCGTAATAAATCCAGAGCGGAATAATCTCATATTTATCACGCATTTTATTGAACCACGCTGTAACATACGAATAGTCGACCTGATTTCCGGGGCAAGTGGTAATCCATTTTCCCTTTGCCCATACGTCATATGGAATCTTGTCTTCTTTCACTCGCTTGTCAATTAATTCTTCTGGTATAAAATACATCTGAATGACATATTTTTTATTGCTTCCGGCCTTCATAATCGTAAGCGTCGCACAGGTAAGGTCTGTTGTGGCCGACAGGTCACAACCGCCAATTGCATAACAGCCGCGAAGGTCGTCCATTGTATAGGTATCTTCGTTATTAATATCATCAAATGACAGCCATGATCCCGCTACAGTTTCACGGATATTAAAGTCTTTCGTTAACACGGTCGGTCGTGTTTTATCATCTGCCTGCGCACGTGAAACCATATCCGCAAGGTATTTGTGCTTTTTAATAATGCCAATTCCTGGATTGGCTTTCACCCACATATCCGAGTCAGTCCATTCTTCCCGGCTATCCAATTCATAGAGAATTGGTAAGAAGGTATCATCCTTGTACCCGTCTAACTCGTTTAAAACTTTGTCGGCATAGTCATACATGTCATCGAAAATATTTTCTCGTACTGTGCCGGCCGTTGTAATCATCAAAAGTAGGGGCTGTTTGCGGGAAGAGGTAGACTGCTTCATTACGTCATAAAGGTTACGGTCCTTTATGGCGTGCAACTCATCAATCACTATGAAATGGCTGTTTAGGCCGTCCAGGCTGTTACTGTCACTGGCAAGTGGTTCAAACGTTGAAAACGTCAACGGCATATACATGTCTGAGCGGCGTTTATGCACCAGAGCACGAATCTCTGGGGATTGCTGCCGCATATGGACAGCATAGTTGAAGCATTTCGCAGCTTGATCACGTTTTGTTGCTACAGAATAGCACTCTGCAGCGCCTTCGCCATCTGCTATCATCATGTAGAGTGAAAGAGCTGCGCAAAGGCATGTTTTACCGTTTTTTCGTCCGACTTCAAGTAATGCCTCACGAAAGCGACGCGAACCATCAGATTTATTGGTCCACCCAAAAAGTGTTTGCAAAAATGCCTTTTGCCACAGCATCAAAGCAATTGGCTCACCAAGTTTGCCCTCCGCTTGTTTACAGAATTCTTCAACAAATTGAATGGGACGTTCCCCCGCCGCTTCGTCAAAAAAATAAGGCAGATCTTTATTGGCCGCCTCGTTTTCCAGTTTCTTATATTCTTTTATGATTTTCTTGCCAGCAATTATTTTACCCGCTCGAATCTGTGATAAATATTCTTCTGCCCAATTCATTTTCCTCCACCGGCACCTGCCGCCACAAATTTCAGCAACTTGTTTCCTTCTGTTGGAATTTCTTTTTTCGTTTCCGACGGCAGAAGGTCAAAGAGTTGTTTACATGCGGATGTGTAATTCTTAATTTGCTTCGTATATATCGCCGATGCTGGCCGTTCGCGCGCATATTCAATATCTTTCGTTTGGCTGAACTGCTCGGTAACGCCATTGGCTTTAATATCTGCTTCCAAATCTTCAAGTTCTACCTGCATGAAGGCAACCCGCTGAATAATCCCCTCTGCAGTTTTCAATTTGTTAGGCTGAATATTTTGCTTTTTTAGAAGCAATTTGAGCGTTTTTACGATTTTTTGAATTCGTTTGTCCTGCTCTTCGGGATTATCCAAGCTTTTCACCTCTTTTGCAAAATTGGGGAGGGGGTCATGCGCGCAACGGTTCGAGTATTTTGATTGGCTGTCGTGGTCTCCTCTGCCGCATATAAAAGCGCAATGGCGGGGGGTGTCGCCGGTCATTTCTTTATTACGTTCCCTTGCTTGTCAAACGTTAGTCCATCTCTAATTACTGGCAGCTTTCCGTTGTGCTCCTGCTCATGACAATCATTGCAAAGACACTCAAGGTTATCCCAATTCAATGTAATGTCCGGATTACTAATATTCTCCGGTGTAATATATTTCCGATGGTGAGCAATTACCGCTGGCCTACCGCATCGCTCACAGATATAATGCTTTGATTCCATAAATGCATGACGACATTTCTGCCAGCGTTTGCTTTTATAAAATGATTTTGCAAATTCACGCATACGATTACTTCCTCTACATGTTCACACTACTATGTCCTACCTGCAATAGACTGTCCGTCCATTCATGTTGCAACTGAGCCAGCTTCATATCATCATCCCTGTTGCGGCGCGGCTTTGCTAGTAGGTCAGCAATCTCTCTGTACAATCTTCGACGGTGTTCTACAACTGGGTCCATGGTATCA
>ENA-UOOR01003692-UOOR01003692.1-fermentation-metagenome-genome-assembly--contig:-NODE-3692-length-13116-cov-3.063471_pt1 | contig 13116 bp, 16 predicted proteins | sample MGYA00245780_ERZ724029 | MGnify/ENA primary metagenome ERZ724029 (study PRJEB28704, sample SAMN03018315) | fermentation metagenome | biome: anthropogenic terrestrial biome; feature: soil; material... | reverse complement strand
GATGTTGTTTTTTCTGTTAATCATGATTTAGATAAAATTCCATTAGCTAGAAGCAGAAATAACAATGCAAATTCAACCTTACAATTACAAGTAGATAATGTAGGGCTTGCAGTAAAAGCTAACCTAGATGTAGCGAATAATTCAGAAGCAAAAAGTTTATATAGTTCGGTATCCAGAGGAGACATGAATGGTATGTCTTTTATTTTTTGGGTTGAAGATGAAGAGTGGGAAGATTGGATACAGATATGCCTACCAGACGCATAAAATCTGTAGCTAAAGTTAGAGAGGTTAGTGCAGTTAGTTTCCCTGCGTATAGCGGGACAAATATAAATGCAAGAGATACACAAGCACTGGATAGTGCTAAGCAGGCATTGGACAATGCTAGGGCAAAAGCAGAAGAGTTGGATAATTCTAATGCGGAGCTGGATAGCTCTAATGTGGTTATAGAACAGCATAGAGAACAGACAAATAATAACAATTCTGATGAAGAAAAAAGACAGCAAGAAGAATTTGAATTTGAAAAATTAAAATACGAAATGCTAATGGATTTAAAATAGAAAGGAAGTAATGAAATGAAAAATAGATTATTGAAAATGATACAAGCTAAAGAAGATTTGAAAACACAAAGAAAAGCAGAATATAAAAAAGATATGGAAAATGCTAAGGATTCAAAAGAGTTAAGAAGCCTTTATACTCAATATAATAAAGATATTGATACTCTCGATGGAGAAATACAGGAGTATAGAGGTATGGTGGCAGAGATTGAAGAAGCTGAAAAGAGAGCAAAAGAACCAGATACTAATGATTCTGGTGCGGCTGGGATATTGCCAGAAGGTGCAAAACCACAAAAAAGGGATTCGGTACCTGAAGGCGGGGATGGCAGTTCAAAACAAGAACCACAGCAGAGAAGCTTTAATATTTTAAACACATATTCTATGGGCGAGAATATTAACCCTAAAGGTGTTCAACAGAGAAGCTTTGAATCATTAGATTTGAACGGGATGGATCCTGTAGATGCTAGAAATGAAATACTTAAAACTTATGAATACAGAAGTGCATATTTCAAGAACCTAATGAAAAGAAAACTGACTGATGTTGAACAAAGGGCTTTGACCACAGCAGCTAACAGCGGTGGAGCGGCAGTGCCAACTACTACATTCAATATGATTATAGAGAAGTTGAGACAAACAAGTGTGTTATTCCCACTTATTCAAGTTACTTATATACCTGGTAATGTAGATTTGCCAGTTGCTAATGTCATAACAGCAGGTGAATGGAGCGCTGAAGCAGTGGTAGGGAATATAACAGACGATACTGTACAATCAGTAAATTTAACTGGATATACTCTTGCTAAATATGCTCAAATTTCAATAGCTGCACAAACTATGACTATAGATGCATTTGAACAGTATATTGTAACTCAAATAAGTAATCAATTGGCAATAGCTATTGAAAACGCAATTTTAACAGGTAAGGGAGGAAGCCCAGTAGCACCAGATAAACCACAGCCTACAGGTATTTTGACTGGTGTTACTTTTGATGCTACTAATTCAAAAGAATTTTCAACTTCCGTTGGATATGATGATTTAGTAGATGCCAGGGCCTTACTTAACTCTGCATATAGAACTAATGCAAGGTGGATAATGAACGGTAAAATGGAAGCTGAAATGTTCAAGATTAAAACTACAACCAATAAGCCTATATTCTCACAGACACCACAGAATGGATTTGAACCCAGAATATTAAATATTCCTTATTTAGTAGATGACTATATGCCTGATGATACTATATTGCTTGCTAATTTAGCATACTACTACATGAATTTCTCACAGCAGCCAATTATAGAAAATTCTAGAGATGCAGGATTTACGTCAGCTTCTACAATTTATAGAGGGGTATTAGTGGCAGATGGTAAACCAGCTTTAAGTGAGGCGTACGTGAAGATCTCTAAAGATGAAACACCTTAATCTGGATGTGATGTAAAATGTCAAAGTTAAGCATAGATGAATTAAACGAATGGATACGAATAGATAATGATGACGATGTTAATACTTTAACCTCTTTATGCAGCACCAGTAGACTTATGATAAAGCAGTCTACTGGCATTACTTTTTCTGATGTTGAGGGGAATGTAGATGCAGAAGAACTGTATAAGACTTTGCAGAAATTTATAATTACAGATCTATATGAAAACAGAACAGGTGGAAACATAAATAAGTCTATAATAAGCTTGTATGCTCAATTAGAAGCATACAAGCCAGATGATGAAAGTGTATGACTATTAATTTATACCTAAAGAAGTAAGGTGATAATGTTGAATCCCGGTGAACTTAATAGAAAAATTGAGATATGGGGGCCAGTTCCTTACGAGAATGAATTAGGTGAGGATGATTTTACAAATGGAAAAATAAAAACTGTATGGGCAAAAATAATTCCACAGACTGGCTCTCTGATTAAACAGCAAAATGCAGGAACTTTATTATCGAATGTAACTCATAAAATTAAAATGCGATATAATTCTGCAAAAGATTTAACCACTGCAAATTGGTTAATGTATTTTGAAAGAGATGCAGATAGGCAAACTTATTTGAATGACCAAACACAAAACGTAGGACATAGATTGGATATAAAATATATTCTGGATCCAAATTATTCACATGAATTTTTTGAGATATTTGCACAAGAGAAAGTTGAATAGAGGTGATTTTATGGCTGGCACTGGCTTTGATGGATTAGAGGAATTAGATAGTTTTGTTTCTGAAATGTTAGATTTGGCAGAAAAAGAAATGCCACGAGAATCCTCTAAGTTTTTGAAGAAAAATGCTGGACAGTTGGCAAGGGCTACTAAAAATAAAGCTAAACAGCTTGGCGTTATGGAGGAAACAGGAAATTACTATAATGGTTTTAAGTCTGGAAAGGTGTATAAATATGACGGAGCTTTGTCCTGTAGATCTTATAATGGTTCGCCTCATGCTCATTTGATTGAATATGGACATTTGCAGACAGATAAAAGCGGAAAATCTGCAGGGAAAGGATTTGTCCCTGGATTTCATCCATTCCAAAGAGCTAGAGAAGATTTTATATCTAAGTATTACAATAACTGTGAACAGTTCATTGACGATATGATAAATAAGCATGGGTTGTGATTATATGATAGGGATAAAAGATATTATAGCAGCTATAAACAATCTGTTGAAAGAGAATTTCCCTGATGTGAAAAGGCAGAGTACAGATATAATGGATAGAGATATGGCAAACAAATTAAATACGAGGCTTAGGGAAAAGACAGTAAGTATAAGAATATATTATTTCCCTACGACTGAATATGACAGTAGAGTTGAGCTTTTAAATATACAGGATAAGCTAGAAGACATATTTCTTGAAGGAGTTTGGATAACCCCTTCTTTTTTTATGCCTACTTTTCAACAAGATGGCCAGGATAGTGGATTGGATTTTGTAATTGTAGACGGGATACTTCAACTACAGTTCTATCTATATTCTATACAGGAAATTGAGGATACCGATACCCACGAGCCTTTAGAAAATTTAAATATAAATATAGAAGGGATTGATATGATTGGCAATTAATTTACCATTAATTAATATTACCTTCAAACAACTTGTCTCCTCTTTTATAGAGAGGAGTGAAAGAGGAAACGTAATATTAATTATAAAAGATGATACTGATAAGACGTTTACCACCAAGGTATATAAACAACAAACAGAATTAGATGCCGATAAAACATTGTATACAGCGGATAACTACACATATATATCTGATTGTTTTTTAGGAAAGCCTAACAAGATTACAATAGTAAGAATAGATGCTACAGAAGGGGTATTTGCAGATGCTTTAGATATTATAAAAGGTTTAGAAATAGGGTGGATAGGAATTATAGAGGAAACTTCCACGCAATCAGATCAAGATGCTCTTGTTACATTCGTAAAAGCACAGAGAGCTAATAAGAAAAATTTTAAATGTGCTGTATTTAGCCCTACCACACCGCCTAATGATAAAGGTGTCGTTGTGTTAGAAAATGCACATGTAACCTTTAATGATAGTAGGGGAGAAGAAACAGGAGATAAGGCAATTCCAACTCTTATAGGGTGTTTAGCAGGAGCAAATGTAATGAAAGGTACTACTTATATAGTTTTGAGTAATCTTGCTAGCGTTGAAGAACCTGCAGATGTAAGTGCTGCTATTAATTCAGGAAAATTAGTGCTCATTAATGATGATGCAGATGTCAAGATAGGTGTTGGCATTAATAGCTTGACAGACCCACCGGAGGGTTCGAGCGATCCTGATGTTGAAAATGATGAATCCTATATTGAGATTGTAGAAGCAGAGGATATGATACAAGATGATATAATGAAAGCTTTTAAATCCGGATATTTAGGTGTGCTTAAAAATAGTTTAAATAATCAAATGCTATTTATAAATGAGGTGAATACTTATTTTGACGGTCTTGAATCCATAGAGGTACTTGACGGTGAATATGATAATAAAGCGGATATCGATGTTAGCGCACAAAGGGCAGCGTGGCAGAGCACCGGACTTGATGTTAGCCAGATGACAGATGCACAGATAAGGGCATTGACTTATAAGAGAAATATGTACCTTGCGGGAGATGTAAAGATACTCTTTGCAATGGAAAACTTGAACTTTGGAATAGCAATGCACAACTAAACAGGTTAAATACAGGACAATCTTTGAATTGTTCTTTTTTTATACCTAATTTTATAAAGGAAGTGAGATAGATGGCTTATGAGAATCTAGCAAACAAAGTTCTTTCTGGTACAGAGGGCACGCTCTGGATTAACGGAGATGAAATAGAGGAAATTAACAAGGTCGAAATTAAAATAGAAGGTGTCTTTGATGACATTGAATTAGCTGGAGTATATTCAACTATGGGAAGATATATGGGTTGGAAAGGTACCGGTACATTGACATTATTTAAGATGCATTCAAGGGGACTAGATTTAATCGGTACAGCTTTTAAAGATGGTAAATTCCCAGATGTAGAAATCATAGCTGCAATGACCAATAAACAAAATGGTGAAACAGAAAGAATGGCAATTCATGGAGTACAATTTACTAGCTTTGATTTTAACTATGAAACTAAGAAATCAACACAAGAATCATTACCTTTCAGGTTTATAGATTATGATGTACTGGAAAAATTATCTTAATTAGGAGTGATAAAAATGTCAGTGAATGAAAAAGCAAAAAAGCTAACGTTAGATGATCTTATAAATGCTAAAATAGCAAAAGATAAGGAGAAAAATAAGATTATAGAGGTTTATATTAAGAGTCTTGGCGGAAATGTATCTTTTGTTACACCTTCCACTAAAAGAATGAAGAAAATGGTTTATAAAAGCATGAGTCAGAAGCCAGATGATTTAGATGAATCTCAGGTAAGCTTAATATACGATTGTTGTCCTTTAGTAAAAAGTAATTATAAGAAACTTATGGAAGCATATGAGGTGAAAGGAGCACCAACGGCTCTTATAGATGAATTGTTTAACCTTGATGAACAGAATGAAATAATATTAAAACTTGGTGGTGCGACAGATGAAGAGCTAAAGAAGGCACATGAAGAAATAAAAAACTCATAGAGGAAGACGACTGGTTTAATACAGTCGCCTTCTATACTGCCAAACATGGGAAAGATCCTGACGAAATGCTAGATTGTAGCGAATATAAGAAGTTGTTTTATATAGAAGCTAGAAACGCCTACTATAAGGAAAGAAATGAGTTCCTGAATAGCTTATTTGGTGATGGAAAATAGTATTTAGTACTCTTTTAAAAAAATTTTTAAAATAAAAAATATTCACGTAAGCATTGATATTACAGGATTTGGCGTAATATTTAGCAAAGATCACTCTTTTAAATAGTAGAAGTCGTAGAAAAATCTATGATACAATATTTTTGTGAAGAATGGTAAATCTATCAATAACCCTCTTGACATCATTACATCATTCAAGTATAGAGGTGAAGAAGATTAAACAAATAACTATAAGGCTTGATGATGATATTCATAAAATGCTTAAATATCTATCTGTTGATATTAATAAGAGTTTAAATGAGTATGTTGTGGAATTAATCAAACAAGACTTGAAGAAAAGAGGAAAAATAAAATAGAAGGAAGTTTATTTACTTTGGGCGGTACTAACTTCCTTCCCGCAGAGGTCATCCTCTGTGAAATATTGTATCATAGATGATGATCTCTTTCAAGAACCTAAAAAGAAGGAGTGAATTGATTTGGAAAATAGCTTGACAGTCGTAGAACGATTTAATGAGAAATTCGGAAAGATAAGAATGGCTGAAATTGATGGTAAACCTTATGCAATTGGTATAGATATCGCAAAAGCATTGGAATATGCAAAACCAAGCCAAGCGGTTATAGATCATTGTAAGGGTATCCGTAAGTTACGGATACCCTCAAAAGGAGGAATACAAGAAACAAATGTTATTCCTGAAGGGGATATTTTCAGGCTAATAACCAAAGCTTCAGAACAATCAAAGAATCCTGATATTAAAGAAAGAGCAGAAGAATTTGAAAAGTGGATTTTTGATGAAGTATTACCATCTATAAGACAAACGGGAGCTTATATATCAGACAAAGCAGATCCTGAAATGTTAAGGAAAAAGGCTGATAGAATAGAGAGTTTAGAGAATATAAATAAATCATTGGAGTTTTTATCACCTTTGCTAGATTATGCAGGAGTAGACAGTACAATAAAATTACTGGTAGCTAAATCCTTTTTCTCAAAGGCTGGAATTGATATACCTGTAGATATACAAGCAGATCGAAAGTATTATGATACTAAACAGATAGGTAGCATGGTGGGAATGTACTCTAAATCAGGTAAACCGGCATATATGGCAGTAAATGAAATATTAAAATCATTAGACATTGAAGAAAATGAAAAAACAGCAGTATGGGAAACTAATGGCGCATGGCAAGGTACAGTTACTAAGTATAGTGATTCAGTGGTAAATAAAGTCAAAGAATGGTTAGAAGAAAATGATCATCCTGCAGATATACCAAGTAAGAATAAAACTTTCCACGTATCATATAGTGGAGGTGTACAATTATGAGTACAGCCATCAGACAGACAGGAAGTCTCCAATATGTTTCAAGTGTCATTGGAAGAAATATTTACAGTACAGATGAATTGACGAGCGAAGATTATTGGGAAATAATATTTGACTTTTTAGGCGTTGATAAAAAGAAAATAGTTGCTATATAAAAAAATACAGAGGCACAGAAATGTGTCTCTTTTTTAGTGGAAAGTTTTTCCCGTTTTTGATATTATATAGATATTAGAAGGGGGATTTATTTATGATAATTGTAGGTATATTAGGATTTTTAGGATTTCTTATAGGGCTTATAATTCTAGCTATAAAAAGTAAGAAAAAAGATAAATTAGGAAAAACCATTATTATAACAGGTTTGTTGTTTATAGTTATGATGATAGGTTTTACTAATACACCAGAAGATAAACCGGCTACTAAATCTACAAGTGTAACTAATACGACATCGGATACTTCCACGAAAGAAGAATCTAAAAAAGTGGATCTGCAGAGTTTAGTTGCTCAAAATTTTAAAGATGGTAAAGTTATAAAGAATGGTGAAGAATTAACTATACAGTTTAAACCTGATGCTTTAACGGAAGATACTTTTGTGACAATAGGTTTAAATTCTATAGCACAAGGATTTAACAAAATTTACAAAAATGAAGAATTTAAAAGTTTTAGATTAATCCATGTAAAAGTTATGGCAAAATTCAATGATGAATACGGGAAAGAATCGGATGGATTAGGTATGGAATTGACATTTGACCAAAGTGAACTACAAAAAGTAGAGAGTTTTGAGAATATGCTCCCTGAACAATTGGTTGCACTTCAGGGTAGTTATAGAACAGGATTGGCTGGAGCTATAAAGAAAAATCTTTCTAGTGAAAACATACAAATATTGTATCCAAATAATTAAAAATAAACATAGAAATTCAAAGAAATTCAAAAGCTTATATTTTTATATAGGCTTTTTTCTTTTGCAATAAACCGAGAGAGAAGGTGGACTATGGCAAAGAATATATCCACTATATTGAATTTAAAGGACAATTGGACATCTGTGATTAAAAAAATGCAGGAATCTACATCTGGCTTTCGAAAAATTATAAATGATGCTACTTCTTCGACTAAAATATTTGCAGATAAAGGAGCAGGATCTCTAAAGAATTTTGAAAGACAAATAACACATACAAGTAATAGTATGAATAAGTTTGGGAGCAGTGCAAAAAATGTATTTTCTAGTACAGCTGGTAAAATTGCTTTGTTTACTGGAGGATTAGGATTGGCAGCAGCGGCTAAACAATCTATTGAATTAGCTAGTGATCTTGTAGAAGTACAAAATGTAGTTGATGAAACATTTGGTACTGGTGCTAAGCAAATAAATGCTTGGTCTAAAACAGCATTAAATTCATTTGGATTATCTACTCTGCAAGCTAAACAATTCACAGGATATTTAGGCGCCATGATGAAAAGTTCTGGTATAACGGGGAATTCATTAATTAAAATGTCTGAAAATTTATCTGGCCTCGCTGGTGATATTGCGAGCTTTGATAATTTGCCTATAGAAGATGCTTTTGAAAAAATTAGGAGTGGCATATCGGGCGAAACAGAACCACTCAAACAATTAGGTATAAACATGGATGTAACAAATTTGTCTCATTATGCCTTGGCTAAAGGAATAAAAACATCTTGGAATGAAATGTCACAAGCTCAGCAAACAATGTTAAGATATCAATATTTAATGTCGGTGACAAAAGATAAGCAGGGTGATTTTACAAGGACTCAAAATACCTTTGCAAACCAGGTTAGATTAGCAAAGGTTAATTTACAACAATTAGGGGCTAGTATAGGGACATATGCATTACCACCTTTAAATAAAATACTTAATGCGTTTAATAACGGGGGAATGAAAAGTATTGGTACTGTAGTCGGAGGTGCTTTTGCTTCTATTGCTAATGTAGCAAAATCTTTATCTAAACCAATGCAAGACTTATGGAAGAGTTTAAGTAACTTTTCTAAGGCTGCGGGAATAACAAGTTTATTTAAAAATTTATTTTCAGGTGTTAACACAGAGACTTTACAAAAAGTAAAAGATTTATTAGCTGGCTTATTGAAGGAAACTAAAAGTTTTGTAGATTATTGTACTGCACATATAGGAACAATTAAAATATTATTTGCAGGCTTAGGGGGAGCAATTGCCGGAGTAAAGATAGCTAATGAATTTATAAAAATAAGAGATACAATAAACGGAGTAAAGAAAGCAGGTGAAGGTTTAAGTGGATTTTCTAAATTTAGTAATATGTTTGCTAAAATGTTTGGGAAGTCACCTCAATTTGCTTTATTTACAATTGCGATTGCAGGGATAGGAGTATTAGCGTATGTAATTATAAAAAATTGGTCAACAGTAAAAACATTTTTCGACAAGTTCTTTAAACAGATGCATGGAGGGTTCATTTTAACATCAGTTGGTATACTTAGTTCAATACAAATCATTAGGAAACTAGGTATAACTTTTACAGACTTAAGAATTGCCGGTTTATATGCAGGAGATGCAATAAAAAAAATTGGTTCTGGTATAGGTGGAGGATTCTCTAAAGCTGGACAAATGGCAAAAACTTTAGGTTCTAATTTATTGAACGTAGGCAGAAACGCCCTTACAGCAGCGAGGAATATCGGAACTTTTATTGCTAGATCAGCCATGACAGGAATTTCTAAAGGGGCAAGCCTTGTACGAACATTAGGCTCTAATATTCTATCTGTAGGTAGGAATGCTTTAACTGCTAGTAGAAATGTGGCGGTAATGGCTGCTAATGTAGCAAAACAAGGAATTATATTTGCAGCAAATGCGATTAAAATAGCTTTATTTAAAACAGCAACATTAGCAGTAGCAGCAGCACAACGAACTGCAGCGGTAGCTCAAAGGATTTTAAATATAGCCATGAATGCTAATCCTATTATAAAGATAGTAACTATAATATTTAGTTTAGTAGGTGCATTGGTAGTCTTATACAATAAAAATGTGTGGTTTAGAGAAAAGGTTAATGCTATATTTGCATGGTTTAAGGAACTTCCTGCAAACTTTAAAAAATGGGCACATGATATGATAGATGGTTTTGTGCGAGGTATAAAAGAGAAAATCGAAGATGTAAAAAAAGGTGCAAAGAATATAGCAGAAGCAATAAAGAAGATATTGCACTTTAGTACCCCGGATGAAGGGCCATTAAGACCATATGAATCCTGGATGCCAGACTTCATAAATGGTATGACACAAGGAATGATAACTACTACACCTAATATATTGAAATCTACAACCAATATGACAACAGGTATGGCAAATAAGGTAAAATCATATGTAAATACATGTAGACCCACAGGAATAAGCGTTGTGAGTGAACTAGCAGCAGGTATAGGGAACAGCGGAGCACAAAGCAATATATTATCTGTAGTAAAAAATTTAACAACTAAAATTACCACTGCCTTTAAAGAAGGCTTTGGAATACACTCTCCATCGAGGGTGTTTTTTAAAATTGGAAGCTATATAGTTCAAGGGTTTGTAAACGGACTAACTTCTAAAGATATGGGAGGATTTATAAAAAATTGGATAGGAAATATGACTGGAGCTGTAAGTGGTAATGTAACTAGTTGGCTGACAGCAGCTATGGCCATAACTGGAACACCAATGAGTTTCCTCCCGATATTGCAGAATATCGCAATGCATGAATCAGGTGGAAATCCTAACAGCATAAATTTATGGGATAGCAATGCAAAGGCAGGGCATCCATCTAAAGGTCTTATGCAAATGATAGATGAAACGTTCAATCGTTGGGCACTACCAGGAATGAATGATATATGGAATCCTATTCATAATGCAGTATCCTCTATAAGGTACATGATAGGTAGGTATGGGAGTATACAGAATGTTCCAGGTATTCGTTCACAGTTAGCTGGTGGTGGATATGTAGGTTATTTAAATGGTACTAATTCTGCAAGAAGAGGCATGGCGGCATTAAGCGAAGATGATAAACCAGAATTAGTTATAGGGAAACAATTTAGATATTTTAAAGGTGGAGAACAGGTTATAAATAATAGAAAGTTGAAATCTTTATTTAGTAAAAATGGTGATAACAAAATTACAGTAAATCTGAATATACAAGGTAATATGATAGGAAATGAACAGTATGCAGAAGAAATGGGAGACATTATTGGAGATAAACTTGTTTCTATATTGGATAATATGTAAAAGTGGCTTTTATAGTCACTTTTTTATTTGGAGGTGATTGTATGGACATTTATTTTGGTACAGCAGATGGAAGTGAGACATATCAGGTTCCTATACCTCCCACAGATATGCCGGAGTTAAGTAAATCATCTAAAAATGAAGAATTTGAAAGTTATCAGGATGGGAATTACTCCATAATAGGCAATGTAAGTCTTACATCTTTTTCCATAGATAGTTGGCTACCTGAATACCCTAATAAATATAGTTATGCAAGAAGCCAGATAAATCCATATTTACTTATAAATATGTGGAGTAATGCTATGGATAAAAAAATACCCTTAAATTGTATTATGCTTAGGGGTAAAAACGTAAACAACATAAGTCCTGAAATATTAAACTGGTTTGTGACTGTAGAAAGTATGAGTTGGTATCCAGACAAAACCAGAGATATAAAATATAAAGTTAGCTTTAAAGAATACAGAAGTCCTGTTCCTATAACTACAGAACAGATAAAAACTATATCCGCAGCAGTAGAAGCCATGCACAAAGTTATAAGTGTAAGTATTGGAGGAAATTTATGGGGAGGAGAATAGATGTGGACTTTAAAAACAGATTATATTATAGGTTATACAGGTAATGGAGAATTTCAGGATATAATGCAATACGTCAATAATCTACAATGGACAGATGATAAAGATACTTTGGCGGTTACACTTACCTTTGACAGCATATTGGATTTAGCGGAGGGCAGGAGCCATATTATACTTAAGAAAGATGATACTTTGGTATTCTATGGAGTTATGACAAAGAAAACGAACAAAGATACATCTAGCAGCTATACAGCCCAGGATTATGCTTTTTACTTAAATAAAAACGAGGATATATTTCAATTCAACAATACAGACGCTAAAACAGCCATATACCAGCTTTTAACGAAGTATGGCATTGGTGGGGCTTGTATACCTCTAGCTACTAAAATAAGCAAATTCTATAAAGGAAAGACCATAGCAGAGGTTATAAAAGATATCCTAGATCAATGCTCTACAGAAATAGGCGAAGATGTATGCATGGAAATGAGGGGTACAGTATTATGGATAGACAAAATAAGTAACTTAATACTGGATTGCAAATATATCTTGGGTAATGACTTTTCCATAGATAGAAGTATGGAAGAAATATATAACAAGGTGGTTGTATCCTCCAACAGTGAAAGTGATGCTGGAATCTTGGCACAGGTACAGGATGATAATAGTATCCAGACCTTTGGAATGATGACAAAGGTTTTAACCGTAGATGAACAGAACGAATCCCAAGCAAGGAATACAGCTAACAATTATTTGGCTAATTTTAATGCCACAAAGAAAGAAATGACATTCGGTATATTGGATGTGTATGGATGCGAAAATTTAAGGGCTAATAGAAAATTAAATGTCCAGATACCTAAATATGGGGTTAGTGGAGATTATAGAGTCAAGTCTGCACAGCATACATTAAGTAATAATTCACATAAAATATCTGTGACCATAGATTTCAGTGGTGCTAATTTCACAGACCCAACACAAGCAAGTTAGAGGTGATTATTTATGTCAAGAGGTATGGTTAGAATGGCAAAGCAATTTAAAGTGAGAGATAACGAGGAAAAAGTCGGTGCAATAGTTGGCATTGTAGAGGAAATGAATCCTCTAACTGTTAGTATATATAATGGCCAGGGGATTTTTTCTGGAGATAAATTATATGTGACGAGAGAATGTACAGAATATACAATGCAAGTTACCGTTACGACAGGTGATGGAACATACACAGGTACAGCAAAACATGC
>ENA-UOOR01003691-UOOR01003691.1-fermentation-metagenome-genome-assembly--contig:-NODE-3691-length-13122-cov-4.605418_pt1 | contig 13122 bp, 16 predicted proteins | sample MGYA00245780_ERZ724029 | MGnify/ENA primary metagenome ERZ724029 (study PRJEB28704, sample SAMN03018315) | fermentation metagenome | biome: anthropogenic terrestrial biome; feature: soil; material... | reverse complement strand
TTCTAATGCCTTTTGAGCTCCTACAAAAACCAGCATTTATTAATGATCTGATTTCTTTGCCCCGGTCGACCCAGAAAAAAGTTAGTAAGGCGCTGGAGCGTATTGTATCTGACCCGTTTCAGGGCGGAGGATTGGCTAGGCCCTGTTTTAAGCACCTATATAAAAATGTTTATCGTTATCGCATCGGTGATGACCGTATTGTTTATGCTGTTGGCAAAAATGTCATCACTATTCTGGCCATAGGGAAGCGTGAAGATATCTACCGGAAGTTTAGTGGAGACCCTGATGAAGTCCAATCCTTTGCTGGGGATATCGCTACCGCGAAGCCGAAGATGTTTGTTACGGTCCCATATGACGAAGAACAATATGTGCCGCAACAAAAAAACGGTGGCGATAGCGTCTTTGAGCCTGTAATTCCCTATGAAGCTGAGATAAATCAACAGGATCAGCTACTTAAAGAGCTATTAGAGCAGTGGAAAGTGCCAGCTATTTATCACCCGACTATTATCGACTGTCAGAGTTGGGATGACTTGCTTGACCTCGATATTCCCGACCAAGTAAAGGAGAGAATTCTGCATTTTATCTTTCCGCCTACTCTGGAGCAAATTCACGAGCAGCCTAACTTGGAGTTATCTGCTCCAAAGGATATTGACCGCTTCTTAGACGGATCACTAAAGAAATTCCTATTAAAATTAGACCCTGAGCAGGAACGGGTGGCGAGTAGCGCTTTACGTGGTCCGACATTAGTAAAGGGTGGTCCAGGGACTGGAAAGTCTTTGGTTGCTCTCTACCGGATTCGTAATCTGCTTACCCCTGATGTACAGCAAAGCTTGTTTGGAGCCCAAACACCAAGCATTCTTTTTGTCACCTATAGCACTTCTTTGGTGGAGGCTTCCAAACAATTGCTAGAAGAGCTGTTAGGTGATAAGGCTGAGAGCGTAACCGTTACCAACTTAGACAAAATTGTTAAAGCAATTATTGAAGAGGCTGGTTACGATTTCCGTCCAGCAACGTCTAACCAACAATTAGAAGCGTTAAGAGAAATTTCTGGTATTCAACAGTTAGCTAATATCCGGGAAGGATATCTAATTGATGAGTTTGACTGGGTAATTGAAGGCAGAAACCTCCTCACCCTTGAGGAGTATTTATCAGAAGACCGCCGGGGCCGGGGGATACCGTTGGATCGGCAATTACGGACTACGATCTGGGGCTTTTATGAGGAGTATGTTAAGCGTTTAGCTGAGAATGGATTATCGTCTTGGAACCGGTACCGGTCACAGGCGGCTGAGCTACTCGGTAACGATGCTACCCTTCAAGCTAAGTATGATGTTGTGATTGTTGATGAAGCTCAGGATCTTACCCCGGCCGGACTGTCGCTATGTGTTGAGCTATGCAAAGACCCCCAAGGCCTCTATCTTACGGCAGATGCTAACCAATCAATATATAATCGCGGTTTCAGTTGGAACCGAGTTCACGCTGCTTTGCAGTTTCGGGGTCGAGCGACGATCCTCCGGAGGAATTACCGGAGTACCAGAGAGATTGGCGTAGCAGCTTTACAGGTCTTAGCGGCCTCTAGTGAAGGCGATTTGGAATCGCTCCAGTCCGACCCGGTTAATACAGGACCTAAGCCGATTTTAGTCAGAGCGGAATCGATTGAAGGTCAGTATAAGGCGGCTGTCCAGTTTCTAAAAAAGGCGGCAGAGGAGTTGAGGATGCCGGTGTGGAACGGCGCTGTTCTTGCTCCTTCCAATCGGATTGCTGAAGAGGTTGCCGAATACTTCTGTAAAGTTGGAATTAAAGCGAAAGCGGTTAAAGGGTGGCAACTAAAATTAGATGAGCGGGTAGTTAAAGTAATGACTATCCACTCGGCTAAAGGGTTGGAATTCCCCATGGTTGCAGTCGTTCGCCTTGATGATAACCTACTTCCTGGTCTCTGGTATGTAACCGATCCAGATGAAGAAAAAGCCAGGGTGGAGGAGCAGCGTAAATTGCTGTTTGTGGCGTTTTCCAGGGCGATGCGGTGTTTAGCAGCAATCTGTAGCCAGGCTAACGCGTCTCGCTTTATTGACGAGTTTAACCCGATATTGTGGGATGTCAGGGAGGTAAGGGATTAGTGATTGCAGTAGCTTCTTTGCATGATTTGGATTTGGCTAAGGTGGGCTTGGCGGTAGCCCTGGATGTAGAGACCACCGGGTTTGGTTACCAGGACAAAATTGTTGAGTTAGCCCTTTCGCTATTTGCTTTTGGCCGTGAAACCGGTCGGATTCTAGGTATAGTTGACGAGTACTCGGGTTTGCAGGATCCTAAGATGCCCATACCTGTAGGTGCCCGGAGAGTACATGGAATTTCTGATGGTGATGTGCGTAACAAGGCTTTAGATCGGAGCCGTATAGCCACTATAATGGGTCAGGGAGAATTTATCGTAGCTCACAATGCATCTTTTGATAGGCGATTTGTGGCAGCAGAGTTTTCGTTGGCCCGAGAAATGCTGTGGCTCTGTTCTTGTAAAGATATTGCCTGGAAACGCAGAGGTTTTCAAAGCGCTTCCCTGGAGTATTTACTAAATTGCCACCAGATTCGGATGGAACGGCGGCATCGAGCGCTTGATGATGTTCATGCCACTTTAATGTTATTGTCGCAGCCTGATGGGAAAGCAACCTATTTTACAGAACTTCTGGGAAAATATCGCCAAGCTACTTTAAGATAGGAACGTTTAAGGATGGCTTTTAAAGGTTGGGACAAGACTGTTATTAATACAAGAGACGGGCAAGTGGAAGGTGTTGCACCGGTGATTATTTCGGCTAGCCGGGCTACAGATATTCCGGCCTACCATTCGCGTTGGTTTATGAACAGGTTGGAAAATGGCTACGTTAAGTGGATCAACCCTTTCAATAGGCAACCCCAGTATATCTCTTTTGCTAAAACACGGGTAATTGTCTTCTGGACTAAAAACCCGGAGCCGATGCTTGACCTTCTACCCCAGTTGGACCAGGCTCAAATTAACTATTATTTCCAGTATACGCTCAATGATTATCAATCCGAAAACCTTGAGCCGAACTTACCTTCTTTGGAGGAAAGGATCTCGACGTTTAAAGACCTTTCCCGAAAAATTGGTAAAGAAAAGGTTATTTGGCGGTTTGATCCTTTGGTATTAATGGGTAATATGACGGTAGCGGATTTATTGGCACGGATTGAACGAGTGGGCCAGGAAATCCACGCTTATACTTCTAAGTTAGTGGTTAGTTTTGTCGATATAAAAGGTTATCAAAAGGTAGAGCGAAACTTGCAGAAGCAGAAATTGGCTTGTCGAGAACTAACTACTTCCGATATTAACGAGCTGGCAGAAGGTCTGCAAGAGTTAAATCAGAGCTGGAATTTGGCTCTGGCTACCTGTGCAGAGGGTTATGATCTAAGTGATTTTGGAATTCAGCCCAATAAATGTATCGACGGCCAACTAATGCTTAGATTATTTTCCCATGACCAGAAACTTCTGGATTTTCTACATCAAGCTAATAACCTAAAAGATAAAGGCCAGCGTGCTTTGTGCGGCTGTATTGCCAGTAAGGATATCGGGCAATACAATACTTGTCTGAACCTATGTGCCTATTGTTATGCCAACAATTCTCCAAGAACTGTCAGGACCAACTTTAACTCTATCGAAAAATTAGGTTGGAATTCGGAGACCATCATTCCGCAGACTAGGGATATGGTATAATATGGTTAGAAATTAGTATGAAAGGTGGTGGGATTAATGCAAAAGCTAAGTCTTTTTGCGGTTGTATTGTTGATTATTGCTATGCCGTTAATGACCTTTGCTCAAGAGAGTGTTGGAACCAAATCTGACCCATTAGGGAACTTGTTTCGCTAGGGGCAACTGGGGACGAAATTAAAGAAGCGTGGATGGTATTTGAACACAGCTCTGCCGCTGGAGCGGATCCCCAAGCTTTAGGCGAATTAGTACAGATAATGGCCGAAGAAAAAATTGAGGCTAAAGAGATGATGCTATTTTGCAGGAGATTAGAAAAGCAAGTTGTAAATAAAGTCGACTTGCCAAAAATGTTACGGGAATTCTGCCAAGAATACCGAAGAATAAAATTAGCTGGGGACCCGGAAATATCATTGGAAGGCTGTCTTATCAGGGCGGAACTTAGAGTGAGGGAACAGAACCAGGTACAGAATCAAGCTATGACCCAGCAAAAAGTTCAGGACAAAAATGGATCCCAAACCCAACAAAAAGCAAAGGGTAAATAACTGGTTTAAAACAAAGAAAGAGAGGTGGAGTATACATGCTGACGATTGATCAGATTAAAGATGTGGCTTCCAGCATCGCGGCTTATCACTCCATAAAAAAGATTTCGTTGTTTGGATCATATGCGGATGGGACGGCTAACGAGAATAGCGATATCGATTTGTTAATAGAATTTTTAATACCTAATGTATCTTTACTGACGCTTTCTAACATTAAAAATGAGCTAGAAGATAAATTAAAAAAGAGTGTAGATATAATTCACATGCCAATTACAAAGGAGTCATTGCTTGAATTTAATAAGGTGATTGATCTCTATGAACAATAGGGATTTCCAAATAGTTCGCAAAATGATATCCGAAATAGAAATCATTGAAATGTTGGTTCAAGGGTTTACTGAAAAATCTTTCTTGGCAGATGAAAGGACGAAACGAGCAGTATGTATGACTCTAATTAATATAGGAGAACTGGTGAAAAACTTAACAGGAAACTTTAAAATGGTGAACGATACTATTCCGTGGAGAAGTATTGCCGGGTTACGGGATATAACAGCGCATAAATATCAAACTTTAAATATGGGAGACGTATGGTATACAGTTCAGTATGATATTCTCCAACTTAAAGATGCCATTGTAAAGCTGATTAACTAGATACGGATTATTTTTTTGCCATAGTATATTGACAGGCATAGTAATATTGCAGATAATGTACATGGGCAGTCAAGGATTATCTGCTGCGGAGGTGAGCCAATGGGTGCAAAAGTATCGTCCGATCTTTTACGGGGCCATACCGATACTATTGTCTTGGGTGTTTTGCTTCAGGGCGACAGTTATGGCTATGAAATTCATAAGACTATTATTGAAAAGACTGAGGGTCAATTTGAGTTAAAAGAGGCCACCTTGTATTCTAGTTATCGGCGATTAGAGCAAGACGGCTACATTACCGCTTACTGGGGTGACGAAACCCAGGGGGGAAGACGTAAATACTACAAAATTACGGGAAAAGGCAAAGAATTATATCGGCAGAATAGAGCCGACTGGGAGTTTACCCAGCGAATACTCAACAAGTTATTGGGGGAGGTACCATTATGAAAGTACAAGTTTACGTAGATAGATTGTTCCAAGGCTACGAAGATACCTTGGAGCTCCGGGACTTTAAAGAAGAAATCGCCATCAATCTGCAAGAACGTATTAAAGAACTACAAAATAGGGGGATAACATCTGATGAAGCTTTTGAAATGGCAGTGGCTGAGTTAGGTGGAGACATCACGTAAACTGCCGATGCCATGGAAACGTGCGTTGCTTTATGCTTTAATTACCGGTGGAACTTTTTTTGGATTAAATGTATCATTGATGCTGTATTTCATGGAAGGCAGAGAGCCGCAAGCTGTGCTCGGCACCTTAATTCCTTTTGTTATTCTGACGGAGGAAAAACGCTATAAGCCTTGGATGGAGCATTACGTAAAGGAATATAGTGACCCGTCTCGAATGGAACAAATAGTGCCGGGCTTTCTTTATATTTGCTGTTGTTGGCGAGAGGCTTATTGAGTATCGAATGTGATTAAAAAATATACGGTGATGCCTGATGAAGAATATTTATATTGTGTTATCACAAACCGGCACATTGTTTTCCAGGGCAATTCGTCAGTATACGAAAGATCCTTATAATCATGCATCTATTTCTTTTGATAGTAGCCTCAAAGTAATGTATTCCTTTGGCCGCAAACACCGCTATAATCTTTTGAACAATGGTTTTATAACGGAAAATTTCAATAAAGGGATGTTTCTCTTCTTCCCTAATGCTCAGTGCTGTATTTTGGAGATCCCAGTAACAGATGCTGAGTATGCAGCGATGTACGAAACAGTTACGCTTTTCCAGAATAACCAGCAAAACTACCGTTATAACCTAATTGGAGTGTTAAGCTATCCGGTAGGTGTAGGTTTGACGAGAAAAGACCACTTTTTTTGCTCCCAATTTGTCTCATATTTGTTAAGCAAAACTGCATTCTGGCATTCGGTCCCGGAATTGACGCGACCAATGGATTTTTATAGCCTCCCTCAAAAACGGGTGGTCTTTGAAGGGCGTATAAGCGATTTTTGCGGCGTGCCAATAGGAAGACCGCGCTATTTATTAGCACGCTGAGTATAATCATGTAGCTGGTTTTGGTTGTAATGGGATGAGGAGTCCCCAGACATCCAAATTATCCCTAGTTATCTCGATAGTCACTGGCTGGGGGGCGGTAATCCATTCAGGGATGCTTTCTGGATCAACGGAGATGACATGGTGGCCAAGGTTAACGTTTTGGAAGGCGAAATTTCCTCTGCGGTCAGTAAAGGAACTTGAGGATCCACCATCCAGTACAACCTTAATCCAGTCCAGAGGTTGTTCGTTTTCATCGAACTTTCCGTTGCAGTTATAGTCGTAAAAAACGGTTCCTTCTATTGTACCATTTAGATGTACAGCCATGTCGTGGGTATAGTTTGTATTGGGTAAGAGTTTAATTAGTTTGGCATCTGTTTGCGGTGTATAGTCGGCCGGTAATTCGTTAAAATCGAACCCTAATCTATAGACCCCGGGGCTAACATGGTTGAAGCAATAATAGCCATTTTCATCAGTAAATGTACGTCGGCCTTCTAGGGTAACTGGAATGTCAGGTATGGTTTCTTCGTTGGAATCATGTATTCCATTTCCATTTAGGTCTACGTAGACTACCCCTTCTACATAACCTAGAGGTCTACCTGAGGTAGACTTAAACCCTTTAATACCGCCATTTGAAAAGCCAATTGCTTGGGAAAGAGTGAGGTTGACCTGGTATTCAGGTTTCTCTTCAGGCATGCTTTTTACTCCGGCCCCAACGGCAAAGGTTAGCCCATTTTTTAGTAGACAGGAGGTAAACAGATCAGCCGTCCAAACTTCGTTGTAACGGGAAGTTTGCATTGGCTGAGAGTGGGATAAGGAAAGTTCGCTATAGACCTTTCCGTTTTTGGTTCCGGTATGGAGATAAATTGACTCTAGCCGTACAGAATCAATTAAAGTATCCTCATAAGTGTTTTTAAGCCCGGCACTTATACCCAACACGATCTGTTTAATTGGTCTTGAGGCATCAAATGAAATAAAAGTTTTTCGTACTTCCCGGTTGGAGTAATTCAAAGTATGAACTTTTTCAGCCTGCGCAGTCCCAACTAATCTATAAATACCGGGGTAAGATGATAGTTGGGCTTCCGAGTTGCTTTTATGATAAATTACCGCACCGGACTGCCAGTCGATTTTGTCATAGCGACCTAAACTGGCATATGTCCGTGTGTTTAAAGCCCGGATAATTGCTTCTCGACTCTGGATACTCTGGCTGTCACGCCAGTCGTCTGTATTATGTCTCCAGCGAGTATTTACGTTAACTTCGGTTTTTGGAGACATCCAGCGGTAATCGAGTTCTATCTCGTCACTCTTTTGTATCTCCCGTTCCAGTTTTAGCACAACCGAATGGTTAGTAGATGGTAGATATCTAAATACTGTTCCCACAACTTGGCTGGGGTCTGTTCGTTGAGATACCGATTCAGACTTGTGGTAGTGGGCCTCAATGCCGAATTGCTTGCTCAGCTTATACTCAGCGATAACTTGATAACCTTTTTGGTCAGCGGGTTCTGTGGAAAATAAGGTTAGTGCAGGTTGGCGGTAGAAAATCACACTTTGAATAGTATACAGCTTACGTTGGATAGTGGCGGCCATCTCCACCCCTTGGCTCAGCTGGGCCTCGGAGGTTTCCGGTCTACTGACCAACCAATCACAGTCTAGAACTAGACTATCAGAAACCCTAAAAGCAAGGTTAATATCTCCAGTAAGTACATTAGGTGTAGCACTATCAGCAGGCGTAGTCTTTCTGGCTATCTCAGCTCCAAGTGTAGTTACGTTATTGAGTCCGGTTCTGATACCTGTACCAGCAATAGTACCAGCCCAGTTGTTGTTCTTTTCATCCCGGATTGCACCGTATCCGGCGATTGTTTCGGTTTTTCCTGCAGGTAGAAGCCGTGGAGTTGCCGCAATTGTCCGGGTTTCAGAGTATTTTGTACCATCACTTTCCGTCACGGTAATGACGACGGTGTTAACTTGGATAATCTGTAGAGGGATAGCTTTAAAAGTATAGTGTCCGTCTTCTGCAGTTACGTGACCAAAGTAATAACCGTTAACAGTGAGCTCAATCTGGCTACCTTCCGGAGCATAACCTTCAATGTCAGTCGAGGCCCTTAGAATACGTGAGGTCCAATCAGTCGGGGAGGTGTATCGGATACCCCGAATTGGGGTATGGGGTAAAATTTTTTCTAGCGAAAACTGGGTATCGCCGAGTACAATTGCCATCTCCTCAGATCTATATATTGCCGTTGCTCGGTCGAGATACCACTCTCTATCGTTAGTAAGGAACTGTTCGAAGTGGCCAAAGATATCTATAGGAGAACCACCGGCCTGAAGATGAATATCTAGACTCAACTGATCTTTTGGGGGCCATTTGGTAGTATCTGAGGAGAATCCTTGCTCGAGTGAATATTGAATGGATCCAAAGCTAATAAAGGGGGTGGAGTTTACAGGAACCTGCGTAACAAGTTGGGGTTCGGCATTTTTTATAGTTTCTGGTTCAGCGCCTCCTTCTGGCCGAAAATATGATAACTGTTGGTCAGCAAGTATCGCCAGGTTTTGAGTTGCCGGATACCAGTTGATGGTGACATTAAAGAGGGTCGCGGCCTGTTCTAGTGGGATAAAGAAATCACCAAAATCAGTTATCGGACTGGGAGATATAGCGCTCAAGTCAATCGTAGCCGTCGACTGATCCCATGGTGTAGTGAGCAGTGCGGTTTTGGTATGGGGGTTCAGCCTTACATTAAAATCTAACAGTTTACCAAGAGCATTTAAAGGTAACAAGACTGTATCCCCAAAGTCAAGTAGCTCAAAGGAATCCGAAACCTTGTGTTCATTAATATACAGACCAACAATGCTAGTGAATAGCTCTTCGGCACCTTGGGCTACTTGGCTACCCGTAATTAAAATGATACAGAGAGTAATAATTACTACTTTAGGGGAATTCACCAACCGCTCACTCCTAAAGGATTACAATTTGGGTACGGTATATGCGTAAATCTGGCGAATTACCGGATCTGTTAAGTTATCTTCGGCGAGCACTTCAACAACTATATGGTAGGTATCAGGTGGGAGTATCTGGTCTATGTCTCCGCTAAATCTGGTTTCAACCTCTGGTAAGACAACAAGCGGCCCCAATGATCCGCTGGTTATCGGCTCTTTTTCGCCGGGAATATAGATTTGAAATGACCCGGTACCTCGGAAATGTGCGGACCCGATTCCACGTAGATTTAAGTGGAAACTAGAATTGCCCTCTGAGGAACTTATTTCTAGTTGGGACCCTACCACCATGCACTTACGCTCAATTGGTGGGATGGAGACGTAAATAGTTGAGGCTACCTGGACCTTTATATCAGCGCCAGTTAGTTCGCCTTGGTACGGGATAGTTTGCTCAAATCCGATGAGCCCACGCTGTTCTACCTGGGAGATGCCTTGGGGAATCTTAATACTAAACCTAACCGTCTGGGTTTTTCCGGGAGCAATGGTAAATTGACGTGGATTGAACTTAATCCAGTTGTGTAGGGTTGATTTTAATGTATTTGGTTCAAGAGATTTAAGTTCATTATTGGGGCCCAAAGTCCAGTCGCTGAGAATGGCCCGAACGGTAGCTGGTTCAGCCCCATTGTTCGAAACCTGTAGGGTACCGGTTACTTGCTTTCCAGGCTCAGCTTCAAAAATGAACCGAGATGGCTCGACCCGCAAAGGTTGGTAACCCTCTGCCGTTGCAGAAATGGTGGAACCCCACAGAACTAAGAAGCTAAGCAAAAATAAGGTTACAATATTTTTAGACATCTATAGTTTCACTCCCCTTGGTGGAGAAGTAAGGCCGTGTGCGCCCGGCCTCACTATCAGGTAATAGTCGGGTTATGGTTAGATGGTGGTAGCGACAAACTCGATTGTGCCCCGGTAGTGACCGGCCGGATAATCGGCACTGTACGGTACCCGGAACTGATGGAAGAAGGTGCGCCACTGTAGACGGTTGGCACCGTTCTCAAGTACCGCTACTTGCGAGTTGGGAGAAAAGGTATGCTCGATACTGTAGTTTAGTCCATCTACACTAAACTCAGTTGTGTTATCCGCGTATTTAGCTACCCGCATATCAATGGGTAGGTTGGCCGGGCCAGATAAGCCAGGTGTTTTTACTTCATATTTATAGTTCATATTGGACCATAAAACAGTCATGAAGGTATCGCAGCCCCGAATAAAGTTGCCATCAAATGGGGAAACATGGGCGTTTGAACTAGTGGAGCCGCTTACTGTCGCCCAGTCGGCATCGATATATCCACCGAGGCCAGGGTGAAAAGCGACGTAATAGCCTGGAGCGTAGGTAGCAGCGGCTCCCGGGCCATAGCTCAATAATTCGGCATTAGCATCGTTGCCTACGAAAGTCATTTCAAGGTAACATGGGAGCATTGCACTAAGGTTTAGTCTTGTCGAGACACTCTGAGGGGCATAGGCCTCATTGGGGTCAAAGTTACGGGGTGCTGTATTATCAGAGTAGTAGTCGCTAGTGTCAAGTAGGGTATCTGGGCCGATGATAACTACCCCCCCTGACCCATTGGCCGAGGCGATTACTGGGAAAATAAGCAAGCTTCCCAGCACAAGCAGTGCTAACAACTTTTTCATTTTTACAGGCCTCCTAGTAATTTCTATTTGCTATCTTTCTTGGCCCAAGCGCACAATGGGTCAAGCTGTAGCTGACATTATTGTGGATGGACTACAAACTCTAGCGAACCAAGATAATTACCGGCACTGACAGTTCTTGTAAAGGGCAGTTGGAAGTCTGCAACGATCGGTATCCATCCGTCACTAAATTTGCCGGTTGCTTTACCGAGGGCAAACTCTAATGGATGTTGCCCAAGAGAGGTGTAATTATCGTATAACGGAAAGACCCAGTCTGATGGAAAAATTCTCATTTTTAAATCTGAAGCTGGGATCTTCCATTCTTCAAACAGAGAATGTGACACTAAATCGGTTGCCTGGGAAAGAAGCAGTCGCCAGTTAGTATTACTGGCTATCCAAAGAATTGTATTCTTACCTGTTGTTAGGAAAGCAGTTGGTCCAGGTGGTTGCCCATCGGATACTAAGGTTGATTCCGGCTGTGCCAATTTGATTTTTGCCCACGGCAAGACTTCGATCGTAATCGGCAAATCAATAGCATTAGTGTAATCGGTAATACGTAGTTTCCCAACATATAATCCGGGATTATCAAAGGGATTCATGCGAACTGCTATCCGGAGTTCTATTAAGCCTCCGTTCTGAACTGAGAAGCTAATATTATTTTGGATTGGTTGCAGTTGGTCAACTCCAACTAAGATTTGACTCGTTGGAAGGACTTTGCCTGTTTCTTTGTGTGTAAGGGGTTGCACAAGGGTAAGCGATAGCGAAGCCGCAGGTAAAGCTTGTACTAGGTCATCGGTCAACATGACACTAATACCTCCTGTGAGTTCCCGAAGAGGATCAAGGCTGGCATTTATTGTACCAAGAGCAACATTTGTGGGAAGTACGAACAGAGTTTTTGGGGATTCTAAGGCGTGTAATGGTGGTGCTAGTGTAGAGTATAGTAGTAAAAACAGCATAAAGAGTGTGGTTCCAATAAAATAGGAACGGATCCGAATCGTAATCACCCCAACCTATAAGTGAATCTGAGAAGTAGTATATTGCCGTGAAATCGGAGTTATACATGGTTGGGAAAATATAGTAAATAGACGGAACCTCCGGCACCAAATGGGGCTACCTTTACCCCGGAGAACCAAGCTGCCTATGTACTTAAGATATGATATTGTACTCAGTTATAGTTTAGGTAGTCGGGTCAGTTTCTTCCTAATGAAGCTATAAATAAAAATCCCCTTTCGCAGTAAACTGTCGAAAGAGGTAATTTTGGTAGCCCCTAGGGGATTCGAACCCCTGTTACCGCCGTGAGAGGGCGGCGTCCTAGGCCACTAGACGAAGGGGCCAATTAACATGAGATAGTATAGCATGCCGAGACCATTTTTGTAAAGCTCTTTTGCCCGAAAACTTTATCCAGAGCTTGCCAGCTTGTGCTAATCTCTCCCTCATATCCTACTATCTTTTCCGGGAAGACTACCCCTTAGAAACACCGAAAGGAGGTGGGGTTATGCTCGAGTTATGGCGCCGTCTTGGTAGGCCTGCCAACGAGGAGTATGGTATTGATGTATCACCAACGCCTATTACTGCAGGAGAGACAGTTACCGTTAAATACAACGGATTCTTAGCGGAAAATGGTGCAAGCCAAATCACGTTACATGCTGGCTATGGTACCGGGAACAACTGGGAACAAGTATTTAGTGTTCCCATGGATAAAAAGCCTGATGGTTCTTGGGAAACCGCCGTAGCGGTAGATACAGATAGCCAATTCCACTTTTGTTTTACAGATGGTCAGGCCTGGGACAATAATTACGGAAACAACTGGTCCTACGAAGTTCATAGCGGTTTGCAATCCTATTGAAGGTGAGGAAAGAGGCCCTTAAGGGCCTCTTTTCACCTAAAGTCCTTGGTGGCGTTGACAATATCACAACACCAAGCCGCAGCTTTTCCGGCCCATCTATTATTTCCCGGGTATACCAACTAGTACCGTCGTGCTGCATTTCCTTGCTTTGGATTTGCTCCCAGGCTTCTAATGGTACCGGATCTACAGAAACCCGCCCATCAATAAATATTCCGGGATAGCACCCCTCCTTTGCCGTGATAAACATATTTTGTGGCTTGTCAGCATAGCTTTATGTGAA
>ENA-UOOR01003681-UOOR01003681.1-fermentation-metagenome-genome-assembly--contig:-NODE-3681-length-13158-cov-2.675494_pt1 | contig 13158 bp, 14 predicted proteins | sample MGYA00245780_ERZ724029 | MGnify/ENA primary metagenome ERZ724029 (study PRJEB28704, sample SAMN03018315) | fermentation metagenome | biome: anthropogenic terrestrial biome; feature: soil; material... | reverse complement strand
GGGCATTAAAGATGCTGCCGATTTGAATGCGGCAATGGCAGCTATTGCCAACAGTGGTACTGAATTTGTTTCCCGTGGTGATGATTCCGGCACCAATACCAAAGAGCTTGCTCTGTGGAAAGCTGCCGCTATCGAACCTGCAGGAGCTTGGTATGTTGAAGCAGGCCAAGGTATGGCAGATACCTTGCAAATGGCAAGTGAAAAACAAGCCTACACCTTGACCGACGAAGCAACCTTCTTGGCTCTTCAGAAAAACTATACTTTAACTGTTCTTCGCCAAGGCGATGACAATTTACTTAACCCTTATGGTGTTATTTTAGTAAATCCCGAAAAATATCCTAACTTACACATTAATTCCGCGCGCGCTTTTGCCAACTGGCTGACCTCTGAAGAGGGTCAAAACTTAATCGGCGAATTCGGCAAAGATGAATACGGCAAAGCTTTATTTACTCCCAGCGCCAACAAATAATACAGAAACCTTCGATTCAAACCCATAAAACCGACAAAAGACTGTGGCATAAAAACCACAGTTTTTTGTCGGCCTTTTTTAATAAAACTCCTCTTAAAAATATTGACTAATTACCAAAAAACACCTATAATAGCACTGTTAAAGGCAAAGGAGCATAATCATGTACATCTTTCTACAAAATAAAACCACACACACAACACCTACCATAAAGGTTTGCTTTGCTATGTGCTTTTGAGCAAATAATTCAAAATAGGAGGATAAATCCTTTGCATGATTTAAATGATACAGGATGGCGCAAAACCTTCTTCACTATTTGGAGCGGCCAAGCCTTTTCCTTGATTACTACCGCAATAGTTCAATACGCTATAATATGGCACATCACCGCCACCACAGGTTCTGCCATGATACTTTCCCTGGCCGCTATAGCAGCCTTTTTGCCTCAAGGTATTTTAGGGCCTATAGCAGGCGTTTATGTTGACCGCTGGAACAGAAAAACTATCATGATAATAGCAGACAGCTCCATAGCCTTGATCAGCCTTATCTTAGCTATAGTTGGCTTAATGGGCAGCATACCTATTTGGCTTATTATGGTAGTACTTTTTTTACGTTCCATCGGTTCTGCTTTTCATTACCCTGCCTTAACAGCCATAACACCTATGATAGTACCCAAAGACCAACTGGTAAAATGCGGCGGCTACACCCAAACCATGCAATCAGTATCCTTTATTATAAGCCCTGCTTTAGCTGCGTTTTTTTACGCAAAATGGATATTGCCCGCAATCATTCTTTTAGATATTCTGGGCGCAGCAGTTGCCGTATTTGCTTTAGCATTATCCAAAATACCACCCCTGCCAACCAAAACAAACACTGAAAAACCACATATGGTAAAAGAAGCGGTTGACGGGTTCAAGGTTCTTAAAGCTAATGACGGCCTATTGGGCCTCACACTTATAAGCGCCCTGTTCTTTTTGGGTTTGATGCCTGCGGCAACCCTATTTCCACTTATTACTATGTCTTATTTCGGCGGCACTACCTTTCACGCCAGTATTGCAGAAATAACCTATTCCGTAGGTATGCTTTTGGGTTCTCTCATTCTTGGCATATGGGGCGGCACCAAAAATAAAATGATAACCATTACGGCATCTACATTTATTGTAGGCTTAACTTTTACCCTATCAGGATTATTACCACCAACAGGCTTTGCTGTTTTCGCTGTATATTCTGGCATCATGGGTTTGGTCAGCCCCTATTTTACAGCTGTTTTTACAGCGTTACTGCAACAAAAAATTGCTCCTGAATTTTTAGGCAGGGTACTCTCCCTTTCCACAAGTATAATTGTACTGGCAAGTCCCATAGGGCTTGCGCTGGCAGGTGTTTTTGCGGAAAAATTGGGGGTGCCCGCATGGTTTGTTATTTCAGGTATTGTAGTAATTTTTGCTTCCCTGCTTTGTATTATCATACCTTCTGTAAGAAATTGTGATAAGCCAACAGATAAGCTGCAAACCAATACCCAAACCGTATAGTTAAACTTTAAAATAAAAAATATTATAATGGTTTTTATAAAAACAAAAGGCTGCCTGTACAGGCAGCCTTTTAGATTTTAAGTTTAACTATTATTTAGTATAAATTGTTTTTATTCATTCTTAGGTTCATATTTATAGGCAGGAGCGTCGCCCCATAAACGTTCCAAACTGTAAAACTCCCTTTCTTCACCTTGGAAAATATGCACTATCAAGGTGCCGTAATCCATTAAGATCCAGCGTGCGTCACGGTAGCCCTCTACCCTTAACGGCCTAATACCCAATTCACTTTCCATTTTTTCATCTATATTATCACAAATAGCTTTGACCTGCGGCGCATTATTACCGTTACAAATCAAAAAATAATCTGCAACAGGTGATATACCTCGTAAATCAATGCTAACCAAATCTATAGCCTTTTTCTCAAAAGCAAAAGCCACACAGTTTTTTAATATTTCATCTTCATGAATTTTAGTATTTTGATTAGTGTTTGTCAAAACAGTACCTCCCTATTTTTTTAAGCTATTTTCATAATATGATAAGGTAGCATATGCACTTGGATGCACCCTCCTACCATTATGTTCTATCCAGGCAATACTGTGTTTTATAGTTTCCACCATCGCTTCACCTAAATTTTTTTTGGCCAATTCACGAATTTTAGCGGCATCTGCCCAATTACGCCCCGGTTCCAAAGTATCTGCCAAGTAAATGATTTGGGCAAGCTTGCTCATAGCAGGTTTAGCCAAAGTGTGCCAGGCTATTGCATCAAGTACAGCCTCATTATCCTGGCCCAATTCATGCGCTAAAACTTGAGCGGCAGGCCCATGATAAAGTAAAGGATTATCCTCCAAGGCTTCGTCCATGGCTACAGTTGATTTCATTGCTAAGGAAAGCTGGGCTTCTGTAGGAAGTTCCCGTGCCAAATCATGCCAGATAGCTGCTTCATAAGCAATTTTGCTTGGCACATTATGAAATTGTGCCAATTCCACTGCCAAATCAGCTACTCTTAAACAGTGGTTATACCGCTTTTCCGAAAGTCGTTCCTGAGCAATTTTCTGCATTTCTTCCCTTGTTGGTTTAACCATTATTTACCTTCCTTCTCATACAACGCATTTTTATAAATATAGGTTTCCACCGTTTCAGGCAATAAATACTTTATCGGTTCACTATTTTCAACTCTTCTACGTACATCGGTGGAAGAGATAGCCAAAGCGGGAACCTCTAAAAAAGCCAGTTTACTTATAAGTAATTGTGGAAAAACATTATTTGAGGCAAAGTTATCAAAAGAATAGCCCGGACGCGTAGCCGCAATAAAATTACATTCCCTAATCAGGCTATCTATTTTTTTCCAGGTCATTATCTCACTTACGGCATCAGCCCCCGTAATAAAAAAGACCTCCAGCTTACCATTATATTTTTCCTTAAAAAAACGCACCGTATCATAGGTATAAGAAATCCCACCCCTGGCAATTTCAATATCCGAAATTTTAAAATAAGGATTGGTTACTGTTGCTAAAAGCGTCATCATATAACGATGCTGGGCATCGGTAACCTTTTTTTTCTGTTTATGAGGCGGATGTCCCGCAGGCACAAAAACAACTTCATCAAGCTGGAAGCGGCTGCGCGCAGCCTCAGCTGTAACTAAGTGCCCGTAATGGATGGGGTCAAAAGTTCCACCCATGATACCAAGCCTTTTTACAGTGTTTGTCATAATTACTCCTATTCAGGCAGCTCTATTTTAGGTTTTTCAAGTGATTTGCGGTAAAAAACCATATTATGCCCAATCGTTTGTACTAAAACCGCACCCAAACTATCAGCTATTTGGGGAGCCAGTTCTTTAGCGTTTTCCTCACAATTATTCAATACCCTCACTTTTATAAGCTCCCGTGCTTCTAAGGCATCGTCCAACTGTTTCAGCAAGTTTTCGTTCAAAACACCCTTACCTATTTGAAAAATAGGCTCTATATTTACTGCCAAACTCCTTAAATAACGTTTTGCTTTACCTTTCATAAAACCTCCTGTTATATCCTGCCTATAAATCCTAAATCAGGGCGATATTTACCTGTATTAAAACTTGTATCAATACTCCAAGCCGATGCTATACTAAGCACATCCTGTTCATTTGGGAAACATCCTTCTCCATTTACATTACTACCTTTATAATCGGTAAAATCAAAACCCAAGCTTTGTTCTTCTCGGCTGATATTACCATAATCCCACATAACCTCGCCCATTTCACCTGAATAAGCATAGGCGCGTTTGACCTGCCCATTATGTATTTTAGCCCAGGCATGGTTATTCAAATCCCGCATGGTTGAAAAATAATAAACATCACCTAAAGTACGGCTTAATTGATAGAGCCACTCATTTTCTTCTATATTTTGGTTCATATCTATTTTATTCCATAGCGCACGTCCAACCACCAGCACCCAACCATTCAAGCAAGGGCTTACATAAACTTGTCCATTATCATTATAAGCCTCTGTTAAACCTTGTGTCCAGTTGACAGGGCCAATATCATGCAATTGTAAAGCCTGTGCAACCTGAGCCGGCTTAACACAATGTATGGCAAGCCAACATATTTTATAGCCGAAAGCTAAAGGCATTTCCGGCATCAGCACATCGGATGCTACCTCCTTATTACTGCCTAAAGGGAAAAGTTCCTGCTGGCTGGGCAAAGGCTTGGGCTGCACAGGCAACTGCATGGTGTTGGTTTCATCCTCCCAAAGAGCTTCTGCCTTATCCGCCAAGTTAGGGTTCACATCGATTATCTTAGCTATTTCGCTTAATTCTGCTGTATTTTCCGCATTATCGTGCTGAAACTGCGGTTTAACTATTTTAGGGATATCATCAGGCCAAAAATATGATTCTAAATCATCGCCCTCACAAATATGTTTGCGTCCTACCGTAAAATATAAAGTCAATATTGCAGCTGTTAAAACCAGTACAATAATCAAATTAAAATACGCGCCAAACAAATCAAGCACCTCCACTAATCGGCAAAATCAAACTCCGTATCCGCAATCCTTACAAGATCTCCATCCTTAGCTCCCGCATTTCTTAAAGCATCATCTATACCCATTTTATTCATAATATGCTGCATCCTTCTGGTGCTCTCATCACTTTCCCAATTAGTCATTAAAATAAGCTTTTCAATCTTATCGCCTGTAATCAGCCAGGCACCATCTTCAGACTTATTTACTGTGAATTCTTCTTTGGCTTCTACCTTCACAATTTTCATTGCCCCCAAAACAGGAGCAGGTACAGGTGCATTTTTCAAAAGCTCGTAAGTATGATACATAAGCTTTTTCAAACCTTCACCATTAAGCGCTGAAACAGGAAAAATTTCATATTTGCCTTGTAAGTGTTTTTCCAATTCAACTAAATTTTCTTCAGCATTCGGCATATCCATTTTATTAGCTACAACTATTTGTAATCTTTCGGCCAAATCCTGTCTATAGAGCTTCAATTCATTATTGATGGTATCAAAATCATCCCAGGGGGTTTTTTCATTGGTACCACTCATATCCAACACATGAAGTATTACCCTAGTACGTTCAACATGCCTTAAAAAACGGTGTCCCAAGCCCAAACCCGTATGAGCGCCTTTGATGAGCCCCGGCACATCCGCAACCACAAAACTTACGCCCGGCTCAAGCTGAACCACACCCAAATTCGGTACTATAGTTGTAAAAGGGTAATCTGCAATTTTCGGTTTAGCATCCGATATTTTGGAAATTATGGTGCTTTTGCCCGCATTCGGCATACCAACCAAACCAACATCGGCAATAAGTTTAAGTTCCAAACGCAGCCAGTGCTCCTGCCCAGGTTCACCTTTTTCGGCAATTTCGGGAGCTTTGTTGCTGGCATTCGCAAAGTGGATATTACCGCGGCCGCCACGGCCGCCTCTGGCAACAATAACTCTTTGACCCTGCTCGGTTATATCCGCAATTATTTCACCTGTATCATCATCGCGCACAATGGTTCCCACGGGTACCTTTACTATCATATCACAGCCTGCCTTACCATGCATGGACTTGCTTTGCCCATTTACGCCATTAGGCGCCTTGTAATGCTGTTTATATTTAAAATCAATAAGAGTATTCAATGATTCATCGCCCACAAAAACCACATTAGCACCGCGGCCGCCATCACCGCCTGCGGGACCTCCGTAAGGCACAAACTTTTCCCTGCGGAAAGCCACCATACCGTTACCGCCATTACCGCCTTTAACGTAAATTTTCACATAATCATAGAACATTTGGTGTACCGCCTTTTAGTTTTTGTTACTTTATATTGTACCCTAAAACAACCATGAAATGCAATTGTTTCCATAAAAAAAGAGCCGATAGCTACGGCTCTTTTTATATCTTTGGTTATTTGTTAAACAGCTTCGTAAACACTTACTTGTTTACGAGTACGATCTTTGCGTTCAAATTTAACATAACCATCCACTTTAGCAAACAAAGTATCATCTTTGCCCAAACCTACGTTATTACCGGGATGAAAATGAGTACCGCGCTGGCGAACTATAATGCAACCCGCAGTTACAAATTGACCATCATGGCGTTTTAACCCCAAACGTTTAGATTCACTGTCGCGACCGTTTCTTGAACTACCGCCTGCCTTCTTATGTGCCATTAGATCCCACCTCCTTTTGTGGTAACAATATACTTTTATATATTATTATGCGTTGATTTTCTGAATTTCCAAAGCTGTGAACGGCTGACGATGGCCGTTTTTCTTACGAACATTTTTTTTGGCTTTATAGCGGAAAACCACTACTTTTTTACCTTTACCGTGTTCAATAACTTTAGCGGAAACTTTAGCACCTTCAACAACAGGGTTGCCCAGTTGCATTCCGGCATCACCGTTTATTGCCAAAACACGATCCAATTCAATGGTTTCGCCTACTTCAGCTTTAAGCAGTTCAACACGAACCACATCGCCTTCAGCTACTTTGTATTGTTTACCGCCCGATTCAATAATTGCGTACATTAATTTACACCTCCAATGCCAAAGACTCGCCCCGCCCAGGTGGCTAAAGCACTTAAACCTGACAAGTGCGGTTTCAAACATAACACTAGTATGTTATCATAACACCTTTATATTGTCAATAGTCTGCAATATTTTTGCCATTAAAAAGCCCTTAACCGCTTTTTTAATTAGCAAAAGCTAAAATCAGCAGTCTACCTAAGTAAACGCCCAATAAACAAACCAAAATGCTCAATATCGCATAGCTTGTACCAAGTAAAAACTTGCCGTTTTCAAGCAAATTCATGACTTCCAAAGAAAAAGTTGAAAATGTGGTAAACCCACCGCAAATACCAACTGTAAGCATAAGCATTAACCTAGGTTCTATAGGTATTATTTTGGCGGAAAATACCGTTATTGCGCCTATCAAAAAAGAACCAAAAAAATTTATAAACATAGTAACAAAAGGAAATGCCATTGTTAAAGAAGGAGAAAATACATTTATTAAATACCTAAAAACACTTCCAATAAAACCGCCAAATCCAACATACAAACAAGTTAACAACTTTTATACTCCTTTTTATTTTATAATTATAGCCTTGCCGCAGGTTTTTTGCAGCTCCGTAACCTTTACCGATACAGTTTCAGCAACATATTGAGCGGCATTTTCCACACAAAGCACAAAACCTTCCACCCTTGCTATGCCCTCCGTTTCCTTTTCCGCATGCGGCTCATCTATATAAACCGAAAGCACATCCCCAACCGCAACGGGAGCAATTACTCTGGATTCTTCAGCAGACTCATAAGAAGGACGAATTATATAATCATCCATTTTAAGCGCGGCATTGGCCTTAAGCATAATTATTTTTCCGGTTTCTCTTTCCAAAAAGCTCATATTACTGCCTGACGCACCTATAATATAGGATGCCACCATAGGATTTGCTTCTATATAAATGGCTGGTGCAGAACTTTCCAAGCCTAAACGCAAAATTTCTTTTTTCATATAAAGGTAAATACTTTCCTCGGAAAGTACTTTACCGCGCCCTCCGCAAACAGGGCAATCTCTTTGCAAAACATCACTGAGCTGATAACCGTTTTTCTTTCTGGTCATTTCCAAAAGTCCCAGTTGAGTCAAACCCAAGATGTTGGTTTTTATACGGTCTTTTTTCAGTTCCTCCGCCAAGGCGGCTATAACTTTTTCTTTATCCTCTGTTGTCTTCATATCAATGAAATCCACTATGATAATACCGCCAACATTCCTTAAACGTATTTGCCTGGCTATTTCACGCGCGGCCTCAATATTCGTTTGCAGAACGGTTTCGCCCAAGCTGGTCTCTCCCACAAATTTACCTGTGTTCACATCTATAACAGTTAAGGCCTCCATTTGATCAATAATGATATAACCACCGCAATCCAGCCATACCTTATTTTTCAAGGTTTTTTCTAGCTGGCCCGCCAAATCATTAAAAGCCATTATATCCGTACCCGTAAGGATTTCAAGCTTATCCTGAATTTCAGGAACTATATCGGCTATCAAATCCAAAATTTTTTCTTTAGTTTCAAAGGAACTCAAATAAACTTTTTTAACATCACCCACAAAAATATCCCTTATCAAACGTTCCAAAAGGTTAGAATCCTTATGGGTAATCGCAGGCGCTTTGGCAGTACCCACCTTGCTTTGGATCCTTTTCCACAAACGCATAAGCCTTTTAATATCGGCAGCTATTTCATCCCTGCCTAAGCCTTCGGCAACGGTACGGATGATAAGACCCATTTCAGTGCCAACCAATTCCGCACCTAATACACGCAGGCGTTCACGCTCTTCTTCATTTTCAATACGTCGTGAAATACCTATATATTTCACTGTAGGCATAAGCACAACATAACGTCCGGGCAAAGTTGGGTGTGTAGTTACCCTGGCACCTTTTGTGCCCACAGGCTCCTTAACTATCTGCACGATTATTTCCTGGCCCTTTTTTAAAACCTGATCTATGGAATAATGCGGCTCCAAAATATTGCCTTCATCATCAATATTCCTCGGCACAGCATCATTGATATATAAAAACCCGTTTTTACCTGTTCCTATATCAACAAAAGCAGCCTGCATTCCCGGCAACACATTTTCTACAACACCTTTATAAATATTGCCAACTATATTTTGGTTTTTTTGCCTTTCAAAATATATTTCTACCATTTTGCCTTCTTCAAATACAGCAACCATCAATTCGTCGGCATCTATTTTAACTGATATTTCCTTGCTTATTGCCATTATTCCGCCCCTTTCTCAGGGTTTTAATTTATTGCCTTTTTCATCCCTTATATATAAGCCTGTACGCAATATTTCCGTGGCCTTCAACCCATCTATACCAAAAGCTTCTATAACATCCACAGGCCTTACATTGCCGTTGTTGCCAATTGCCACTTCCATAAATATTTTGCCGTCTCCCTGCCTTTGCAGATCATAAATATAAGGCCTTATATCCACCGTACGAACACCTTTTTTAGGGTGAGTCCTTTGACACATTATATGCTCGGCATTTTTAAGCTTTTCTATAGCCTCATCCAAAAAAGCGGTTTCGGCATTTTCCACTTCCACCTCATAGGTAGCAGCATTTATTATAGCCATCAAAGCCCCCTGTTTTTTATCTGCGGTTTTGGCGGCAAATACCTTAATATCCCTTGGCATAGCGGAAGCCAGCGCTTTTTCAAAAGCTTCGGCATACATATCCTCTTTAAGTTCCATATCGCAATACTCACAAAAACCAGCTACCGCAACCCCTCTGGGCGGGCCAAGATTGATAAGGGGGTGGGGGTTAAAGCCTTGAGAATAAGCAATGGGCAATTTAGCACGCTTTACCGCACGGGCAAATACCTGCACTAAATCTAAATGTGATAAAAATTTAGCTGTACCTGTTACCGAAAAAGCAAATCTTATTAACATTTCCAGTTTCCTTTTAGTTTTTATTTTAAGCTTTGTTATATAAAAATATTATATTGAATAAGGTTATTTTTCAGCGCTGTTCAAATAAATATTATCACAACCTACCGCAGTACAAACGCCACAGCCGCTGCATTTACCATGACGGCAATCATCTGTTACCAAGGCTTGCTTAGCCTTTTCCCACTCATGCCACAGCCATTTTACAGATACACCTGAACTCATGTGCTGCCACGGCAAATAATCATCTTTAGCAAAATCACGGTTGGCATAATCTTCCGGCACTATGCCGCATTCCCTAAAAGCAGTATTCCATTTTTCAAGGTCAAAATGTTCTGACCAGCCATCAAATTTACAACCCAACTGCCAAGCTCTTTTCAAAACCTGATTCAGCTTTCTGTCGCCCCTGCTGAAAACAGCTTCCAAAAAGCTTAACGGCGAATCATGGCATACCAGCCTCGCTTGTTTGATACTCCTGAACAAGTCCCTTAAATAAGACTGCCGTTTACGAATATTTTCCGCCTTTTCTTGGCCATACCACTGAAAAGGAGTATGCGGCTTAGGCACGAATACAGCAACGCTTACCGTTATATTAATTGGCTTTTTGCTGCCCTCAGGGCGAACCTCTTTAGCCTTGTGGATAATATCTTTAGTCAAATAGGCTATAGCTTCCAAGTCATCCAGGGTTTCACCCGGCAAACCCATCATAAAATAAAGCTTTATACTGTTCCAGCCCTGAGCAAAAGCAGAAGCTACCGCCTGCATGATATCCGCTTCACACACGCCTTTATTGATTATATCCCTAAGTCGCTGGCTGCCTGCCTCAGGCGCAAAAGTAAGGCCGGATTTCCGCACCCTTTGCACTTTTTCTGCCAAGCTAACCGAAAAGGCATCCGCGCGCAGGCTGGGCAGGGAAACACTTACACCTTCTTTGGCATAGCGAGCCATCAGCTCATCTATCAATGGCCCTACACAGCTGTAATCAGCTGTGGAAAGGGAAATCATGCCTATTTCATCATAACCGGTTGCAGCTATAGCTTTATCAGCCTGTTCCAGCAATACCTCCATACTTTTTTGGCAAAAACGACAGCCCCTGTTGCAGCCCCGCATCACTTCAAGCATCACCCTGTCATGCACTACCTGCGTAAAAGGCACTATGCCATCTGTAGGGAAACTTACATTATCAACATCCCGAATCAACCTTTTTTGAATCACGGGCGGAGCAAAAGGCTCATTTTGCATACCTACCAATTTACCTGCTTCAGCATAAACAGGCTTATAAAAAAGTGGTACATAAACACCCTCTATAGCTGTTGCGGCTTTTAAATAATCAAGCTTATTACCACCTGCAGCCTTAACTTTCATCCACAGATCCAAAAGCTCTATTATAGCTTCCTCGCCTTCACCCAACACAAAAAGGTCGATAAAATCGACCAAAGGTTCAGGGTTATAAGCCCCCGGTCCTCCCGCTATAACAATAGGGCCCTCAGAACGTGCGGAAGCTTCTATGGGCAAACCTGCTAAATCCAACATATTAAGTATGTTGGTATAGCTCATTTCATATTGCAGAGTAAATGCTACAAAATCAAAGTCCTTGATAGCCGTATAGGATTCCCAGCTAAAAAGTGGCACTTCTTTAGCCCGCATCAGTTCTTCCATATCTGTCATCGGAGCAAAACTACGCTCCATAAGATAATCGTGCTTTTCATTAACCACCTGATAAAGCACACGCAAACCTAAGTGCGACATTCCTATTTCATAGGTATCGGGAAAACAAAATGCTACTCTTGCTTTAACGGTATCCCACTCTTTTTTAATACTATTGAATTCACCGCCCAAATACTGGGCGGGTTTATTGATGTAGGGCAGCAAATCCTGCTCTATTTCTTTGGTTAAAATATGCTGTGTAACCTTTTTGGCCATGGTTTCTCCTAAATATATAAATTTCACATAACTTATATATTTTCCACAAGACTTTCCTAAATCCTTTAATAACGCAGCCAATTACTAATTAAAATTCTACCTTCAATATTTTTGCCGTTCACCCTCACCGTATTATGCCAGCCCGGGGACATATAATAAATTGCTTCCCGCAAATTTGTACGGGAAGGCAAACGAAAATATCTCTCCCCAAAACCTCTATTGTTACCAAGAATCAAAGCTTGAATAAGTACATAAGGAGCTTTTGCCTTTTCCTTATAGCTTAAATAAAAAATATAAGCAGCAAAAACCAACCACCAAAAAGCTCCATTTTTGGCCCAATAGATGGCTGTACAGGCTATTATACAGGCTACAAACTCTCCTATAGAAGATAAAATTTTAGTAAGCTTGAGCCAGCTTATATATTTGCTGAAAATACCTCTTAAAATTCTGCCCCCATCCAAAGGTAAAATAGGCAAAAGATTTACTAAAGCTACCAGCAAATTTGCCTCATAAACAAAAGCAGAGCTGGAAGGCAGGCAAAAAGTAAAGAAAGATGCAAGCAGCAAATTTGCTAATGGGCCTGCCAAAGCTACCACGCTTTCCTTTAAACCATGGCAGTTATAATGCGCCTCCAGGCTCAAACCGAAAAATAAAACAAATTTAAGCTTTACCCCCAATAAAGCTGCCATAAACCAATGCGCCGCTTCATGCAATAATATTGCCGCCAAAAAACAGCTAAATATCATCATTTATACTTTGCGGGCCCCCCAAATACAAAAACGGATCTACTGCAGTACCGTTTTCTTTTACGGCAAAATACACAGAAGCCTCACCAACCGTACCTATCACATTGCCTTTGCGCGTGCTTTCTCCCGCAGATACTTTGGGTTCACCAATACCACCGTATATACTTTGCACATTATTTATATGATTAATTATTATATAATAGCCGTTTTCTTTTTTTTCCACACTTTGAACCGTTCCATCGGCGGCAGCTTTTACTGGCTGCTCAGCAATAGCCGCTATTTCAACACCATCAGATGTAATATTCCCTTCACTGTTTGCTTGCCCAAAGCTTTTTGCCAAAACTCCGGAAGCAGGCAGAATCATTAAAAGATCACCATCTTCAAAAGAAAGCATTTTATCTTCCTGCTGTTCAGGCTGAACCCCCATAACAGGAATGCTTATACCTTCGGTTTCCATGGCCCAACTCAATGCCGTACGCATATCGTCCGCATAATCATTATTTAAATTGCAGGCATAACTTATGCTTATGAACAATAGCACAGCTGCCAGGCTTTGCGTAAACAATCTGCCAGTAATTTTTAATTTGC
>ENA-UOOR01003679-UOOR01003679.1-fermentation-metagenome-genome-assembly--contig:-NODE-3679-length-13160-cov-2.918504_pt1 | contig 13160 bp, 13 predicted proteins | sample MGYA00245780_ERZ724029 | MGnify/ENA primary metagenome ERZ724029 (study PRJEB28704, sample SAMN03018315) | fermentation metagenome | biome: anthropogenic terrestrial biome; feature: soil; material... | reverse complement strand
TGATGAAGCAGAAGGACTGAACGGCCTTTCAGCATTTATCGTGGATGCGGGAGATATTGGAGTTGTAAGAAAGGTTGGCAAATTAGGGTTAAGATCATTTCCAACGGCAGAGATAGAATTTAAAGGAACAAAAGCTCAGTTGCTGGGAAAAGAAAATGAAGGCATAAATATTGTCAGAGAAATTCAGGCAAGGGTCGACATAGTTTGCGGTGCAATGGGTGTAGGTATTGGCAGTACTGCATTGAAAGAATCTGTTGAACACAGCAAAACCCGTATACAATTTGGTTCTCCCTTAAGCAAGCTGCAGGCTGTTCAGTGGATGATTGCTGAAATGGCGGAAGATCTGCATGTTTTGAACACGCTTACTTATGAGGCAGCATGCTGTGTCGATTCTAAAAAGGACTATTTACTTGATACCGCCTATTTAAAAATGTTTGGACATAAAGCAGTATTTGAAATTGGAAGTAATGCAATCCAGGTATTGGGAGGAACCGGCTACAGCCGAGAATCATCCGTTGAAAGATATTTCAGAGACTTAAGAGGATTATTTAATTATGCAAGCATAAATGAATACCCTCAAAAAATTATTGCAGGTAATTTATTAAAATAAAATACATTTAAACTAAAGGAGGTGCCTTAATTTGAATATTTTACATGAATTTGAGTATTTTAAACCAAAAAGTAAAGAAGAAGCAATGGAACTAGGAAAAAAACTTGGCAGTAAGGCAAAGTTTTTAGCAGGTGGAACAGATTTATTGATTATGATGAAGGAAAAAATGATAAAACCGGATGCCATAATTGATATAAGTGATTTGGAAGAATTAAAAGGTATTAAGTGCGAAGAAGGTAAAGGTGCAGAAATTTGTGCATGTACTAAAATAGCAGATATTGAAAGTTCTAAAGAGCTTAAGAAAAAATATCCTGCTTTGACTTACGCAGCAAGCCAGTTAGGTTCCAACCAGGTCAGGGTTATGGCTACTTTGGGTGGAAACAGCTGTCACTCATCACCTGCAGCTGAAACACCTGCTCCATTATCAGCATTGGGAGCAAAGGTTGTTGTTGCAGGGCTTGATGGAGAAAGAGAAATGTCAATGGAGGATTTTATACACGGGAATCGTAAGAATGATTTAAAAGAAGGGGAAATATTATATAAATTTGTACTCCCCGAACCTGCTAAACATTCTGCATGCCGTTATGGACACATAGGGCTTAGAAATGCAATGGAAATAGACTGTGCAAACATGGCAGCCAATATCGAATTGGAAGATGATAAGGAAACTATAAAAAATGTTAAGTTAGTTATGGGTTCAGTAGCTATTAGGCCTCTTGTATCACAAGCAATTCCAAGTTTACTTAAGGGTAAAAAATTAACTGATGACTTGATTACCAAAACCGGTGAGGCTGCTCAAAATGAGGCAAAGCCGATTTCAGATGTAAGAGCTTCTGCGGAATACAGAAAAGATGTAATAGGTGCTTTAGCACGCAGGCTTGTTAAGGAAGCTTATGAAGCTGCAAAGGAGGCGTAGGAAATGAGCAAGAAAGTTGTTAAATTAGATATTAATGATCATATATATGAAGTTTTGATATCTCCCACAGATCTTCTTGTTGATGTAATAAGAAAAAAAATTGGGTTGACTGGTACTAAAAAAGGCTGTGGAGAGGGAGACTGCGGAGCATGTACGGTTTTAGTAGACGGCAAGGCTCAATTGTCGTGTTTGATGCTTGCAATTGCATGCGAAGGCAAAAAAATAACTACAATTGAAGGAATTGCAAATCAGGAAACGGGCGAATTGCATCCGCTGCAGAAGTCGTTTTTGGATAACGGTGCAGTACAATGTGGTTTCTGCACGCCGGGTATGATTTTATCATCAAAAGCACTGATAGATCATAACCCTCATCCTACTGAAAAAGAAATAAAACATGCATTGGAAGGAAATCTCTGCCGCTGTACAGGATATGTATTAATTCTTAAGGCAGTTGAATCATATGTAGATGCCCTTTCTAAAAAGGAGGCGTAAAAAGTGGGACAAATATAATAATTACAAGGAATATAAAAGAGAATTTACAGAAGTAGGTAGAAACATACCGCGTTTGGACGGCCCTGCAAAAGTTACAGGCAAGGTTCAATATACTGACGATTTGGTTTTGCCAAGAATGGTTTATGGGAAAATTTTAAGAAGTCCATATGCCCATGCGAACATTAAAAGTATAGATTACAGCGAAGCTTTAAAGCTGGATGGAGTTTTAGGTGTTATTACAGGTGAAGACTGCCCGATACCTTATGGTATAGTTCCTCACAATGCCAATGAACATGCTTTGGCTGTAGGTAAGGTTCGTAACTGGGGAGAAGGAGTTGCAGCCGTGGCAGCGGTTAATGAAGCCACAGCCGAAAAAGCACTTGAACTTATAAAAGTTGAGTATGAAGTGCTTGAAGCAATAGTAGATCCAAGAGAAGCGGTAAAAAGAGATGATTTGAGAATTCATGAAGATCATCCTAACAATATAGCTTATGAAGGTACTCAGCTTTATGGCGATCCGGATAAAGCTCTGGAAGAATCAGATTTTGTAATTGAAAAAGAATTTTATTCTTCCTATGTAAATCATGCATTCATTGAACCTCAGTGTGCTATATCTGATTATGATCCGAATACGGGAAAATTACATTTGTATGCTACATGCCAGGTACCTCATTATACTCATCAACAATTGGCAAAAGTATTAGAAATGCCGATGAATAGAATAAGGATAACAGTTCCTTTAATAGGCGGAGGATTTGGAGGCAAAGGTGTTGCTTCTCAGGCTGATTTTTGTTCGGCACTGCTTTCAAGGAAAATAGGCAGACCGGTAAAAATCACTTATGAAAGAAGTGATGTATTTGCAACTAACAATGGACGTCATCCATGCTATATGAAATTCAAAATGGGATTTGATAAAAACGGCAAAATTACTGCTGTAGATTTTGACAACTTAATGGATGGCGGAGCTTATTCGGGCTGGGGTGTTGTAGTATTATTCTATACCGCATCAATGGTACATCTTCCCTACATAGTTCCTAACGTAAGGTTTACAGGCAAGAGGGTTTACACAAATAAACCTACTTGCGGAGCTCAGCGTGGACTTGGCGGTGTTCAGCCCAGATTTGCAATGGAACAGTTAATGGATGAAGCAGCGAACCACTTTGGCATAAACCCTTATGAAATAAGGAAAATGAACTCAATTGAATCCGGTTATACAGCTAAGAGCATGATGTATGTACCTCATACAGAATATAAGAAATGCTTGGATGAAGTGGTTGAAAAGTCCGGATTCCTTGAAAAATACGGGAAACTCCCTTATGGTAAAGGTATTGGATTGGCAGGAGGATACTATATTTCAGGTACTTCATATACATTGTATCTTTCTTATAAACCTCATACAATTGCTACAATTAAAATAGATGAAGAAAACGGAGCTACACTATTTTGCGGAGCAACTGACATAGGACAGGGTGTTGACACAATTATGGCTCAGATGGCTGCGGAAACTCTTGGGCTTAAATCAGAAGATATTAATGTTGTGCCGAGAGATACGAAAATATCAACTTTTGACCTTGGTACATTTGCCAGTCGATTGACTTTTGCCACCGGCTGGGCCATCAGGCAGGCTGCTGAAAAAATAAACGCCGAATTATTCCCTGTTGCTGCTGCAATATTAAAATGCAGAGGGGATGAAATAGCTGTAAAAGACGGAATGTTCTATTCAATATATGAGCATTATGATAGACACGGAAATCCAAGAAAAGAAGTGTCATGGAAAGATGTAGTTGAAAGATACATCGAATCCAACGGTCCGCTTACATGCTCCGGTCAGTTTACTCCTCCTAGGCGCAAGGGCATACAGCAAGGCGGCAATATCGGTCATGCTCCAACATTTGGGTTCAGTGCACAGGTAGCGGAAGTTGACATTGATCTTGAAACGGGAAAGATAAATGTCATCAATGTTACTGAGGCAGGTGACTGCGGACAGCCTATCAACCCAATGAGTGTTGAAGGACAGGTTGACGGTTCTATACAAATGGGCTTAGGCCAGACATTATATGAAGAAATAAAAGTTGCACCAGATGGAAGATTATTGAATCCATCACTTCATGATTATAAAATGCCCACAATCGAGGATATGCCAAAGGTTAATGCTAATATAGTTGAAGCCTATGACCCGTCGGCTCCTTATGGTGCTAAAGAATCCGGTGAAGGTCCAATTCAGCCTGTGGCGCCGGCAATATACAATGCTGTTTTTGATGCTATAGGTGTTCAATTTACCGAAATGCCATTAACACCTGAAAAAGTGTTAAATGCTATTAAAGCTCATAAGGCAGGTAAATAAAACAATATAAACTTAAGTTAAGTATGTTAAGAAAAGAAAATCCATGTTATACGGCGGCAGCATATGCTGCCGCCGCATTAGTACAACTAAATATACAGAAAAAACTAAAACTGCAGCGAGGAAATAGTTATGAGAGAATTTAAATTCAGGGCCTGGGATGATGAAGCTAAAAAGATGTATTCGCCTGAAGATTTGGAACAGCCTGAGGTAAAAGAGGATACGAAGAAGTCAATTTACGGTTATTTATCATTTGGGGTTTTACTGATTTATGATTTTAGGGAAAAGGAGCCTATTCAGTTTGTTCCCATGCAATCTACAGGATGGTTTGATAAAAAACAAAATGAAATTTATGAAGGAGATATTGTTCAAATAAAAGACGACATATATCAAATTATATGGAGTGAAGAAATTTCAGGTTTTATCCTTTTGTCAACGGACGGAGTGATAATGATGGGTGGGGACTATATTACCGATGATATAGAAGTTATTGGCAATATATACGAGAATCAAGATTTAATAAATTATAAATATTAGAAGGAATGACAATGAGATTATGAAATTAAAGGATAAGGAACTTCTATTAGACATTATAGACGGAAAAAGACTGGATTTCTATTTAGAAGATGATATGTTCGAGATTGAAGGCAGAGCTAAAAAAGAAAACGGAGAAATAGTCGTGGAAGTCCTGGATGCAGTAAGGCATGTACTTGAAATGACAGGAAAATACCTTAAGATTTATTTCAGGTATAAAAAATTATTTGCAGAAAGGACTGATAACGGCAAGACTTTTGAGATGGAAATAAACCGGGTCTATGATTTATTGACGGATCCCAATGTGGAAGATTTTACAAATATGAAAAATTCAGGTGTTGAGCAGTTTTTTAAAAAGCAGACTGACACATTGGTGTGGAATGAAAATGATAAATGGGCTATAGAATTGAACAAGGTAAATATGTATTTCAGCGGAGATAGGCATTACTATGATTCATTAAAAGAATTGTTTGATGCCAATTCTACACAAATGGGAGGAAATTGGCAGGCTGTTTACTATAGTTCCGAACCGGAATTGGATTAATTATTTTAGAAATTTAACAGGAGAGCATATCATGGGAAAAATTGTTGTTGAAACAAATTACAGTAGGTTTACACCGGTGGGACAAAGTGAAATGTGCAAATCATGTCCTTCAGCTTGTAAAACCTCCTGTGCCAGGATTTTGATGAAAAGTCACGAAATAAATGAGGAAAAAGATTTTGAAAATTTCAGAGATGACTTTGTTTCTGAAAAACAGGATAACGACTTGGATATTTAAAAATTTTCAAAATTTATATACCAATATTTTGTTGTAATCTTGATTGTTAATTATTATACAATCTAAATAAAGGCTGAGGAGGTTAATATGAATCTTAATAAGAAAAGGTGGTTTGTTCTTGGAGCAAGCTTGTTAATCAATTTATGCATTGGTTCGGGTTATGCCTGGAGTGTTTATGCAGGACCGCTGATTGAGACCTTTGGATGGACAGCAGCAGCTACAGCACTAACATTTACAATTTCAAACGCAATCAGTCCTGTTTGTATGATTACCGGCGGTAAAATACAGGATAAATTTGGTCCTAAATGGGTTATTTTTACCGGCGGAATTATATTTGGGGGCGGAATTTTCTTTTCGGGTTTAACTAATTCCCTTCCCTGGCTATATATCAGCTATGGTATATTTGCCGGATTTGGAATGGGATTGGTGTACAGCTGCACAATTGCGAATACAGTCAAGTTTTTTCCTGATAAAAGAGGGCTGGTGGCAGGCCTTGCTACTGCCGGTTATGGTTTTGGACCTGTTTTGTTGGCTCCAATTTCTCAGAATTTAATTACTGCTTATGGGATTTTATATGCATTTAAAATATTAGGCGCTGTATATTTGATTGTAATATTGATAGGCTCACAATTTATTGTAAGAGCGCCGTCCGGATATAAGCCGGAAGGTTGGGAGCCACCTGAAATAACACCTACATCCGCAGCTACAGGCAATGATAAAACCTGGCTACAGATGCTTTCAGATGCTAAGTTTTATTTGCTTTTAATAATGTTGACCATAGGAGCCACTTCTGGATTAATGATAATTAGCCAGGCATCACCTATAGCTCAGGAGATTGTCGGAGTCAGTGCTGAACAGGCAGCTTTTGCGGTAAGTCTAATAGCAGTGGCAAATATGTTCGGACGTATTATATGGGGTGCACTTTCTGATAAAATTGGGAGATATAATGCATTGCCGGTGATGTATATCATTTTGGCTGTTTCCATGTTTGTATTGACAACTGTTACAGCAGGAGATTTTACTTTGTTTTTGCTGGCAGCTATGATAATCGGATTTTGCTTCGGCGGGTTCATGGGAGTTTTTCCGGCTCTTACGGCAGATTGTTTCGGAGTAAAAAATAATGGTGTTAACTATGGCATAATGTTCAGCGGATTTGCATTAGGTGGTTATATCGGGCCTGTTATGGCAGCAAGTATTAAATCAGCTAACAAAGGTGATTATACCAATGCGTTTTTAATTGCAGCAGGGATGAGTGTATGTGGTATTTTGATAACTTTTATTGTAAGAAAGATGAATAGCAAAACAATAAAAAGTTCAGCATTGTAACAACTTCATCCGGGTGACTGAAGTAAATGAAGGATGTGAAATAATGAACGAGATTGATAAAAGCAGAAGAATTGAATTCACCATACTGAAGGTCGACAGCATACCTTGCAGCTTAAACGGGCAAAAGGCAATTTTTACTTATGATGGAAATAAGGTATCAGATCCATGGGTTTTAAAATGGCCGATGCCTTGGGTTGATCGTGAATTAAAAAAAATTACTCAAAAATATGATTTCGTTTCAAAAAAGGAAAAGAGAAGAATATATAACCCTGATGAACCTGACCAATGGATTCAGGTATTGATACGAAGCTACATTGATTTGACAGTACCTGAACTGATTGACAGCACCGCAAAAAGATACCCTGAAAAAGAAGCATTGGTGAACAGCACTGGAAGCAGGCGCTTGAAATATAAAGATTTTGTAAAATCAGCAAACGACTTGGCAAAAGGCCTTATTTATATTGGGGTGGAAAAAGACGAAAAAGTAGCTGTGTGGGCTGTTAATTCGCCGGAGGTTGCCATATGTGAGTTTGGAGTAAGCAAAGCGGCAGGAATATTTGTTCCTATGAATGCTTATGAAAAACAAATAAATATGGAGAAGTTGTTAGAGCAGTCAGATATTCATACTTTAATAATGCAGACAGGGACCAAGGGAACTGAAAATATAGAATTGCTTTATAAAATTTGTCCTGAATTATGTGAATCAGGACCGGGGATGTTAAATTCAAAAAAATTTCCGAAATTGAAGAATGTTATTATAATAAGCGGTGAGGAATACCCAGGTACCTATATGTGGTCAGAAGTGCTGGCGCAAGGCGAAAAGTCAAGCGATGAAATACTGGCTCAACGTCAAGGCCAAATCAATATAGACGATGTTGCTCAAATTATTCACACGTCAGGAAGTACGGGAACTCCAAAAGGTGTAATGTTAAGCCACAGCAATATAATTGAAAATGCAAAAGCAATGTCAGATTTAATGGAGCTGTCGGAAAAAGATATCATGTGTGTTCAGGCACCTATATTTCATTGTTTTGGAAGTATTGCATGTGTAATGGCAGCGGTCGTGGGCGGATGTTCAATGGTTATGGTAAATAGATTTAAGACGAAAATCACCCTTTCATTGATAGAAAAAGAAAGATGCACTGTTTTATCAAGTGTACCTGCATTGTTTATTTCCTGTTTAAAAGACATACAAAATGAATATTATGATATTTCTTCACTGAGAACCGGAATAATAGCAGGAGCTTCATGTTTACCCGAAGTTATTGAAGATATAAAGAATATGCTTGGCATGGAAGACCTGATTTTGTCATATGGGCTTACTGAAGCGTCACCATGCGTAACTGCCACTAAGTGCTATAGTGAATTTGAGGAAAATACGGTGGGAAAACCAATCCCAGGCGTTAAAGTTAAAACAATAGATTTAAATACTAAAGAAGATTTACCTCAAGGACAGAATGGAGAAATATTAGTTAGAGGATACAATGTAATGAATGGCTACTACAAAATGCAGGATGAAACAGATAATGCTATAGACCGGGAAGGGTGGTTTCATACAGGTGATATTGGATGCTTAACAGAAGAAGGGTATTTAATGATTAGAGGCAGATGTAAAGATATCATTATACGCTGTGGAGAAAATATAAGTTCAAATGAAATAGAAGGCTTTCTCAGTACTCACAAAGATGTGGAAGAAGTGCATGTTGTAGGAATACCTGAAGCTTCGTCAGGAGAAGAAATAGTTGCTTTTATTAAACCCAAGGGGAACATTAAATTAACGGAAAAACAAATAAGAGATTACTGCAGAGGTAAAATAGCAACTAATAAAGTTCCCAGGTATATTAAATTTGTTGAGGAATTTCAACTTTCAGATACAGGAAAAGTCCTAAAAAAGGATTTGAAGAAGAAGGCATTGAGTATCTTTGGGCATAATGCAGCAAAGGTGCAAGTCTTAGAAAATAATTTATAAGGAGTATGAAATGGCAAAAATAATTACAGCAAAAGAAGCTGCCGAATTGTTTAAGGACAATATGACAATTTGCACAGCAGGTTTCGGCTTGTCAGGATGGCCGGAAGAAATAGCTATAGCAGTAAGAGAAAGATTTGATGAAACAGGTCATCCCGGTAATCTTACTCATACCCATGCTGCGGGATTAGGAAACTGGGGGAAAGGTCCAAAAGGAGAAAGAGGAGAATGTGTTTGGGCGGTAGACGGTTTAATGACAAAGTTCATAGGGTCTCATGCAGGTTCGTCGCCCGCTGTTATAAAACAGATAGCAGAAAATAAAATGATGGCCTGGAATTTTCCCCTTGGAACACTGTGCCAGCTTTATCACGAAGAAGGTAGAAAGGCTCCAGGGCTTTTGTCAAAATCAGGTCTTGGAACATTTATTGACCCACGTTATGACGGAGGGAAGTTAAATAAATTAACTAAGGAAAAAGGTGAAGAATTAGTTGAATATATACCAGATTTCAGGGGAGAGGAATATCTGTTTTACAAATCAATACCTATTGACATCGGATTTATGAGAGGAACCAGTGCAGATGAAAATGGAAATATTACCTGTGAAAAAGAGGCTTTGAATTTGGAGATGCTTTCAGTGGCACAGGCAGCAAGAGCATGCGGCGGAATCGTAATTGTTCAGGTAGAATCACTTGTAAAAGCCGGATCACTGAACCCGAAACTTGTTAAAGTACCGGGAATATATGTTGATTACATAGTCGTAGCCGAACATCCTGAAGATATAATGCAGACTCAGGGCACCTCATTTAACAGAGCCTTTACAGGAGAAATTAGAGTTCCTCTTAAAGGAAGCATGGATCCTATTCCTTTGGATCATAAAAAGGTTATAATTAGGAGACTTGCCACGGAGATAAGACATGGCTATAAATGTAATTTTGGCATCGGAATGCCTACTTATACCGGAAACGTTATATCTGAAGAAGGGTGCGAAGATTCAATTACCATGATTTCCGAATCTGGCAGCATAGGCGGTGTACCCGGCGGCGGAAATGATTTTGGCGCTCACTGGAATATCGAGGCGTCCTGCGATCAGGGAGATCATTTCAGCTTCTTTGACGGAGGCGGATTGGACATGGGAGTTTTTGGACTGAGTGAGGTAGATAAGGACGGCAACGTAAATACCAGTCTGCTGAATGGTAAAATAATGGGAGTAGGCGGATTCTGCAATATTGCTGCTACTGCAAAAAATGCCGTGTTTGCAGGGACATTTACAGCAGGGGGTATTAAATGCAAGGTTGAAGGTGGTAAAATTATTATATTGCAGGAAGGCAAATATAAAAAGTTTGTAAATAAATGCCCTCAGCTTACATTCAATGCAGAACAGTCGTTAAAAGCAGGAAACCGCATACTTTTCATAACGGAAAGGTGCGTAATAGAAAGAACTGAAGAAGGAATGATTCTTAAAGAAATTGCTCCCGGAATAGACCTGCAGACTCAAGTACTGGACCAAATGGAATTTGCTCCTATTATACCTGAGGGAGGACCTAAATTGATGAATCCTGATATATTCCTTCCAAAATGGGGTAAGTTAAAAGAAATAGTAGAAAGTAAACAAATAAATTTTTAAATTGTTTTAACAGTCAGAAATCCCATGATCATAAATGGAGATTTCTGACCCCTTTACGTCTTCATGATGTACTTGACAAACTATCCGTTGAATATATAATATAACAAAAGATTGATTAATGTTTTCGAATCGTTATATTTTTTAAAAAATAGTGAATGGAGCTTGCTTTAAATGAGTAAATTTTATGATTCACGCAGTATCTATCTTGTAAGGCATTGCAGACCCCGGTTAAAAAAAGGAGCTCATATGTGTATAGGCAAAACGGATATCCCGTTAGGAGAAACAGGAAGACGGCAGGCGGACAAATTAAAAAACTATTTTTTAAATTTAAATTTGGATCATATTTATTCAAGCCCTCTTAAAAGAACAAAAGAAACTGCTGAAATAATTGCCGGCAAAAAAATTAATGTGGTTTTGAAAAGTAATTTTGCAGAGTTGAACATGGGAAAATGGGACGGTTTATCTTTTGATGAAATAAAGCGAAAATATCCGGAAGAATATGAAAAGCGGGGGAAAGATTTGGAAAACTATATTGTAGAAGGCGGAGAAAGCATGGCAATGTGCAGAAAAAGAGCTATGGTCGGGCTGCATGAAGTTATAAATGAGTTGGAGGGCAATATCTTGATTGTTACCCACGCAGGCGTTATCAGGGTAATCATATCATCAATATCACACATTGATATAAAAAAAACATTTGATTATCATATTGAGTATGGGAATATCAGCTTGTTGAAATTTAATGAGAGGGTATTGAATTTAGATAAAGTATATTGTAATAATTAAGGAGGGCTAAATGGATTTTTTTAAAGTTGTGTCGGATTTGGATAAAAGCAAGGATAACATTGCTATAACTATTGTTTCCGGTAGTAATATCAATTCAAAGATTCTTTTGTCTGATGGTGAAATTATCTATAACAACAATGAAAATGTAAATTGGGAACCTATTATAAAGGCAGTTCCACAAAACAGAAAGAGCGGATTAATATCTTTCGGCGGAGAAAAAATATATATTGAGTTTATGGGGCAAAAGTGCAAAGCTGTTGTTTGCGGCGCAGGTCACATTTCAATTTCGATTATTAAAATGTGTAAATTGATGGAATTGCCGGTTACAGTAATTGATGACAGGATTAAATTTATAAATGATGCGGTAAAAGTAGGAGCAGATGATGTAATCTGTGACTCTTTTGATAATGCTTTAGAAAAAATAAACGGAGATAACGGTACGTTTTTTATTATAGTTACAAGAGGGCACCGTTACGATCGAATATGCCTGGAGAAAATTATTGAAAAAGAAAATGCATATATAGGAATGATCGGAAGCAGAGTCAGGGTAAAAAAGGTATTGGATTATTTAGAAGAAAACGGCGTTTCACGATCAAAATTAGATAAAGTTTATACTCCCATAGGGTTGGACATTGGAGCTGAAACACCTGCAGAAATTTCAGTATCAATAATGGCACAGATTATTGAAGTGAAAAATAGGAAAATTAATTTCGGCACATATACTGATGAACTGTTAAAATGGTTGGATGATGAAAAAAATTCAGCTATACCTAAGGCATTAGTTACTATTGTTTCAAGGAAAGGTTCTGCTCCAAGAGAAATAAGCACTAAGATGGCTGTCCTGAAAGACGGTACCATGATAGGCACAATTGGCGGAGGATGTGTAGAAGCGGACATACGACGTGTTGCTGCATTGAAAATAATGAATGCCGTTTGGTTAAGGTTGATATGACAGGAAGAGAAGCGGAAGATGAAGGAATGGTCTGTGGAGGAATTGTTGAACTGTATGTTGAGCCTCTGCCGTTATTAAGCAACAGTACTGCAGCGGATGTATGATGGAGGTATTATGAAATATTGTATATTAATTGGCAGTCCTAGAAAAAACGGAAATACAGCATCATTGCTGAAACCTTTTATTGCTGAATTAGAAAATCAAGGCGAAGAAGTTTCCTGCACGTGGCTGTATGACAAGGAAATAGGACCATGCCAGGCATGCAGAAACTGCCAAAATGAATGGAGCGGATTCGGATGTATTCAAGATGATGATATGCAGGAAATATTCGATACTGTGTATAACAGTGACTTTATAATACTTGCTACTCCTATATATTCGTGGTATTGTACTGCTCCTATGAAAGCAGCCCTTGACCGTTTGGTTTATGGAATGAATAAATACTACGGCAAAAAGAAGGGGCCTTCTTTATGGGCGGGGAAAAAATGTGCTATTGTAACTACTTGTGGATATAAACCTGAAAAAGGTGCAGATTTATTTGAACAGGGTATTATCCGATACTGTAAACACTCATCATTAATATACTGCGGCATGTTGGCTGTGAGAGACAAGGGGTATGATGCGGAATTTTTAGATGATGAAATAGCTGAAAAGGCTAAAAGTTTTGCAGATAAATTAAATTCGGAACAGGTGGCATATGAGTCAGAGGTATGATATGAGATGCAGCAAAATTGGAGTGGTGATTGTAGCCGGAGGGCTGTCTTCTCGTATGAAAGATTTTAAACCGCTGCTGAGTATCGGCAAAAGAAGCATGATTGAAACTACAATAAATAACTT
>ENA-UOOR01003678-UOOR01003678.1-fermentation-metagenome-genome-assembly--contig:-NODE-3678-length-13161-cov-2.871204_pt1 | contig 13161 bp, 18 predicted proteins | sample MGYA00245780_ERZ724029 | MGnify/ENA primary metagenome ERZ724029 (study PRJEB28704, sample SAMN03018315) | fermentation metagenome | biome: anthropogenic terrestrial biome; feature: soil; material... | reverse complement strand
AAATACAAGCTGTCTCTGGAAAGCTACGGAGCTGCCCGGGCCGCTATGATGTCCCTGAAAAATGAAGAGGGCAAATCCCTGCGCATCACCCCCAACCTGTTGGTAGTGGCTCCCGCTCTGGAGGGCAAAGCCCGGCAGATCCTCTTTGCTCAGCAGATCGAGGGCAGCGATAACATCTACTACAAGTCGGCGGAGCTGATGGTGCTGCCCGAGCTGGCCGGCATGGATACCGCTTGGTTCCTGCTGGACACCTCCCGGCCCATCAAGCCCTTTTTGGTGCAGGAGCGCCAACCGGTGGAGTTTGTCCCCATGGACAAGCCGGGTGATGCCAACGTCTTTATGCGCCGGCAGTATTTGTACGGCACCGAGTGGCGGGGCAATGCCGGATACACCCTCTGGCAGCTGGCCTACATGTCCACCGGCACCACCGCCTACCCGGCCTCCTAAGCCATGTACTGCACAGAGGAGGACATCCGCCAGATTCTAAAAACTGACCTGCTGGCACAGCTTGTCTCCGGGGAGGCCGTTGCCTCTCCGGAGGAGGCCCAGCAGCTACTGAGTACCATCATTGAGCAGGCCATTGCAGATGCCGGAGCCGAAATTGACGGATATCTAGCCGCCCGGTACCCGGTGCCATTATCCAAGCCCCCCACCATCATCTCCAAGTATGCCAAGGACCTTGCGGTCTACAATCTGGTATCCCGGATCGGGGCAGGCGGCGGGGATGACCGCGAAAACAACTACCTCAAGCGATACCAATATGCCATCAAGTTTTTGGAGATGGTGGCCAAGGGCACCGTGGAGCTGGGGATTGCATCTCCCTCCAGGCAGGCAGCCACCGGCTTTCAGATGACGGGGCCACCTCGCATTTTTAGCCGTGACTCCTTAAAGGGGATGTAGCCATGGGCGGCAGTATTTCCCTAGGCGGGGATATCCGAAAGCTGACAGGGCACATGCGAAAGCTGAAAAATATCAGCTTCGCTGCTACTAATGAGGTGCTGGCCCAGATTGCCCGCACAAGCACCCGAGACCGTTTCCGAGAGCAGAAGGCCCCGGATGGGAAAGCGTGGATTCCATCCATCCGGGTAAAGGAAGAGGGCGGCGTCACCCTGACGCAAACCTCCCGCCTAAAGAACAGCATCCGGGCCAAGTCGGACGATACCGGATTTGCGGTGGGAACCAATGTGATCTATGCCCGCCGCCACCAGCTGGGTGATAAAAAGGCGGTGCTCATTAAGGCAAAGAAAAAGCGTGGCCTGCGGTTCCAAGTCGGTGGACGCTGGATTACTAAAGGCAGCGTCAAGGTAAAGATCCCCGCCCGGCCTTTTTTGGGAATCAGCGAGGATGATCTGTTGGAGATCAAAGCGACACTGGAGGAGATGGTAAGCAATGGTTAGTGTTTGTACTGAGTACTTACGGGGAAAGGTGGCTGCCGCCCTGGGCAAGGATGCGCTGGGCCAGGATCCCCAGGTGTTTGATGTACTGAAGGAACTAGAGAAATGTATGGCTCCCAGCAGCGGGGTGCTGATCCGCTCGGACACGCTGGAGTATTCCGGTCAGCCGGTGCGAAACCTGGATACCGGGATAAATGACCTCAAGGTGTTCGACCGCACAGTGGTCATTGACATTGTTCTGGGCGCTCCCACCAAAGCCGAGCTGGACGCCAGCTTTGAAACGTTTCTGCTCTCTTTGGAGCGGGGCATCCGTTACAAGGGCCATTACATCGGCATTTCTCTGGGTGAAGGCGAGTGGGTAGACCGCAAGGACAGCGTCATCAAGGCGGAGATTGCCGTGGAGCTGCCGGTCACCTTTACCGGCGGCGTCTACAAGCCCAAAACCTATACACAGATAGCGGATATTACACTGGAAAGGTAGGCCGTAACCATGACAAAAGAGAAAACGGCCCCCCTGCAGCCGGAGCTCCAGACCGTTGAAGAGCTTCAAAAGCAGATGAAAACGGCGGGAGCCGTCCATGCCGGGGCCATGACCAAAGCGGGGTGGAGCCCCGGCAAGAGGGTGACCGCTCGGGAATATGAGGACGCGGTGGCCACCTTCTTGCTGGGCACCCGCCCCCGTAGAAAGGGCTGATACTGATGTTGCGAGATGTATCCATTACCGTCACCGATGGGCAGCTGGGCTCCGGCTCCGGGGACGGCGTCCACGTCAAGATTGGCGTGTCCCCCACGCCCTACACCGAGCCCCTGGTGATTAAGGACACCTACAACGCAGGGCGTATCCAATCCATCCTCGGGCTATCCCCTCTGGCTGACGCCTGCATGGACAGCGTGGCAAACGGTGCGGCCCTGATCTACTGCATCCCGGTGGCTGCTACCACCGATGGCACTGTGGATGCAGTGAGTAAAGAGGCAGCAGATCCCGCCGGAACAGGCACCCTTACCGTCAACGGAAAGCCCAACAACCAGTATGATATCCGGGTGCAGATCACCAAGGGGGGCGGCCTCAATACAGCGGTGCTGCGGTACAGCTTTGACGGCGGTGTCAATTACTCCGATGAGGTCACCATGCCGGTGGACGGCAAGTTGGCCATTGCCCCCACAGGACTCACCTTTGAGTTTTCCGAGGGGGAGGGAGATGTCCGGTTTGCTCCGGGGGATCTCTTTACCACCCTCACCACTGCACCCCAGGCAGACAACCAGTCCATTCTAGCGGCGCTGGCTCATGTACGGCAGATCACCAAAACAGTGGAATTTGTCCACATTGTGGGGGTCAGCTCCAAAGACCTCTGGGCCGCTCTGGCGGTGGAAGGCGAGACCTTTTTCAGCACCTACCACAAGCCCGTCTTTTTTGTGGCCGAGGCCAGAGGGCCCGAGGCGGGAGAGAGTGTCGAGGATTATGTGGCCGCTCTGGTAGCTGACCGCAAGGGCATCAACTCTTACTTTTTGCAGGTGGTGGCGGCCCGTGGAGCCTACCGGCGCATCGATGGCACCACCCAGAGCATCAACCTGGCCGGGATCGTCTGTGGCCTCTATGCCCGGGCAAAGGTGCAGCAGTCCATCAGTGAGACCCGCTCTATGGCCATCAGCGCCGACAAGCTGCTGCGGCTGGAGCCTGCAGGGATCGAGGAACTGCTGGATCTTTTGGATGAGGCCCAATACCTCACCTTCCGGCGGTACGAGGGGCTGGCAGGATTCTACGTCACCAAGCCTCACATGTTCGCGGCAGAGAGCAGCGATTACAAGTACGCCGAGCGGGTGCGGGTGCTAAACAAAGCCGCGCGGCTGGTACGCAAAGAGGCACTGCTCCAGCTCCACCGGGACATTGATCTGAGCAAAGTGGAGGAGGAGTTGGCCGCCATCGGCAGCTTTATCGCCGCCCCGCTCATGGATATGGTGGATGCGGGGGAAATCTCCTCCGGCAGCATCACCATCCCGCCTGGGCAGGACATCCTCACCGAAGAGACCCTCCATGTCATCCTGCGGTTTGTGCCCAAGGGCTATATCCGTGAGATTACCGTGGATCTTGGGATGGCCAACCCCAACCGACAGGAGGTGCAGTAAATGCTGAGCGTAAACGGCAAAGCCTATGATTGGGCGGATATCACCGTCAAATTACCCACCGGAAACCTGCAGGCCCAGAGCATCGATTATGACGATGAATTGGAAAAGGAAGCGGTGTACGGGGCCGGGAATATGCCTCGGGGCTTTGGAACCGGCAACTACAAGGCCACCTGCAAGCTGTCTATGCTGCTGGACGATTACCACGAGCTGGAGGCCATCTGCAAGCAGCAGGGGGTGGCTCTCTATAAGCTGGTGATCCCCAAGATCATTGTCGCCTACGCGAATGACGGCGACCGGCCCCGCATCGATGAGATTACCAAGGTGGGGATTACAAAGGTGGCCAACAAGGCCGCCCAAGGGGATAAAAACATCACCGTGGACATCGAGTGCGGGGTGTTTGGGAAGATCGTCCGCAACGGTGTAGAACCTATGTAGTCTCAACATATTTGGCAAAAGGAGGAGTTAACATGTACGATAACCAGGATTTTACCACCCAGGCCCCGGAGGCACAGGCCCTAGAGGCACAGGACCCCCAGGAAAAGCTGCGCCGGAAGTACGGTAAGCTGTACACCGTCACGGTGGAGATTGAGGTGGAGGACTTTGAAACAGACAGCAGAACCTACCTGTTTCGCAAGCCCAGCGCAGTTTCGTTCGACCGGCTGGTGAAAAAGATTTCCGTCTCTCCCGCCAAGGCGGCAGAGGACTTTGTAATGGATACCATTATCCCCGAGGATGCCGACCGGCTCCGGGCCGATCTGGAGGAGTACCCCGGCTTAGCCCTCACCATCAACGACAAGCTCACCAGCATGCTGGGGCTTTCCAAGGGGATTGCCGTAAAAAAGTTCTAGATGACCGCATGGCCGAGATCCGGGGCAGCCTCATTGAGGGCGGCGGTCTGGAGATTCTAACATTTTTGCCCGGGGCCAAGCCCATGGAGCGGATGGACATGGATGAGTTTTTAGATGCCCTGGCCAAAGCTAGGGTAGCCCAGGAGCAAATCCGTGACCTGATGGCCGCAGCGGTGCGCCGGGCGCTGAGTAAAAAATAGCAACAAAAAGCTCCCGCCGAGGTGGCGGGAGCGGAAGGTTACCAGTTTGTGATGCCGTGGGGCTGTTTGGTGATCCACGATTTATAGAGCTTGGTGGCGTTCTTGGCGTTGTGTGCCATAGCTTTAAATGGCGGTAATTTGTCAGATGGTTGTTTTTTGGGAATCCCCTTTGTGCCTTGATTCCATCCCAGCCAGCAATAGTATGGGAAAGAATAAACCACTAGTGGCACTGCAATGAGCACCCCAATACCCGCTCCAATCAAGCAGGCAAAACCAGCTATGGTAAAGATTGTAGTGATCATGCTACCACCTCCTACACCATTAGTATATGCCAAGATTAACCAAAAATCAAGTTTGTATAGAAGGGAGGTGCAACAAAATGTCTTTGGAATCCTTGTACAAGCTGTCCATACTAGTCAACATGATTGATCGGGTTACCGGCCCTGCCGCCAGGATCAGCTCGGCGGTGGAGGGTACCACCTCCAAGTTTAACCTGTACTCCTCCCGCATGGCCGACATGGCTCGGGACGGCGTCACCCTTATGGGTACCGGGTATCAGCTGGCGGATGCCGCCATTGCACCAGTCAAGGCTACTTTTAGCACCCAGGACGCCTTGGCGGAGTTGTCTTCCCTGGGGGTAGAGCATCTGGGGGCCCTGGAGGATGCCGCCACCAGCTTTACCTCCACCTGGGCAGGCACCAGCAAAGCGGAGTTTCTCACTGCAGCCTATGACATCAAGTCGGGAATCGCTTCCCTTACCGATGAAGGGGTTGCGGGTTACACGGAAATTGCCGGTGTTACGGCCAAAGCTACTAAGGCTAGTGTCGGAGAAATGACCAACCTATTCGCCACCGGCTATGGGATCTACAAGGATTATTACAATGACCTCAGCGATCTGGAGTTTGGCCAGATGTTCTCGGCAGGCATTGCCGACAGCGTTCGGGCCTTTAAGACCAGCGGCAGCGGCATGGCCCAGGCCATCTCCGCCTTGGGCGGAACGGCAACGTCAGCCCGGGTACCCTTGGAGGAGCAGCTTTCTATCTTAGGGATGCTGCAGGCTACAATGTCTGGCTCGGAAGCCGGTACCAAATACACCGCTTTCCTGAATAACGCTGCCAAGGCTGGGCAGGAGCTGGGACTCAAGTTTACGGATACCAACGGCCAGCTGAACTCCATGCCGGAGATTCTGGGAGCAATCCAAGGCAAGTTTGGGGATGTGCTTACCGCCAGCGATAAACTAGAGCTGCAAAAAGCCTTTGGCACGGTGGAGGCCGTCAAGCTTATCGATCTGCTCTATTCCAAGACCGATCATCTGCAGGGCAACATCCTGACGTTGTATGACTCCATGGCCAAGGGAATGAGCATCACTGAAGAAATGGCCAACAAGATAAACGCCCCGCCCGCCCAAGGCTGGGAGCTGCTCAAGCAGAAGATGCAGGCCACTGCCGAAACGGTGGGCAATGCGATGCTCCCTCGTTTCATAGAGCTAATGGATAAGGTAGACGGCATGGCCAACAAAATTGCCGCCTTTGCCCAAGCCCACCCGGAGTTGACCAGCAACATTATGTATGCGGTGGCAGCCTTTGGTGCGTTCCTTGCCACTCTCGGTGCTGGAAAATTTGTGGTTGGGATGCTGTCCTCGGCCTTTTTAGCTTTTGGTAAGATTAAGCCAATAGTATTAGGGGTATTGGGTGCCGCTAAATACGGCATGTTCCTAGTGCAATATGGAGCCTTTAACCTTGCCCCGGTTTTGGCTAAGCTAGGGGCGGGATTCCTGAAAGGTGCGGGCGCAGCCCTGAAATTCGGAGCGGCGTTACTGGCCAATCCCATCACTTGGATTGTCATCGGCATTCTCGCCTTGATCGCCGCCATCTACCTGCTATGGAAAAACTGGGACAAGGTATCCGCAGCGTTGGGCGCCGCATGGACAGTCGTGAAGGATGGATTTCTGGGCGGCGTACAGCACATCAAGGACGGATTCACCGCCGCCATGGAGTGGATCAACGCCAAGATCGACTGGTTCAAGGACAGCGGCAAACGCATTGTGGACACGCTGGTGGAGGGCATCCTATCGGTGGCTAGTAAGCCGGTGGAGGCCGTCAAGAACATCTTTGGCAAGGTGCGGGACCTGCTCCCCTTCAGCGATGCAAAGACAGGCCCCCTGTCCGACCTAACTCTTTCGGGCCAGAGGATCTTTGAGACTATCAACTCCGGCATGGAACTGTCCGCTGATCTGCCCGCCAATACCATGGCAAATGCTTTCGATGAGATGGATACCAATGTGGACGCTCCCGGCTCCGGTAGCTCTGGCCAAGGAAATACCGGCAGGCGCACCACCATTCAGCAGGTTATTTTCAAAGTGTTCCCGGATGATATAGAAAGTCTGAAAAAGGTGTTTAAGCTCATTGAAGAGATGGAGGACGGGATTGATTCCGATGATGGAGGCCCTGTCCCCGCATTCTAAGACCACACCGGGGAGGGTAATGCAGCATGATCTTTTTAGAGGATAATTGTATTAAGGCGGGCGGCGTTACCCTCCCCGGTGTGGTCAAAAGCATTGAAATCACCCGGGAGGCTGCCATCGATGAGGTGGAGGTCAAAGGCGCTGCTGTCAAGCCTAAGCAGGCGGTAGGATATGAGGACGCCACCGTCAAGGTGGAGCTGATTATCGGGGACACCACGGCGGAGCAGGCTCAGGCCAAGGCGGCCCGTATCCATACCCTGTTCCGGCCCAAGGGCCAGAAGGTGCCCCAACCAATGCCCATGGTATCCGCAGAGACGGCAGCGGCAGGCATCAGCAAGGTGCTATTCCGGCAAGTTACCGTTAAGCGGGAATCCAAGTCCGACTTGTGGACAGCCACTTTAGAGTTTATGGAGTACGCTCCCCTTGTCATTACGGCTACCAAGGCCAGCAGCAGTTCCGCTACTGGATCAGTGGGCCTGACCGACAACTACAAGCAGTATTTGGCACAGGATCGGGGTACCGCCCCCCGGCTGGGGGACAAGACAGCAGGCTCCCCCGCCGTGGATGACCGGGCGGCCCCGTCCCGTTAGGAGGTGACACCATGCAGCTCTTTTCCCCGCAGATCAGGATCATGACCCAGCGCTATATCTTTTCCCAGGGCGTGGAGGTAGAGATCGGCTCCGGCGCCGACACCTACTACGATTGGGCCAAGCTCCGCTTTACCCGCCCTTTTGAGCAAACAGTCACCATATCCAACCGGGAGCGGGTGCAGCTCCAGCTGGGGTACAACGACAGCTATGATACCGTATTCACAGGCTATGCCGCCACGGATTTTACCAGTGGATCGTATGCCAATGAAGTGCTTCTCAAGGACGGTATGCTCCTACTGGCAGACGTCACCGTCAACCACACCTTTGTACAGGCCACCCCCCAGGATATTGTCCGCTTCATTGCCGGGCAGGCCGGTGTCTCCAATTTGCAGTTGGACTCCGGCATCTACCAGCCCCGGGCTGCCGTCCCCATCTTCCAAAAGACAGGCATTCAGGCCTTGGGTGCCCTGGGCAATTACTGGCCGATCACCCCCAAGTTTTTCTTTCAGGATGACACGTTATTCTGGGGCACCTCTGCCCAGCAAACCAAGCTATATCACTTCGAGTACGGCAAAAACATCATTGACCTGCAGATCAAGATCACCCACTGGGAGCTACTCACCGTGTCGGTGCCTTTTATTAAGCACAGCCAGCAGATCAAGATCACCCACCCGGAGCTGAGCGGCACTTTTCCCGTTCACCGGGTGCGGGTAACCACTAAAACTAGGGGCTTTATTCGCACATCACTGTATTTTAGAGCGTAGGAGGTGCCCACGGTGGATCAGCTGGACGGCGATATCTGCGCCTATATCCGGGGCCGCAAGGATAAGGCTGCCGCCATTACTATGGCTGCTGCCATCTATGGCAAAAGCCGCCGGTACATTGTGCGCACCCTGCAAGATTGCGGCCTGCTGGATGAGCAGGAAACATACAGAGAGCCGGTCAGGCTGACCGGGAAGGAGGTCACCATGGAGCGAAAAATTGATTACCCGGCATGGCGCTGGAGTTCCAAGAAAAAGGAGCGTCTGTCCCGGCTGTACCAGGAGGGCAAGACGGTGGAGGAGATCGCCGCCATTTTTGAGATTGACACCGACACCGTTATGCAGGCCATCGCCAAACAAAACCTCTGCCGCACGGTCAAGGTACCGGTGGAAGCCGGATCGGGAACCTGGCAGCCTGCAGCACCGGAGGAGCAGCCCCCGGCCTCTGCCCCACAGACGCAGATCCGGGCAGCGCTGGAGGAGATCCGGCAGACCGTGGAATATGCCGGTAACCTGCAGCGGGATATGGTCAACCATCTTTTGGGTGACCATCGCTGTGAAGCCTTTTATTTGTTGGGCAAGCAGGCGGTGCTGCTGGAGGGGTTGGATGAATCCATCACCTCTCTGCTGCAAACCCTGGAGCCGTAGCCATGGCGTCGATGGATCAGTACATGACCACCCGGGGCAAGCGGCTCCTGCAGGAGCTGTGGCCCCACATAGCCCAGGCGGCCATCTTCAAGGCCCGGGTGACCGCCATGACCCAGATCAGCGACCGGGTGTGGCAGTACAGCCTAAAGCCCCTGCCGGTGGATGAGGCTGCCGGAGAGCTGCCCGAGATTCCCGGCGTCAAGTCCCACCTGGAGGTGGAGGCCGGAGTGGGCGGCACCGTGGCCATTGCCCTGCTCTATGGCCGGTGGGAGCCGGTGATTATAGATGAGGTGATCCCATGATCGATTTGCGCCTGGACAATACCAATCAGCTGCAGCTACAGACCAACGGCGACTGCACCCTGATCTCCGGCAGCGAGAGCTTCTTGCAGATGCTCCGGCTGGAGGCGGCCAGCGCCGAGGGGGATCTCTGGTATGACCTGGAATGGGGCTGGTCGCTGCTGGACTTTGCCCAAGCGGTGCAGGATGACCTGACCACCCTGGAGATCGAGCAGCGCTGCCGCACCAAGCTGGAGGCCCATGAAGAGATCGCCGTGGACAGCATCCAGGTGACGGTATCCTGGGAAGAAAGCGCCATAACGGCGGCCCTGGCCTTCCGGCTTCTGGATGACGATGAACTGTACCGGCTGGGGATCAACATAGGACGCACGGAAATAGAGGTGATTGACATTGATTAGCAAGCTGCTGGATAAGCTTATTCCCCTGCAAACCGAGGAGGAGCGGCTGGAGGAGGTCAAGGCGGAGCTGGCCGAGGCAGGGTATCCCGTCACCAACTACAAAAGCGGCGGTATCTTTTATATGCTCCTACGGGTGTGGCTGCGCATCGAATATGAGCTGACTGCCCTGGCCCGGCGGATGCTGGTCAACGGCTATGTGTCCTCCGCCGACAATGTGGACTGGCTGGATCTCAGGGCTGGGGACTACGGCAAGGCCCGGAAGCAGGCCGTTAAAACCCAGGGCAACCTCACCCTGACCCGCAGCAACACGGCCACCGCCGTTAAGATCGCCAAGGGGTATCTGTTTAAGAGTTCACCTGCCGCCAACGGTGAGGAGTTGCGCTACATCGCTACCAATGATTGCACCTTTTCCATCGGGGCGGATACCCTGCTGGTGCCCATAGAGGCGGAGCTGCCCGGCAGCACCTACAATGTTCCTGCAGGCAAGATCACCCACAGCCTCATCCATCTGGAGACGGTGGATACCATCACCAACGCCGAGGGCTGGATCACCCGGGAGGGTGCGGATATTGAGGACATCGAGAGCCTGCGCCGCCGTACCCTAGGAGCCTTTGCCGAGCTGGCCACCCATCCCACCCGGAACAAGTACAAGAGTGTGTGCGAGGCGGTGGAGGGAGTCCTGTATGTGCAGGTGGATGATCAGCACCCACGTGGGCAGGGCACTATCGACATCATTGTCACCTCTCCCATCGGTGGAGCATCCGAGGCCCTGCTGGATGAGGTATTGGCAGCGGCCCAGACCATTGCGGGGCCCTATGACAATCTGCTGGCCAAGTCCTCCCAGACGGTGGAGCAGGACATTGCTGTGACCATTCTCCTGCCGTCCAACCTCAGCGAGGACGGCATCGCCGCTCGGGCCGAGCAGGTGATCCGGGAGCTGTTTGTGATAAGCTCCGGGCGGGCGCTCAATGAGCTGTACCTCAGCGACATTGTAGTGGCGGTTAAGGGGGAGATCCCCACCGCTAAGAGTGTGCGGGTGACCGAGCCTGCCGCCGATCTGCTGCTGGCCACCGATCAGGTGATTGTGCTGGGCAGCGTCACCATCACCATAGAGAGGGCGTGACGGCATGACCTTCCCGGAGTATTTATATTTCCTGTTGCCATCGGCTCTCAAAAAAAATGGCAAAAAGGCGTCGGGCTGGTGGATGCTGTCCGCCGTGCTGGGACGCAGGGCGCAGCGGCTGAAGGATACCATTCTGAGCGTTCGGGAGCAGACCATGATCCTCACCTGCGCGGAGGCACTGCTGCCGGTGTTCGGCCAGGAGCGGGACATGCCCCGGCTCAAGGGTGAGACAGCCAGACAATACCGGCTCCGGCTCCTGCAGAAATATAAAATTGCTGAGATGGCCGGGACTAACGAGGGAATACTGACTGCGGTTAAAGCGCTGGGCCATGACAATGTGACCATTGAACCCATGCACCAAACCGATCCCGACCGGTGGGCTGAGGCCACGGTGTGGATCAGCGGCACCAAGGCGGTCATCCCCAATCGTGAGATCATCCAGCAGGAGATCAACAACCAAAAGCCTGCCAGCGCCAAGCTGGAGCTGGCGATAATGCAGGAGATGCAGGGGACCATCTACGTGGGGGCCTTCCGACAGACCACAAAAATAATCGAAATACGGCAGGTGGATTAAATGGCATGGACAGGACTGAGACTCACGAAATTCGGGGAGGCCGCACTGGCAAAGGCACATGCGGCCAATCCGCTGCGGATCACCCGGCTGGTGCTGGGTGATGGCAAACTGAACGGCCAGCTGCAGGAGGATCTTATCGCGGCCATTTCCCCCAAGCTGAGCGTGCCCACTCCGGCGATACAGGATAAAGGCGAAACTGCCATCATCATTGCCCATATCACCAGCAGCACGCTGGAGGCGGGCTTCTGGTACCGGGAGCTGAGCTTGTACTGTATCGACCCGGAAACACAGCAGGAAGGTGCATACCTCAATGATTTTGCCGGGGATCAGGGGGAATATATCGGAGATAAAAACAGCGTGGTGCCGGTCAACTTCTACATGCGCCTGCAAATCAAGGCGTCCCCTGACGGTACGATTGTCTTTGATCCCAGCGGCGATCCCATCTATGTGCTCTATGAGTCTTACGACCAGTTTGTGCGAGTTACCACTGACGGGCAGCGCCGCCAGGACTACGCCATACAATCCTTACAGGAGCAGCTGGACACCGGCTTTGCGGGCAAGGCCTTTGCTTGGGGCTTTACCGCCGCCGACATGCCCCAATGGCAGGGGTATGACGGGGCCTTGCCCGAGGGCATTTGGGACCCAGACAACAACCGCATGGTCGTGAGAGGAGGGACAGAGTAATGGCCATCATCGATAAAAGCCTAGCCCCGTTTACCTATACAGGATCGTGGGACATCAACGAGTACAGCCCTGGCCTGTTTTACGCCCGGTTTTTGACCAGCGGAACACTGACGCCAAGGCAGCCTTTTACCTGCGATACATTCTTAGTTGGAGGGGGTGGGCGTGGAGGCGCTGGCTGCTCCGGTTCTTTTAATGCTGGTGGTGGCGGTGGCGGAGGAGGACGCACGATCAATGTTTACGGTGTAACCGTGGATAAGGCTAGCACTATTTCAATCGGCAGCTCTGGCGGTTCAACGGCTGCTTTTGGTTCATCCGCTGCTGCGGGCAATCCCGGCGGGACGGGGCCCTCTACAAGCGCAGCCACAGGAGGGCATGGAGGTTCCGGGGGATCTGGTGGTGGAGGAGGTGGTGTTGGCCCAGACAACGCCGGGTCAAACGGAAAAGGTGGTTCTGGAGGGTCCTACGGAGGAAACGGCAGCGCAGGAGCATCTGCCTATGGAGGTGGGACTGCATCCGGGGGCAGTGGTCAGGGATCAAATGCCTACCGGCCTTTTGGTGGCAGTGGTGTACCATGGAGCAGTATGAGTTTTGTCGGAGGTGGTGGAGGTGGTGGTGGAAATGGCAATACATATGGCACCGGTTCAGGTGGCTCAGGCGGTACGGGAGGCGGTGGCCGTGGAGGCAACGCATATAGCGCCGGAAGCTCCGGAACTGCCAATACTGGTGGGGGAGGCGGAGGAGGAGGTGCTGGCAATGACTCCTCTGGCGGCGCTGGTGGCTCCGGCATTGTTATTATCCGTGGCAGCCTCAATACACCCCCTACTGACCCAGATGGCATTACATACAGTCAGCCCAACGCTGGTAGACCCCTGCTGCTCACCACAGGCGGCAGCACCGATCCGGAGGGCAACCCCATCAGCTACGTGTGGGAGCACCGCACAGACAGCGGGGTGTACACCCAGATCGGCGTCACCACCCAGCCCCAGATCCCCGCCACGGTACCCTCCAGCGGCACCACCTACCAGGCCCGTGTCAAGGCGGTGGACGACAAAGG
>ENA-UOOR01003675-UOOR01003675.1-fermentation-metagenome-genome-assembly--contig:-NODE-3675-length-13166-cov-14.652734_pt1 | contig 13166 bp, 16 predicted proteins | sample MGYA00245780_ERZ724029 | MGnify/ENA primary metagenome ERZ724029 (study PRJEB28704, sample SAMN03018315) | fermentation metagenome | biome: anthropogenic terrestrial biome; feature: soil... | reverse complement strand
ATTAATCTCACGGACACGTTGAAAATCTTCGATCAGGTCTTCCTGCATAAATTCCCCTCCTTACAGCTTTCTACCTAATCAATTTATCATATATTTGATTATATTAAAAATAACTTTAGGTTATGATTGGCCGCCATGCGCTTTTTTCTTAATGATCTTTAAAAACTATATTTCTGTTGACTATTCATAAACTTTAAATTAATATGTCTATATATTAATAGACATATTGCAGAGGTGTTTAGATATGGATAGTATCATGATGGCAAAGGCAACATTTGAACAGCTTAAATGCGGGTTCACCGAGGATGACGATCATTATATCTGTTTGCTATGCGGGAAAACGATTGAGAAAGGAATCATCTATCCCGAGGGCGGTATTCTTTATGAAGCTGAAAAATACATGCGTATGCATATACAGGCCCAACATCAATCAATATTTTTCCATTTGATTAATATGGATAAAAAAATTACCGGCCTGTCCGAACATCAGACCAATTTGTTAAAACTATTTTACGAAGGTAAGAGCGACTCCGAAATCCAAAAAGAATTAGGCATCGGCAGCAGTTCTACCATACGCAATCATCGATTTTCTTTAAAAGAAAAGGAACGTCAGGCTAAAGTATTTCTGGTCCTGATGGATCTCCTGCAGGATAAGATCAGTCATAAACACACCCCGGATCAGGCGCCCGTCTCTGTCAGCACAGGAAAACGCTATGCAGTGACTGCGCAGGAAAGAGAAAAGATAATTAAAAAGTACTTTTTAGCCGGTCCGGATGGGCCCCTAAAAACACTTAGTATGAAAGAAAAAAGCCGGCTGGTGGTCCTGGACCAAATTGCCGGGCGCTTTGAAGCCAGCCATATTTATAGTGAGAAAGAAATTAATTCAATATTAATGACCGCCTGCGAGGATTATATTACTTTACGCAGGTATCTGGTTGACTACGGATTTCTGGAACGTAAACCTGATGGCAGCCAGTACCGGCTAAAAAGTCATTTAACGGAAACGGAGGATTTGACTATGGATCAAAGAAAAGAATTGAAGCAGCAATATAAAGACCTTAAAACTGAAGCTGGTGTCTACCAGATTCGCAATACTGAAAACCAGAAGGTTTTTGTCATAGCCACCCCTAATTTAAGGACCATAAACGGCAAACATTTCGAATTGCAATCTGGTGGGAATACCAATAAGGAACTGCAGGAAGATTGGAACCGGTACGGCGAAGAAGCTTTTGTGTTTGAAGTACTCGAAGTTTTAGAAGAACCGGAAGAGGGATATTTCGATAAAAAGGATGCTTTAAAAAAGCTGGAACAAAAATGGCTCGATAGACTTCAGCCCTATGGGGACCGAGGCTATAACAAAAAGAGCAAATAGTCTGATTATCCGCAGCCTGCCCTGTGGCCCGGCTTTAGGAACGGGCCGCAGGGCCTTTTATTAATATTATTTCCAGGCAAAAGGGTTATAGTTTATGCCCCGGTCAAAGGTATCAATCCCCTCGCTGCGCTTCAGCCGGTTCACCACATAATAGGTAAGCGGTGTAGCCAGAATTTCATAGGCTACTTTCCAGCCGTACTGCACCAGGACCATGCCCCAGAAAATGCCGGGTTCATATAGACCGCTGAAGGCGATGGACATGAAAACCACCGTATCGACTCCCTCACCCACCAGGGTTGAACCTATGGTCCTGGTCCACAACCATTTTCCTGCCATCAACACCTTCATGCGCGAAAGTATGATCGAGTTGGAGAATTCCCCTACAAAATAGGCAACCAGAGAGGCCAGCACAATCCGCGGAGCAAACCCCAGAACGGTACGATAAGCACTCTCCTGCTCCCAGAACGAGGGACTGGGCAATGATACCACGAAGATAAATACCGCCGCCATGAGCAGGTTGGCTGCAAATCCCAGCCATATGGTAATACGTGCACGCCGGAAACCATATACTTCGGTCAAAACATCCCCGAAAATATACGTAATAGGAAAAAGGAACAGATCAGCCGTAAGAGTCATCTGGCCCCAAGCAACCAAACGCCCGGCCACTATGTTGGTAATCAAAAGACAGGTTACGAATAGACAGGTTATGATGAGAAACGGGGTGGAAATCCTACTTTGAGAATCTTGCATTACAATATTTCCTCCTTGTTTTTTTAGGCGGGTAGGCTGCGACCGCCATTATATATTTTTAACTATATTATTATGCCATAGATTTAGTTAGAATGACAGGGGTTAACAAAGTTTGGGCAGGAGGCTAAATCGCCATCCTGCCCGACCCATCCTGCTTAGCGAACAGCCAGACCCTGTGCACCAACTTTTGGCAGCCCGGTATCCTTAAATACCTGCAAGCGAACGAGATGACCGTTGCTCCTGATACGAAAAACACTTATCGAACCTTCATTTCCATTCAGAACGTAAAAGTTGCCTCCCCGTTTGCTTACTCCACTATCGATGGGAGCTGCTTTTCGGCTTAGTACGCTGCGTATGCTTTTTACGACCGCCAGCGTTCCATCCTTTCTGATACGGTAAATGGTAATTGTACCGTTGCCGCCGGCGTTGGACGTATAGGCAAAATGTTCACGCGGTGAAGCTACTACCCAACATGTCGCCAACTGTCTATTCAGTACAGAACCGCTAATGACTTTCAGTGTTCCATTTGCAGCCTCTTTATAAGATGAGAGCGCATTAGGGCCTGCTTCCGAAACCAGCAAGAGACCTCGGGAAAGGAAAACGGAACCGAATGGTCCTGCACCATTGGATTGGTTAACAAAAGGACCTGTCAGGGTACCGTTCCTGTTCACACGAAATACGCTGAGATGGTTTTTATTTAGTTCGGAGACGACAATTTTACGACCGTCAGGGCTGAATACAACAGACGTTGGCTGAGCATCTGTTCTGCTAAGTAAATGGGTGGAGCCCTTAATTCGGGAAAGCCGGCCATCCTTCTGTATGCGAAAACCTGTTACATTAGAAGCAAACTTATGGGTAGTGTTGCCCACATTGGTTACATATAGCAGGCTGCCGAACTGGCACAGGCTATTGGGTTTGACACCACCCGATGGAACCACGTTCACCAGGGTAAGCCTGCCACTATTGGCCACCCGGAAACTGCTGATGCTGTTACTGCCTGCGTTTACGGCAAACAGGAAACCGCCACCGTGGGATAATATAAGAGACCCTTGTGACGACAATGGGTCGACCTGTGCCCTGCCCGTACCTCTTCCACCTGTCTCATAGGCTTTCATACGGGTCAGTCTGCCATTAATACCTCGGCGAAAGGCAATAACCTTATTGCTTGCTGCTGAATTCGTCATAGCATAAACCATTCCCACGAGCTTCTGCATTTTGATTAATCCTCCTTTCCATATCGTATTGCGGCGTTACAATACATACTATTCATAGGAGCAATTCATGGTACCACTTAATGGAAAAAGAAAATCAGATATGCAGACCATTGGGACGGTTGTTTTTACTCACCTGACCCGAAATTATCCGGAACCTTCATATAATAATTGATTAGAATCTGTTTCCCAGCATTTTAGCCTTTCTTAATAGCCCTTCAGGAATCTCCGGTTTTGCTTTAGTCCCGGCCTTTACAATTTTGCCCATAACCCGGTATCCTCCATAATGCAGTATTTCATTAACTGACCGTATCGCTCCCCTGCTTTCGGCTGCGATAAAATTGAATGGCCATGGAGTGGTACAGGCCGCTGCTATAACCGCCGGTTTTCCCTTTTGGCGAGGGCACGGTATCCCATTCGGTTTTTCGCCCATAAAGACCGGTACATTCCTATCAAATAACAGTTTAAGCTGAGCACTCATATTTCCCCAGTGGGTTGGGGTGCCCACTATCAGACCGTCAGCATCCCTTATTTTACCCCCCACTATGTGACCATCATCTTCCGGCAAGCAACATTCCTGATCTGACCGGCACTTCATGCATCCTATACAAGGCTTGATATTTAATTCATATACATTAATCCACTCAACCTCATGGTCATCGGAAATACCCTCGACAACCCCGTTAAGGAGCTTGGCAACTGTCCCGTTTTTATGGGGACTGCCGTTCAGGACCAATATACGCATATTTGCTTCATCCTTCCCCAAAATCATTGGATTGGAATGTCGTATTTATTTTATTTTCTTTATAGCTAAGAAATACCCTTTGATAATAAGTAATAAACCAACCCAGGAGGCTTTACTTCCTGGCTGAATAGAAACGCTTTTGAGAAGCACTGACACTCTTGTCTAATAAAGGAAACTTACAAATCTGTTGAATCGAACAATGCCAGGGATAAAAACACTTCTTGGAATCGCTAAGTACCGAGAAGAAGAAGTCACGTTCCTTATTTACTATGAAGACTGTTAAAACGAGAAGGAGTATGGTTTGTATTATTTTACTATCTGGATGTGTTAAGAAAATCCCATTGAAAAATCCTGCTGATATATGAAATACAATGGCTACAAGAATATTTCTGTTTGTTTTGTAGTAAAGCCAGTTCATTAGAAAGACATAAGGAATGAGACTAACTGCAAAATTCAGAGAATATATCATTCCCTCCTCTGCTAAATTGGCTTGATAATAATCTTTAATGAGAGATAGCAGGAAGTGCCAAAATGCCCAAAAGATTGCAAACAAGCCCATGATTCCAAGTAGACTCGATATCGTTATATAAAGACTATTGCTGGGCGTAAGGTAACTTAAATATCCCGCAACAAACCAAAAATCCATGGAATTAATAAATTCACCTTCTCAAGCCAAATATATTAATATATTCTATTAATCCGGATATTTACCTGATTAAACGTTAAACTCCCATTTAATGAACTTCTAGTTATTCATCTGCCGTTAACATTACTTTCTCAAAGAACCCCCCATTATCCATATGCAGCACACACTAAGAACGGATAATCTTTAACGCTCAGGACTTATCATATTCACTGCCAAAGCATTTAATAAGTGTCAAGTCATGATGTGAGACACTCAGTAAAAGGAAGGGTATTCAATATGGGAAAAGAAATAAGGTTTTATAATGTGCTGTTTCCATTATGGTTTCTCCTGATATTTCCAATCACCTGGCTTGTTGTTCTGCCTGCTAATTTTCTAATTGATAGTACAGTGTTGCTTATTATACTTAAAATCTTAAAAGAGCAGCATATTTTGGAATGTTACAAGAAAATAATTATTAAGGTATGGATGTTCGGTTTCCTGGCAGATTTTATCGGGGCGGGATTAATGTGTTTAACACAAATTAATATTTTTGCGGAGGAATCTAATATTAGGGACTGGTGGTTGCAGTACATCACGAACCCGGTGGCTTATAATCCGCTTGATAACCCGTATTCGTTCCTTTATGTTGTATTAGTCATTACTTTAGCGGCAGTATTTATATATATCTTTAATTTAAAGTTCTCACTAAAAAACCTGGAGACTGATATTGCTGCCAAGAAGCGGATTGCTCTTAGTCTTGCCATTTCCACAGCACCCTATATTCTTCTGTATCCCAGCCAATTGCTCTATTGAGGCGTTTGACAAGGGAGTCTCAACATAAGAAAGCTTTCAGGAGCAAATCCTGAAACAAATGACCGTAAAGGAGAAATCAAAAATGCGAAAGCTTATAATTTTTCTGCTGGCAGCGGCAATAATGTTTTGCACTCCAATTACCGCATTTGCAGCGCAATTCAAAAGCAGCGTAAACGTATATCTGCCCTCTTTCAAGGTTACAATCAACGGCGTTGAAATGAACAATACATATGACAAATACCCATTCATCGTTTATCAGGGCATTACCTATTTCCCGATGACTTACAGCGGCTGCCGGTTTCTGGGACTTGAAACCGGATAGCAGAATGAAACTGCCGGACTTTCGGTTGACAAAACCGATATCACTGCAGCGTATTGTCCGTATAGGGGCACAGTAAGAAATGCGGTAAAAAACAGGGCATATATCGCGGGATTCCCGGTCACCGTAAACCGGAAAGCCATTGACAACAGCCGGGAACTTTACCCACTTCTTCTGTTCCGCGATGTGACCTATTTCCCCATGACCTGGAGGTTCTGCGTAGACGAATTTGGCTGGGACTACAGCTATGACGATACAAAAGGGCTTGTTGTTAACTCTGACAATGTCCGGCTTAAGGAGATTCAAATGCCGGCTCATAAGAAATATGATCGTGATGTTTCTGAGCCAATCCTAACTTCGCTTAACCAAAACGTCACCGTTACGGATAAATACATCTATTATCAGGGAATGAACGGCCAGATCATGCGGGCAGACATTACGGATGTTTCAAAGAGAAAGGCAGTATACCAGCTTCCGATCAACACGATCGGCTCATCATATGTTTTGTCAAATCTGTATACCAAGAAAGACATTGTATACCTGTATTATCACATAGGCGGCGGATTTATGGGTTCCGACCATACCTTTCGGCTGAACGATGACGGGACGACAGAGAAAAGAGGTTCGCACTCATATGATTTTGGAGATATAAGCGTTGGTATTCCGGATTATACCGGTGGGCCTAGTGCGGGAAATCTTAGCATCAAAACGGGCTCTGGAGACTGGAAGCAGCTCGGGAATCCCAATTATCTGTATGGCTGGAAATGGAGCGTTGATAAAAATGGCGGCGAAGGTGGTTGTGTGGTTGACACGGCTTACTTGGACGGAGATGAGCTTTATATTTTGGGTTTTGACAAGACCTACAAGGATAAAAACCTAACAACTGGAATCTACCGAGTCAACATCAAAACGAATGAGACTGCGAGAATCAATGAAAAAGAAGTAGGGGATTTCAGGGCAGACGGGAGCTTTTTATATTACCAGAGTGGTGGTACATTTTATAAATATTTGCTCAGTGACGGCAAAGAAACGCCGATTAAAACCGTTTCAAATACGGTTGAAAAATTCGAAGTTCTGAATGGGCACATTTATTGGCAGGACAGTAAAGACAGCGGCCTGTATGACATTGATAGCGGAAAGAATTTGAACCAGGGTGCCGAACTGGCTTGCATGGAGCTTAAGGGTGAGAACAACGAATATTTGGTCTGCACTTTTGAGAAAACAAGTAATCCAAAGTACCGGATTATGGTATTTAACCGAGACGGCAAAATTATGTTTAAAACCTCGGACGAAGCCTTTTGCAGCAACATTTCAATAAAGGGGAAAACCATTTACTTTTATAACTGTACGACCGATACTGTCTGCGTCGGGTCTTTTTAATCGGGTTGGAACTCTCGCGTTAGGTCTTCGTGACCCGTATTTTTCTTTTTAAGAAAAAAGAAGAGGTGGAACATATGAAAAAGAGAAATAAAGTTCTGCTACCCTTTTTGATTGTGCTTTTATTCTTGTCACTTCCAAGCTATTTTGGATCTCAGACAAGGCAGTTACACAAAGCGGAGCACTTTTTCACAAATAATCAACCGGTTTTAGAAGACAGTATTGATATTTTGGAGTCAACTTTAAAAAACACTTTGACAGAAGACCCTGTAAATAATAAAGATCATTTTATCGATCTTAAAAAACCACCAATACTGCCGAATGGTGTAGATCAAATATATTGGGTTCGTGCAGACGATGATAATCAAGCTTATGTGTTGTGTTTAGGGGGTTTTGGAATTGTGCCAGCCTGCGGTTATTATGGGCTGTATTATTCCATTAATGATATGCCGTGTAACTTAATGGAACCACAAGCGCCTGAAAATCTTAAGCAACAAGAAAATAAACAACAGCAAAGAAATACCGAAATCTGGACATGGCAACAACGGAAGGGCGATAACAGTTTTTATACGGAACGTATTGCGCCTCACTGGTTTACTTACAGGGAGACTTTTTGAATACCAGCATAAAAAAGAAAGAAATCCAGTTCGATAGTGCAGTAAAGTGAAAACCATCTAGATGAGAAAAAAGAAGCGGTGTGTAAGAATTCTACCAGGAACAAAGCAACCTGCCGAGGTATTAAGTTTACGATAGAGGTTATTGTTATCCCCTTCACATTATCTATATTTTAGGTACTGCATAGTCTGTTAAAACTACGCAATATATTTGTTATTTCTAGAAGTATGTTTCTAAAATCACACAACTTCCATCGGGGTGAACTTCAATTTTGCAATAAGGACGGTTATAAAAACTGTAAACAGAGACTATTACTGATTTTTGCCCTAACTTTGTATCAACGGAAATAGATTCAATCGTAAAAGCTCTGCCGTTTAATTTTTGAAGCGGATGTCCATTAGCCAGAGCTTGTTTAGCATACCTGATAGCCAAGATTCCATCTGCTTGTTGTTCTTTTGGTAAATTTGATATACCATTATCTTTTAATGATGGCATGATAGGACCTAATGCAATAATAACGGCAATTAGAATACAAGAAATTATTATCTTTAACTGATTTCTCATATTATTTCACTCCGAATTATTATTACTAGAATTATACAATAACTTTTATGTCGCAGTTTAAAAAGTGTCAAGTCATGATGTGAGACAGAGCGAATCCTAAAACAAATGACCACAGAAATCAAAAATGCGAAAGCTTGTAATTTTTCGCTCTACACTGGTTCTTTTGTTGTATAGCAGTTTCCAGTTTGAAGTGCCTCGATGAGGCACTGTGAATAATCTGGGGCCAACAGAGGGACGTTCCTTTTGTTGGCTCTTGTTGGCCTATTTAGTTTCCGAAGAAATCGAAAATATTTTCTAATGTGCTGGTATCAGTCTTGTAAATTTCTGTATATTTACATTTAGTACAAGTAATTGTAGTGAATTTCTTATTTTGAATATTAAAAAATTTAGAAAATAGTCCACCGGTTGCAGCAAATTGTCCCTTTTCAAACTTAGTGTTCGTGCATTTGGGACATTGCCAATTTTTATGTTCCATTGAATTTTTCTCCCATCATGATTTGCTAATGTTGTTTTTTTACAATTAAATTATACACCATTTTAATGGTTGGCAGGTCTGCATCATGCCTATTTCGTATAGCATGTCTCTTATTGTTTCGTTAGATAAAGTCCCATATATTGGGCATTGGATAAATAGCCCATATCAGGGGGTTTGTGGTCTTGAGGGCATGTACCCTGGACTTTAAAGGTCAGACATTGGAAATGCGGGGAATATTAGGTCAGATGAAATAATTGATTTCCAGCATTAGGGCAGAGTGATAACGGTTAAGGCTTATCACCGGAGATGGCCGGAACAGAGGTCGGATAGATGAAAAAACAGCAGTTATTAATAATTTGCCTTTTAGTTATTATATTTATTGCTGGGTATACCAGCTTCCCAACCGAGGATGAAAAAATTGCGGTGGGGCAGATGATGTTTAATCAAGATCGGATTAAAGCTATTGATGTTGTTAAAGGGGCTACCGAGGAAACCAGGTTTATTATTTCTGATTTAAATGAGATTTCCGAACTGATAAACGATGTTAAAGAGATACCGGTGAAAAGGTTATCCAAACGTGAAGATATTGCTTTTATGCCTGACAGAATACAGGATGAGTCGGTATTGATTATTAGTTTCTTTAAATCACCTGGATGGCTTAGAACTTGATCATGTCTTTATGCAGGATTATATTCCCTTCCAGATTCTCATTGCCGGAACGTCCGCCTACCCAGATGAAAACCAGCGAGCTGTCGGTCAGTGGCCAACAAAAAGAGCGTCCCTCTGTTGGCCTTTATAATCTTGAGGTGAGAGACATGAAATTAAGTTGTCAATCTCATTATCTTGAAGACTATTTACTGGAATTAGATGAGGTTGATTATAGTCACCCTTTAATCAGAAACAAGGTAAATGATTTATTTGCTTGTTCATTTAACGAAATTGAAACAATCAAAGTTGCATTTGAATATGTTCGTGATAAAATTGCCCATTCTTTCGATATACAAAGCTCTCGTGTTACCTGCAAAGCATCAGAAGTTCTCTATTGTGAAGAAGGCATTTGCTATGCAAAGTCAAACTTGCTAGCGGCCATATTAAGAAGTAAAGGGATTCCTATAGGTTTTTGTTATCAAAGGCTGACCAAGGGCGATACACCCGATACTGGCTATTGTATTCATGCATTGAATGCTGTCTACCTTAAAACATTAGACCGTTGGATAAGATTAGATGCCCGTGGGAATAAAGGAGATGTCACTGCTCAGTTTTCTATTGATGAAGAGAAGTTAGCATTTCCTATAAGGCAGAAATATGAGGAAGAAGACTATTCCATTATTTATACCGAACCGAATGCCAATACAATAACTGCATTAAGGCAGTCTTCCGATTGTAACATGTTATTTCATAATTTACCTACCCAACTGTAGGTTATTATGTGCATAATAAAGAGATGGAGCAGGAAACAGATGTGCCGGTTCAAAATAAATAATCGCGAAAAGGTGCCATGTGGACAGTTTGAAAGGGTGGAGCTGCAGGCACAGTTGGTAAGTATGTTATAACATTTTATTTACGAGGTGAGCACATGGAAAATGACGATTGGCTTAGAGGCCTGATTAAAGAGTTTGCAAACGATTATCCCGATCTAAAAAGTACTCAGACAGCCTGGAAAGATCCACTGGTTGCTGTTGCTGATGCATGCGATCCTATGTTTAAGGAACTGAAAGCACAAGTCGGACCGAATCATCTTCTGCCCCAAGACCTGCTTGCCGGGGCAAAAACTGTAATCTGCTATTTTCTTCCCTTTGACAGCAAAATCGGCCGCAGCAATAAACGAGGCGGATACTGCTCAGACCAGTGGGCCGTCGCTTACCTGGAGACTAACCGGCTCATTAATGACTTGAATAAGCATGTAGAAGGCAAACTAATACAAAGAGGATACCGGGCCGCAGTGACTCCAGCCAACCATAACTTCGATGAAAAAACCTTATTGAGCGATTGGTCCCACCGTCATGTTGCTGTGATTGCCGGGTTGGGAACCATAGGTTTGAATAGAATGCTGATAACCGATCAGGGTTGTTGCGGACGGTTAGGCAGCTTTGTAAGCGATATGCCGCTTATTCCCACTCCCCGTTCTGCGGTTAGCGCCTGCCTTTACTTATATAATGAAAGCTGTTTGCAGTGTATTAAGAACTGCCATCAAGGTGCGCTGCAGGAAAAACAATTTGACCGCCGTAAGTGTTATGAACTATTACTGCAGAATGCCGAATTTCATAAGGACAAAGGATATGCAGATGCCTGCGGAAAATGCCTAAGCTATGTTCCCTGTTCCTTTTGCAATCCGGTCCAAAAGCTGCTGGCCAAGAAATCTGTCCAATGAAGTAGCAATATGAACGAATCTGGACATAGCAACAACGGAAGGGCGATAACAGTTTTTATACGGAACGTATTGCGCCTCACTGGTTTACTTACAGGGAGACTTTTTGAATACCAGCATAAAAAAGAAAGAAATCCAGTTCGATAGTGCAGTAAAGTGAGAACCGTCTAGATGAGAAAATAGAAGCGGTGTGGAAGAATTCTACCAGGAACAAAGCAACCTGCCGAGGTATTAAGTTTACGATAGAGTGTCAAGTCAGGATGTGAGACAGAGCGAATCCTAAAACAAATGACCACAGAAATCAAAAATGCGAAAGCTTGTAATTTTTCGCTCTACACTGGTTCTTTTGTTGTATAGCAGTTTCCAGTTTGAAGTGCCTCGATGAGGCACTGTGAATAATCTGGAATAAGATTGGGAATATTGAAACCTCGCCGGGATAATTTTACTTTTAGAATGTCACGCAATAATTACAGTGTTTAGAGAGAAGGATTTTATACATGAGCAGGAAAAAACAGCTAAAGATAAAAAAAGTCGGTTTAGAACATCTTGAACAGTACAATCAGCTCCTGAGATATGTTTTTCAGGTGACTGACCGGGAATTGCATCAAACCGGCTGGGAGGAACAGGAGATCATTCGGGCAAAATCCCCTGTTTTGGAGCAAGCGGATGTATTAGGATGGTTTGACGGCGACAAACTGATTTCGCAAGTGGCCGTTTATCCCTTACAGGTAAGCATCTTCAATAAAGCCTATGATATGGGGGGACTTACAGGCGTCGGCACATACCCGGAATATTCCAATCAAGGCCTCATGCATAAGCTCCTATATCAAGCACTGGAAAATATGAAAAAACAAGGACAGTCCATTTCCTTCCTGTATCCTTATTCCATTCCTTACTATCGCAGAAAGGGATGGGAGATCATTTCAGATAGAATCACTTACGAAATTCACGATTACCAACTGCCCAAAAATAAGCAGGTGCCCGGGGAAATAGAGCGCGTGCCGGTGAAAAGCGAGCAGATTAAAAAAGCGTATGAACGATTCTCCCTCCAAACACATGGCGCAATGCTGCGCAATGAATTGGCATGGAACGAATATTGGCTGTGGGATCCAGATGATATGATGGCCGCCGTATACTATAATGCGGAGGGAGAGCTTAACGGATATGTGCTTTACCGGATCGCAGACGATATTTTCCATATCAAAGATATGATTTTTGTCGATGAGGAAGCCCGCAGCGGACTTTGGAATTTTGTCAGCGCGCATTTTTCCATGATCTCAAAGGTCATAGGCCATACGTATATGGACGAACCTTTGGCGTTTTTACTGGAAGATGCCGATATTAAAGAAACGATCTCTCCTTATTTTATGGCCCGAATTGTAGATTTGGAGCAGTTTATCGCCCAATACCCCTTTAAGCCAGATACGGAAGCACGGGAATGGACTTTTACATTAGATGATCCTCTGCTTTCATGGAATCAAGGCGTTTTCACGTTACACGTCACCACAGAAGGCAAAGGCCAAGTCGCTCGTGCATCAGGGCGCAACAACGATAAAATCGATATTCAGACCATGACAACCATGCTGTTGGGATACAAACGGCCGAATTATCTTCACAAGATTGGGCGCATTTCGTGCAGCCCTGAAACGGTGGATATGCTTGAGGATGCCATAGAGCAGCAGACGCCATATTTCTCGGACTACTTTTAAGATATATTCCGATACAAATCGTGCAAGGACCCTCGCTGATTATTTGCGGAAATAAAAAAACAGCTCTTAGTTTTTGGCCTAAAAGCTGTTTTTAATATGGTATACTATACGCCTTTCATTTTCAAACTGGCAAAGGGATAGAAATTCTTATTCATACTCGCATGTAGCTCCCCGCGCAGGTCGGGATGCGCTATAGCGATTAATTCTTTGGCCCGTTCCCGTC
>ENA-UOOR01003673-UOOR01003673.1-fermentation-metagenome-genome-assembly--contig:-NODE-3673-length-13177-cov-2.417924_pt1 | contig 13177 bp, 5 predicted proteins | sample MGYA00245780_ERZ724029 | MGnify/ENA primary metagenome ERZ724029 (study PRJEB28704, sample SAMN03018315) | fermentation metagenome | biome: anthropogenic terrestrial biome; feature: soil; material... | reverse complement strand
CTCAGCAATTAATTTAACATTGTTGCCTATCTGTACTTCTTCAAGAGCTTTACAGTAGGCAAACGCGAAGTTGTTAATTACAGTAATACTATTTGGAATAACAACACTCTTTAATGCACGGCATCCCTGAAATGCGCAAACACCAATTTCTGTAACGGAATCAGGCATAGTAACTGATTCTAAATTTGAGCAATTATTAAAAGCATTATAATTGATCGAAGTTACTGGCTTGCCTCTATAGATGGCCTCAATTAAAATATCACCCGAAGCCGAGCCTACATCCTTGATTTCGTATTCGGTATTATTGTTGATAAGTTTGTATACGCATCCTGTTACATAATCCTTATAGAAATGCAAAACTTCTGACCAATTTGAGTCCTTATTGGAGTCAGATGCAACCGCTTTTACCTTGATGTCATAGTCTCCTTCTTCAAGGATCGAAAGAGAAAAACTAGTCTTTCTTAAATTAACAGTATTATTTTCGCCACTTCTACTATTAATATCTATTATATAACCGCGCGCTTTTTCAACGGAATTCCACGATAACAAATTTTCATCGTCTACACTTAATTCTGTGGGACAATCAAGCATTTTTTTACCGCAACCGCTTGCAAATAACAATATACAAATTATAAAAACGGCAATCACGAAATACTTCTGCTTTTTCATATATCCTCCTTTTGAGTAAAAATCGTCATTTAAAATTATTTTTGTTGATCTAATTTTCTTTTTTTATATTCGCGTATTAATTCATGAGGCCACTTAAATTTAAATTTACGTACAGCAATATCCAATAAGAACGCGATTATTGATAATATGATAAATAGAAATCTAGGATCATATGTCTTGCCTACAGAGGTTTTAAAAGGATCAAAAATTTCCTTTGGGTCTTCTAAGTCCATAATTTCGGCACCATTACCTTTCTGTGCTATGTTTATCAGCTTATTTCGTAAATCCATCTCTGTTTCTTCTACTAACGTATTATATTCTTCAGAATATGAAAACGTCTTAAACATTTCATAGGTAGAAATAGCTGTGTCATCAGAATCGTATTTTGTAAGGACAATTTTGTATGTTCCGCTCTCTTTTATAACCAAATTGCATCTGCTATAATTGTTTGTTTCCCCAAGAGGGAGCGTCACGTAGTAGGTAGCGCCCTCGTCCTTTGTTATGTCTGTTATCTCATTTAACGGTATTTGATTTTGTTCGACAGAAGACAATTCAACAAGATACCCTTGTACATACTCACCATTATTTAAATTTGTGTAAACACTTAGTTGATTGGTATAATTATCTTCATTAAGCGAAGCGGAAATATCTTTCGGTCTAATATCTTGTGTTGGCATCAAGTTGTTAATGACATTCAATATTAATCTTTGTCCGTTTTCATTTTGAATAAAACCCGAAGACCATTTACCATTCAAGTCACACATGAAGCTTCCAACCATACCCAATCCGAATTTCCATTGAGCATAAATTGGCACATCATAATCTCCAGTTAGAATCAAATCGGCGTTTTGCCGAATCTTTATTCCATAAAAACCTTCCAGTTCGACAGTCATCTTGTTTTTGTTAGTGCCCTCTCCTCGCTCAATTCCTATTATCACAGGTGACAAAGCATTATTAATCGTAGGTAGAAAGGGTTCATAATTGACCAATTTGAGTTCGGGAACATTTAAATCTTCTCTCATCAAATATGTCAGATTAGCCGTGTCTGATGTAGCGTAAATTCTACCATGACCTAATATGACAGCACGTAACATCCTCTCATATGTGGTAAGATTTTCCTTATCTAATAGCTCGATAGGTGTGGTTTCATCGTAGTCACTGTCCTTTGTCACGCCAATAGCAACAACAGATAAAGAAATTTTGTTTCTTATGTAATAATCATTAATTAATTCTTCATATTGTATGCGCTGATTTTCAGGCACTCCACCGTCTGTTACCAAGATAATATGACGTCTGTCAACATATGGCAACGCCCTTAATGCTTGACCAGCGCGCTCAATTGCGCCAGGAAACACTGTTCCGCCGTCTGCCTTTTCTACACTTTGTATTGCAGCATAAATTTCTGCCTCTCGAGTACGAGGTGTCAGTGGCAATACCATTTCATAGTCAGAATCCAATGTCATAAAACCAAAATAATCTCTTTCGGAAAGCGCCCTTAAACAGGCGGATGCCCCTGCTTTTGCACAATCAAGATATGTAGCTCCCGTTAAATCTGTTGAACCCATAGAACCAGAACTGTCAACGATAACAATTACCCCTAAGGGGGGCGTATACTTTATTGCCTGTACAGGCAACATCTCTTGATAGACACTACCGTACATATCCTCTCTCTTGTAGGTGTTTGCCTCTCCGTTCTCGTCATCACCACCTACCGTAAAAACACCGCCACCATATTTATGCACATAAGAAAATAACATTTCATCAAATCCTACAGGTACATTAATATTTTCCCTAAGGTCAGCATTGGAGATATTGTTTAAGATTATCTGGTCATATGCACGAAGTTCATCGACAGAAGCGGGAATATTGTCGCTTTTATATATATTAACAACCTCTACATTATAGACTTTTCTATCATCGTCATCACCTTTTTCGGTGAGTATTGATAACAAATTGTCCGATTCGCCTTCCATTCTTTCAATTATCAAAATTTTATCAAATTGTTGTAAATATAGATAGGAAACATATTGATTGTTTTGCTCTAATAGATCCTCCATTAAGTGAATTTTAACAACAATTTCATGAAATCCAATATCTTGGAATGTATGGTCAAACTCGATTGTTTGTGTCCCTGCTACAATATTAACTGCCTTATTATCTCTCAATATCTCATTATCAAATAATTCTATAGTAATTCCCTTTGCACTTTTGCTTTGTATTGTAACATTAATAGTACATTTTTCTCCGACACTAATATGATAATCAGGAAGAGTCACATTAACTATTTGCACATCGTCTTCCTTGTATTCAGAAGGAATGAATGCAGTGTCAACTAAAATGCCTTGCGCAGTAATATATCTAATAGCCGTAGCAGCTTCTTCGTCTGTTTCTTTCCCGTCAGAAATAAGTACTATTTTTGCCGTTTCTGGATAGTTAAACAAATCCTTTGTGTAATTCAACGCTGCTGCAATATTAGTAGCGCTTATATCTGGCAATTCTGCCTTTATGTATTTGTCGTATATGCTTTCTATATCATTTGTTAACGGCACTGCATATCTTTGATCAAAACCGAAGGTTACTACTCCAATTTTAAAATTGTCGTATTGACCGTAATTTAAAACAGTTTGTATAAAATCATCTCTTATTTCTTGAGCTTGTTCTGACGTTTCCGACACGTCCACCAAAAGAATAATCTCATTCTTATCATTTGAAACATTATAAGAAAAGCTCATACCTGAAAGCACTGATATACAGAGTACCATAACAATAAGATGAAGCACTATAGAGGTAATACGGTTTCTCGTTCTTCTATATTTTTTTGACAATCTAAAATATAAAAATAATGTAATAGCAAATGCTGGGATAAGCAATAAGAGAAGCCATGGATGAGTACATTGAATAGTTAAATTGTGCATAATAATCCTCCTTACACTTCTTCACGAGCATGAAGCAACCATTCAATAAACAAAATGGCCACCAAAGTCGCTGCAATGTATTGCAACAAGTCTTCAAAATAGTCACTTGTGTTTGGACTCTTATAAGGGTCTAGTAAGGTGTCTTCAACTCTACAAATATTGCTTTCAATAGCGGGAATTTTAGGCTAGACTTCTTCTGAAATCTTTTTCCCTGAAAATGTTGTTTGGCGTATTAAATATGTGCCTGGCATAAATATTGTCAATGTAGAAGGGAAGGATGTAATATCCGTATTTACGTTTTCACCAGTTACATTCAATTTTGTTCCTCTTGCTCTTAAAGAAATATTCTCAAAAACTTCAAAAGCATTTCCCGTAACTGTGGTTGGTAAGAAATACTGAAACATATTGTATAACAATATAGGAAATTCAGGCAAAATTGTAAGATTGGAATAATGCACACTAAAAGGCATTATAACAACCTTCTCTGCGTTCTCATCCTTTACCATCAATATAGGATCACCGAAACATGCCAATAACACCTGATAAGATGGCTCATAGTTATTATTAATACGAACATATCTGCTTATTGTAATATCATCAGCCGTAACGCTTTTTAATATAGGATGAATCATTTCTTCTGTCAAAGATATACTTCGACCTTTAAAATCAATTATTTTATCTAAACTTATACCTGAGCCTAAAGGAGCAATATCTGGATTTATTAAAAACACGACACCGTCTGCAGGCATTGTTATAGGCATATTATGCTCAAATATATAAAAATCAAATCCTTCTAATGCGTACTGACCATCTTTCACTTCAGTTATTTGAATATCCAAACGATTATTTAAAGCATTTTTAAGAACTATCAATACGCTGTTAAAAAAACTGTTTGCCAAAGTGCTCGAATATTGCACTCTTAAAACTTCTTTCTGACCCCCGTATATGTAAAAACTATTATCTTTATTGAATGAATCTTTTTCCGTTATTGAAATATGTACTGATTGATAAGAATAAACCGCATCATTGCTATCAATATAATAATAACTTCTATTCTCTTCATTATCTTCTGGTAATTCTTCATTCTCATTAAAATATTTGAAAATAACGGTTTTTGTTGTATCTTGACTACATTCTACTGTTGTACGAAAAATCTTTTCTATGCCTTCGCTATCTTTGTCTAGTGCATTTGCATTTTGCACTTCGATATTTAATGAAATTTCAGTATCTCTGCCATAACAGGCAACATCAACATAAAAAACGTAATAATTCTCTTCAATTTCTGCACGCGCATTCAGTATGGCAGCATTCCAATCGCTTCGGTCGCTTACATTTACAACAGTGATACCTTGCGGCACATGCACATAAGTAGTGTCAGTATAAATATAAATTTTTGCAGAAGGATTATCTTTCAAAATACCCTCGCACATAGATATAGCTGTATCAATATCTGCTGAACCGTATGTGCATTTCATATCATCTTCTAATTGCGCTTCCAAAATTTCTACCAGTTGAGGTTTGTTTTCCAGATTTGTTCTTTCAATCAAGAAATATGGATATGGGTCTGCAATAATAACTGACATAACACCGTTTTGAGCTAATATTTCGTCAGAAGTCTTTAAAACGCCGTTTATTGCTCTTTCAAAACGTGTTTCCTCTTCTTCTGATATTGTGCGCATACTGGCAGAGGAGTCAATTATGGCTATTACTTCATTATAATCAACTTCTTCTTTTAATATCTTATTAGGTTGCGCTAAAATTACTGCACAGGATGCCAAAATCAAAACTTGACAGATAATAATTAGAATATTTCGTAATTTGCTTATTGGTATTCTCTTTTTTCTATATTTAAGACTTAACTTCCATACATATGTACTGGATATTCTTTTTTGTTGGAAGTTCGGTCTTAAAATATAAATGAGTATTAAAATAGCAACTGCTATTAGACCTAATAACCCTAAAGGTGATAGTAACTTCATGACATAATACCTACCTTTAACAATTCACCAAACACTACTCTCTCAATAGGATTATCAGAACGGACAGAAATGAAATCTACATTACGCTTAGCACAAAAAGAACTAATATCCTTTTTTAAGTCTATCATCGCTTGCTCATAGGCCTTTTGTAAACTACGTGTAATTCTTAATCTCATATTTTTTGTGTCTGATATATCTACTGCCTCCGAATCAATTAAACTATACCTACCGTCATAAGACGGATCGTCTTCTTCAGGAGAGAGTATTTGTATTAGTAATACTTGCCTGCGTTTATAGCACAAATAATCCACCGCTTTTTTCCAATCGGTATCTGTAAAAAAGTCAGATATAATAATACTTATTCCGTTGTTAGTACTGGTATTAGTACAACTTGTAACACATTTTTCAATATCTGTTTCCTCATCAAATACCAAATTGTTTAAAGAACTTATTGCTCTAAAAAAAGCCTCTTTACCAACAATAGTACCAAACGGATTTTCTGAGCTTGTTCCTTTCATGAGATGGAATGATACTTTGTCCATATCATGTACTGCCAAAAAGCCCAAGGCGGCAGCTGTTGCCACCGTATATGCTGATTTCTGTGGATTATCTTTTCCCATAGAAGCAGAACAATCTAAAAATATTTGCACTTGCATTTGCCTTTCGTCTGTAAAAAGCTTTAAAAAATGCTTTTCAAAACGGGCAAATAAATTCCAGTCGATGCGACGTATATCATCCCCTAACTGATATTCTCTAAAATCGGCAAACTCCACAGTTTGTCCGTATGTACGGACAAGGTGTTTTCCGCCAAAATAACCAGCAAGATTCATCCTTAGATTTAATGATAGCGCCTCTAGCCGACTGAAAAATTGATCATTTAAATAAGAAACTTTCATTATGTTCTCCAAGTTTTATTAGTTTTTATATTTTCTGCCAATTTCTTCTAAAATCATTTTAATAACGTCATCTGGGGAAATTCGCTCTGCTATAGCTTCAAAATTCATCTTGATACGATGGCGAAGTATCGGATATGCCAATTCTTCAATATCCGAATATGCTACATTAAACCTACCATTTATTAAAGCTTTGACTTTAGCAGCAGAAATAAACGCTTGTCCAGCACGGGGGCTTGCACCAATACGTATATACTTTCTCGCCGCTTCAGAAGAACATTCACTCACACTGTGCGTTGCATTAGCCAAACGCATTGCATAATCTAAAACATCACTCGCGACGGGTATTTGATTTGCAGTTTCTCTCATTTTCAATAATTCCTCACCCGTACAGGCGCGGTCTGCAACTTCTGCCATCGTTTTTTGTGTCATATTAACAATTTCCCTTAATTCGCCAAGACCAGGGTTAGGAACAATAAGTTTAAACATAAAACGGTCCATCTGTGCTTCGGGTAGCGGATATGTTCCATCTTGCTCTATAGGGTTTTGTGTTGCAAGAACAAAGAATGGTTCTGGAAGCTTACGAGAAACACCCATAACAGTTACTGTATGCTCCTGCATCGCTTCTAACAATGCCGACTGTGTTTTTGGTGTAGCTCGGTTTATTTCGTCAGCAAGTATAATATTGCTAAATATTGGACCCGGTTGAAAATTAAAAGCGGAATTTCCGTCTTTTTGTTTTACGATAATGTTTGTGCCAGTAACGTCCGCAGGCATTAAGTCTGGCGTAAATTGAATACGCGAAAAGGGCAAATCAAAAACCCTACCTAATGACCTGACAAGACGCGTTTTGCCTACACCGGGTACGCCTTCTAAAAGCACGTTGCCTCCTGCTATCATAGCAATTATGGCGCCTTCTATTACATCTTTTTGCCCAATCATATCACGGGAAGTTTGCTTGAATATGTCCTCGCATTGTTGACCAAATTTAATTATTTCTTGTTCTGTAGCCAATGTTTATGTACCTCTCTTTTATTTTGTTAGATTATTATCTTTTATCTCTTCAAGTCTCTGTGTTGTTGCTATTCATTTAAAATTTTGCATAGAGCAATTAAGATCTCCTTAATTATTTGAGAAACTCAAGAACTAAAGAGTATTAATTGCTCTATCTTTCTTGCCTTTATTGTTTGCATTAATTAAGTTTATTTTGCTATAGTATCGTAATAATCTTGGATAATACCCTTTAAATCGTCAGACATATCATTGTCTCCCGATAAGTCATCCATTGCATCATCGTAAGCGTTGTCGAAATTGGAGTCGCCATAATAAGTTTCGCCGTCAATTATTTGGTTTTTATCCTCGTAGGCGCCACCTCCTTCTTTTTCATCTTCATTTTCGTCTCCGGGCTTTTCATCCGGCAATTGAAACGGATTTCCCTCGCCCTCGCCTAGTTCCCCCTCGCCCTCGCCGTCGTTATCGTTGGGATCCTCATCTAAATTTTCCGGTTGATCCATTTCCTCAAAAAGTGCGTAGACTTCTATGTCATCAGATATTTCCGTATCCAGTCTATAGGGGTCTGCATACCCATCTGACCATCCAACAAAAACCCAATGTTCGTCAGGCATAGCCATAACGGGAATTGTACTTTCGCCTTCTTCTACCTCTTGCGAAACTTCACCTTGTATGCTACCACTGCCCTGTATTCTGTAAGAAATTGAGTATTGTGGTTTTACTTCTTCCTCAACCTCTCTTAATGCTGCGGCAGTTGTCATTCCTGTGCCAAAAACGGCAACGATAGCTAAAGTGACAATTAAATGGACGGGAATAGCAAATTTGATGAGCTTCGAGCTTACCTTTTTTAAGGCAGCCAAGGCATCCTCTTTTTGCCTCTTTGCAATGTACGAATTGTCCCCTTCAAGTTCGGTCATTGTCAACAGCCGTTCTTCAAGTCCCAAAGCATCGGTACGTTTTGCAGTCTTCTTTACGGTGGGTTTAAATACTTTATAGTAAAGAATTGGTGTTGCTCCCGCTGTAGCTACCGCAAAAAGTACAATGCACAGCCATATGCCTTTGAATGCTACAAACCAACAAACGGCTGCAGATATCAAAAGCATAGAAAAGCCTATTAACAGTCCCCACATTAGAGACTTAATAAAACTTTCCTTCGCTAAACGCGAATAGTAATTTTTTAGAATAGTTTTTGAATCCATACTTTTAACCTCCTATTACATATATACGGCATTTCGCTTTAAAATGCTAACAGATAATTTATATCTGTAATTATGTACATTCGTCATCAAGCTAAACTTATACTGCGTTTTTTCCTTATCCTCCTTTGGTAATTTGTTTTACCAAAGGAGGATTATTTTATTAGTATTCTCTTACATTCTTGTAGCAAACGAAATTTATTATTCGCCTGCAGGAACAGCATATTCCCAAACAATAATAGCATTGCAATTGCAATTCCACGCAGTATCAGAAGCAGATGTCGTCCCTGACCAATCCTCCATAATATCGTACTGTGAACGTGTTATGTTAATAGTTTGGTATGCCGTCCATCCGTTAAAGATATCACGACCGTTCAATTTGACATTTTCGGGAATTATAATGCTTTCTACAGAAGTACAACCCCAAAAGGCGCCCCACCCAATGGACAACATTTCCAATGGTTCCTCAATGACAATGCTTCGTAGTGCGGTGCATCCGTTAAAGGAATTATACGCTATTGTGACAACTGTCGCCGGAGTATAAATACTCGTAATACCAGAATTTTGGAAAGCATATTGGTTAATTTTCTGTAATTGACTTTCCTGTCCAATGGTAACAGTAGTTAATGCACTACATCCGTCAAAAGCATAGTTACCTATGGTAATTACGGAATCGGGAATAACAATATTAGTAATACCGCTGTTTTGGAAAGCATAATTTGAAATTGCAGTAAGACTGTTGGAAAGTGTAACAGTATTAATTTGCATACACCCTGCAAACATATATTGTCCCATTGTGGTTACATTGTCGCCAAATATTACCGTTGCAAGATTTTCACAACCCTCAAATATTTTAGTTGCAAAGGTAGCATCACACAAAATAGTGATTTCTGCTAACAGCAAGCATCCGTTAAATGCACCTTCTCCAACTGATGTTATTTGTGCCGGTATAGTAAAGCTTGTAAAACCGCTATTAGAAAACGCAAATTTGCCTATAGAAGTCAATGAATTAGGCAATGTAATATTTGCAAGTGCCGTATTTTGGAATGCATAATCTCCTATAGTCGCCAAAACACTATTTTCGGCATCAAGAGCAACTGTTGTCAATGCCGTACAACCATAAAACGCATAATTACCAATCGTTTCTAAAACACTGTCAGCAGGAACGGTAACAGTCGTCAATGCCGTACAACCGTAAAACGCATACGTATCAATGGATGTCACCGATTCGGGAATGGTAATTTCAGTTATTTTATTATTGCCATAGAATGCGTATGATGCAATTTCAGTAATATCCTCCCAAACCATTTCCTCTTTACCTGCGGGATAGCAAATAAGTTTACCTTCTGAGTCAAACAAAATGCCTTCACTATTGACGGAATAATTGCTATTACTCGAATCTACAAAGAACTCTGTAAGGTTAATACATCCCCCAAAGGCAGCAGTGCCAATTGTTGACAAAGAAGGAGTAATGTTTACATTTTTGAGACCGCTGCCATTGAATGAATAGTTTCCCACAATTGTTACAGTAGAAGGAATTGTAAATTGTTCAAGACTAATGCAGTTTTGGAACACATAAGCGCCAATACCCACAAAATTTTCGCTCTGAATGGTAACAGAGTTTAAATCAAGACATCCGTCAAAGAGGTATGATGCTGAACTAACAGTTACAGTACCAGTAGCAGAAGTACCAAAGCGTGTCACACCAGAAGGAATAACAATACTTTCTAATCCGCTGTTTTGGAAGGTACGAGTTCCCATATGATTCAAACTGCTGGGAAGAGTAATTGTTTTTAGTGAAGTACAATTTGCAAACATATTATTGCCCAGTGTTTTCAATGAGCTTCTAAGTTTTACAGTCTCTAACAAGGTGCAACCATCAAACATATTATTACTTACGGTTGTGGCTGCTACGTTTGAAATATCAATGGAGGTTAGCTTTGTGCCTGCAAAAACATAAGTACCAAATTTTGAAACCGTAGCAGGGACCGTTATGGTCTCTAATCCGCTGTCACGGAAAGTATATGTCCCTGTATCTGTCAAACCGCTGGGAAGAGTAATTTCCGTAAGCGACGTACAACCATCAAACATATAATTAGGCAACGCCTTAAGCGCATTGTTTAACGTTACGGAATTTAGTGATGTGCAATATCTAAAGGTATAAGTACCAAGAGATGTTACCTCTGACAAATTAGCAGAAGCAAGGGCCGCACAGCCCTCAAAAGCATGCGTACCTACAACTGTTGTTGTAGCAGGAAGGGCAAAATCGTCCTCTCCCTCATAGCCCGTATATGTGACTTTTGTCAAACTTGTACAGTTTTGAAAAGCATAACCCCCGATAGAACCAAAAGCAGAAGAAAGAGTTACACTTGCTAAATTTGCGCACCCATCAAAAAGGTATGAGCTACTTGATTTTGTAGCGGCTTTGCCCGAGGAATCGCCGAAGTGTACCACTGTCTCAGGTATCACGATACTTTCCAGACCGCTGTTTTGGAAGGTATATTGTCCCATAAACACCAAAGCGGAAAGATTAGAAAGGTCTATTGTTTTTAAAGATGTGCACCCTTTAAACATATAGTTATTTAACGCTGTAATAGAGCTGTTTGTGCCAATTGTTACCGTTGCAAGCGAAGTACAGCCGCTAAATAAGTAATTGCTGAAACTTTCCAAATTGAAATTATCTTTAAAGCTTATTGATTCCAGTTCCGTACAGTTTTCGAAAACGTAAGTACCTATTGACTGTAAGAAGTTTGGGAATGTTATGCCTGTTAATCCGCTATTGGCAAAGACACTGTTACCTATTGATAACAAAGAATTTGGAAGGGTAATATTAGTTAAAGAGGTACAATTTCTAAACATATAATTGCTAAGGGTTGTTATACCTTCGGTAAATATTACTTCATCTAGGGATCTGCATTCATCAAACATATAAGCACCCATTACTGCGCCTTCTTGCGTAAAGGTTGTATTGATAGTAACCTTTTTTAAGCTATAACAGTATCTGAACATATAAGAAGAAGGCGAATAGGTGGACGTATCGGTAATCTTTAAAGTACTTGGCAAAGTAACTTCGGGCAAAGAAATGCAATAGTAAAATGCCTCTTTTAAAATAGAAGTTACACCCTCAGGAATAGTGATAGCAGTAAGTGAAGTACAGCAAGCAAAAGCCTGTTGACCCATTGCCCTAAGAGCAGATACACCTACGGGGATAAGATTACCATACTCATCTCTATCTGCTACATAAGTTTCGCCGTCTGATATAGTTTTATAGAATACTACTTTTTCCAAATTATAGCAGTTTAAAAACGCATATTCGCCTATCGTCACCAAAGTATCAGGAATGTATATTTCCGTCAGATATACCTGGTTTTTAAAAGCGTTTGCGCCAATTTCACTGGCTCCGGGTTTTATAGTGAATATACCTTCTCTCAAAACACCGTACACAAAGAGGATGGAGCTACCTTCAGAATTATAGATAATAGGCAAATTCTCGTCAGCTTTATAATTTATGTTATCTTCAGCTACGACAACTGTTTCAAGTGCAGGTGCTTTGTTAAAGGCAGAGTCAATACCCGACGTAACCGATTTGGATATATGTATCGTAGTTAATTGTCTGCAACCAACAAAAATCGTTGCTCCCAATGATATTGTATTTGACGTACTTACTGGAAAATCAAAACGCGTGATAGAAGTTCCGCCAAATGCACTTCCGCCAATACTTGAGATATCACACTTACCGATATTTTCACCCTCTGTATAAGTATTAAATGTAATAGTTGTTACTGAACAACCGTTGAATGCATTACTTCCAATTGTTGTAACAGTTGCAGGAAAACTAAGAGATGACAACGCTTTGCAGCCGTTAAATGCGGTATTACCGATGGTCACAAGACCATGCGCAAAAGTTACTGATTGCAGCAAAGGGTTGGAGGAAAATGCAGAATAACCAATTTCCTTTACGCTTGCGGGAATCACAAGTTGTGTAACTGGTGCTGAGTTAAACGCCGCCGTGTTTATTGTCTCAAGAAGACTGTCCTCCGCAAAGGTAATGGTAGCCAATTGTTTGTTGCTGCTAAAAGCATAATTGGCAAGTGTAGTAACATTTTTAGGAATACTGATTGCCGTCAGCGAAGTATTGCTGAATGCATATTGTTCAATTGTCGTTAAGCTTTGCGGAAGTATTACATCCGTCAACTGCGTATAATAGAATGCATATTGTCGAATACATAACAAGCCTTCGGGTAAAACAAGATCTTCTATAGGTGCATTGTAAGAAGAACTGCCGTACTGATCAGGTGGAGAGCCAGCAAATGCGTTTCTTTGAATTTCTGTTAATTGACTGCCGTCCTCAAAAATAACTGTTGTTAAATTTTTACATGAACCAAATGCATATTGTTCGATAACAGTAACCGAAGCAGGGATAGTGATGCTCTCCAATCCGCAATAATAAAACATTCTTGAGCTGATTTTTGTCACTCTGCTTGGAAGAGAAATTTCCTTTAAAGCCATACAAT
>ENA-UOOR01003668-UOOR01003668.1-fermentation-metagenome-genome-assembly--contig:-NODE-3668-length-13194-cov-4.638100_pt1 | contig 13194 bp, 11 predicted proteins | sample MGYA00245780_ERZ724029 | MGnify/ENA primary metagenome ERZ724029 (study PRJEB28704, sample SAMN03018315) | fermentation metagenome | biome: anthropogenic terrestrial biome; feature: soil; material... | reverse complement strand
TGCTGGAGAATTTCATGCTCAAGCTTATTGGGTTGAATAACTTCCGGCAGTGGGAAGATGCTTTGGAGGAGTATTTAGAGAAAAATGATTTAGATTAGTACGGGAAAAGTAGCTTTTCTTTATTTTATACGGATATAAAATTACTTTAATAACTAACGAAACAGATCTTGAAGGGATTGATTTACATGAATATATCTTTTTCTCCTCCAGATATCTCAGAACTTGAAATAAAAGAAGTCGTTGATACATTAAAATCCGGTTGGCTCACAACCGGACCAAAAACAAAGCTATTTGAAGAAAAGATTGCGGAGTATACCCATACTTCAAAAGCGGTTTGCTTAAATTCAGCTACCGCTGCTATGGAACTTACCTTGAGACTTCTGGGTATAGGTGATGGTGATGAGGTGATCACTTCAGCCTATACATATACTGCCTCGGCCAGCGTTATTCATCATGTAGGCGCAAAAATTGTTCTGGTCGATACAGCTAAAGGTTCTTATCAAATGGATTATGATCAATCAGAGCAGGCGATAACGGAAAAAACAAAGGTGATCATACCTGTAGATATTGCAGGAGTAATGTGTGATTATGACCGGTTATTTGAGATTGTTGAAAGTAAAAGAACAATCTTTAATCCTAAAAACGAACTACAAAGGGCTTTCGGTAGGGTTATAGTTTTAGCTGACGCTGCCCATTCATTTGGAGCGACATATAAAGGGAAACAAAGCGGGGAGGTAGTAGATTTTAGCTGTTTTTCCTTTCATGCTGTGAAAAATCTTACTACTAGTGAGGGTGGAGCAGTTACGTGGCGTGATATTCCGGAAGTTGATAATGAAGAGATTTATAAAAGGTATATGCTTTTATCCTTACATGGCCAGTCAAAGGATGCCCTTGCGAAAGCAAAAATGGGGGGATGGGAATACGATATAGTTTTTCCAGGGTATAAATGCAATATGACGGATATTCTGGCATCAATCGGACTTGGTCAATTACAGAGATATCCAGAGATATTAAAAAGAAGAAAGCAAATTGTTAAAATGTATGATGAAGCATTGAATGATTGTAGTGTTGATATGCTGAAACATTTTGGAGAATATTATTCATCAAATTGCCATTTGTATTTAGTTAGGCTTGTTGGTAAAGATGAGGGTTATCGAAATAATGTTATTAAGCAAATGGCAGAGAAAGGGATTGCTACAAACGTGCATTATAAACCATTGCCAATGCATACAGCTTATCGAAACATGGGGTTTGATATAAAGGATTATCCCAATGCTTTTAATATGTACAGAAATGAGATTACATTGCCGCTTCATACTATGCTTACTGATGAAGAGATTAGGTATGTAATTAAGAATTTTAAAGAAGTTATAGGGAGTTAATATTTCGTTATGATTTTGAGAAAATGGGATGATTTACCTGATAAAATGAAAAATGAGAGCGTTAGAAGATACTACGATGCTTTACAAAGAAAAAAAATCAGTTTACTTGTAAAACGAGTTTTTGATATAATATTTGGCCTTTTTATTTTAATAGTCATTTTACCGTTCTTATTAATAATAGGTGTGGTTATTAAGATTGATTCAAAGGGTCCTATAATGTTTCGTCAGGTAAGAGTTACACAGTATGGTAAGCGATTTCGTATTTATAAATTTAGGACAATGGTGAATAATGCTGAAAAGATTGGAGCACAGATCACAGCAAAAGATGACAATCGTATTACGAAAGTAGGTAGAGTTTTAAGAAAGTATAGGTTGGATGAGTTTCCACAGGTATTTAATATTATCTCTGGTGATATGAGCTTTGTAGGAGCTAGGCCAGAGGTTGAAAAGTATGTTGAAAAATATACAGAAGAGATGATGGCTACATTATTACTTCCTGCTGGGGTGACTTCGGAAGCAAGTATTGAGTTTAAAGATGAAGAAAAGATTTTAACTAATGCTGAGAATATAGATAGAATATATTTAGAAGTAGTATTACCGGAGAAGATGAAGATTAATATAAAAAATATGGGGAGTTTTAGCTTTTTTAATGATTTAAAGATTATGGTTAGAACTGTTTTGGTAATGGCTAGGTAAGGTGAAAGGAAGATTGTGGGGTTAATTTAGAAGGTATTGCAATTTATATTAAGTTTTTTGTTTGGTTATTATAGGACTGGAGAAGGAGAATAGAGAGGTGTCCTTATTAAGAAGTATAGCATTTAGGTTAAGAAAATATCCTAAAACAAAAAGAATGTTAAAAAATATTTATCAGAAAACAGGTTACCTGTTTTCTGATAAGAAAACGGAGCCTAAAACCATACGTTGCATATCAAGTGATAATAAAGAGCATATGTTTGGTTATTATGATAAGAGCCCTTGGGATGCATCCGGTACTAAGATGATATATATGCAAGTTAACGGTGCGGATAAATTTGCAGCTTCTTCTGAGCCTGCCAATATTATTCTCAAAGATTTAACTAAAAACAAAGAAAAAATAATTGCTCAGACCCGTTCTTGGAATGTTCAGCAGGGTTGCATGTTACAATGGTTAGGACCGGACTTTAAAAATCAGATTATATATAACGATTTCCAAAATGGAAATTATTGTTCAATTATACATAATATTGCAACGAGAGAAAGAAGAGTCCTGCCAATGCCTGTATATTCTGTATCATCGGATGGTCGTACTGCTTTAACTCTAGATTTTGCACGTCTAAACACTTTCCGGCCTGGATATGGATATTGTAATTTAGTTAATTCTTCAGCTAAGGATAAATGCGCTGATGCTACTTGCATTTGGCATATTGACATAGATAAAGGTGATATAAAACCGTTATTTACTTATAAATCACTATTCAACTTTCAAACTCGTCCAGATATGAAGGGAGCATTTCATAAAGTGAATCATATTATGGTTAACCCTTCGGGAGATAGATTTATGTTTCTACACCGTTGGATACTTGGAGGAGTGAAATATGATAGACTAATAACCGCGGACATGGATGGCGGTAACCCTTACATTCTTCTTGACGAAGATATGGTGTCGCATTGCAATTGGAAAAATGATAAAATGGTTATTACATGGGCTCGTACACATGAGGATGGTAATCACTACTACATATTAAAGGATAAGACAACAGAAAAGAAAGTACTTGTATGCGATAAACTAGTAGTTGATGGACATCCTTCATATTCACCTGATTGTAAATATATTATTACCGATACCTATCCAAGTTTTAAAAGGAAACAGAGTTTGTTTTTAATTGAGGTAGACTCTTTGAAAACGGTAAAAATAGCAGAAGTATATGCCAATCCCAAATATAAAAATGAAAACAGATGTGATCTTCATCCAAGATGGAAGAGAGATTCTTCCGAAATATGTTTTGATGGAGCGCAGGGTAAATATAGACAGGTTTATTCATTGAAACTTGAGGATGTAATAGAAAAAAATGATTAGATGGGGGCTTGGGTATGGATGAAATTCCTTTTATTTCAGCGATGATAGTTGTCAGAAATGAAGAAAAATATATAGGAAAGTGTTTTCGTTCTCTTTTGGAGCAAAGCTATCCAGTAGATAAATATGAAATATTGATCATTGATGGAATGTCGGAGGATAGTACTTTAGTAATAGCAAAGAAGATTGAAGAAAGATATGGTTTCAGAGAAGTAGAGGATAGTAAAGGTAAAGTAAGTACTACGAAGGTGCAAGTTCACTATTTAGAGAACCCTAAAAAGATCTTGGCTGTAGGTTGGAATATAGGAATTAAAAACGCTAAAGGGGATTACGTCGTCAGAATCGATGCTCATGGATATGCTCATAGAGACTTTCTTTTAAATAGTATGAAAACAATGCTTAAGCTTGGTGATGCGGTCTGTGTTGGTGGTGCAATGCAATCGGAAGCAATAAGCGAAAAGGGTGAGATTATTGCTAACATATTATCTTCTCCATTTGGAGTGGGCAATGCAAAATTTAGATATTCCAAGAAAGCTGAATACGTCGATACAGTAGCATTTGGTTTATATAAAAAGGAAATATTTAGTAAAGTAGGTTATTTTGATGAAACATTGAAGCGTAATCAAGATAATGATATGCATCGAAGAATTAGAGAAGTTGGTGGAAAGTTCTTCCTAAATCCTGAAATTAAATCTACCTATCATCCAAGAGATACTGTTAAAGATATGTTGAAGCAAGGTTTTCAAAACGGAAGATGGAATATTATTACCTTTAAAAATGGCAAAAAATCATTGTCCCTAAGACATTTAATTCCTTTGTTTTTTGTTCTTGGTATTTTAGGTTGTGGAATTATGGGATTTCTGTTTTATCAGTTATGGGTACTACTTGTTTCTGTTTTAGCTTTTTATCTTGCACTTGGATTGGTGTTTTCATTGAAAAAGACAAGAAAGCTGAAGCAGGTGTTAGTAATGCCTTTTTTGTTTTTATTGTTTCATATTTTATATGGAATGGGATCACTCATTTCAATTTTTAATTGTGGAGGTAAAAACTAATGAGTTTATAAGAAAAAATCCTTAGTAAAAAAAGAAAAAACATCGGTAGTAGGATTAGGTTACGTAGGATTGCCGTTCACCGTTTCATTGTCAACGAAAGTAAATGTAATTGGGTTTGAGATCAATAAATCAAAAATAGAAATATATATAAAAGGCATTGATCCCGCAAAAGAAGTTGGTAATGAGCAATTGCCAATAGTACAGTAGATTTTACTTCGGATGAAACAGGATTAAAGGAAGCAAAGTTTCATATTGTTGCGATGCCAACTCCGGTAAATAAAGATTATACTCCCGATCTTTTATTGGTTAAATCAGTAAGTTTCACGGGCTGAAACTTAACTAAGGTTCAATAGTAGTCTTCGAGTCTATTGTTGTATCCAGGATTTACGAAAGATATTTGTAGACTTATTTTAGAAGTAGAATAGGGACTAATTTGTGGTGCTGATTTCAAAATAGGATATTCTCCTGAAAGAATTAATCCAGGAGATAAAGTGCACAGGCTTGATACTATTGTTGAAGTTGTATCTGGGATGGATGAAGAAACTCTAGATTTGGTTGTAAAAGTTATGTGAGTTAGTAGAGAAACTGGCAATAAGTTGTCAATAATCTTTAATAAAATGGGAATTGATAAAAACCTGTACTTGAAGTAGCGGCAGGAACAAAATGGAACTTTCTTTAATTTACTTCAGGACTTATTGGAAGTTATTGTATCGGTGTTGATCCATATTATCTAACATATAAAACGGAACAAATGGGTTATCATTTTCAGGTTATTCTGTTGGGTAGAATGAAGTCGCTGTAACATCTGAATCAGAAAAAGGTAATATAAGAAATTATTATGTATTAATTGATGTCAAGGGAATGTTTAACCGAAAAAAATAGAGGATATGGGCTTTCTGTATTGGAGGTAATAGGAATGAGCTACAAGAATATAAAGTTTTCGGAAGAAACTAAATTCTTAGTAACTGGAGCAGCAGGCTTTATTGGTTCAAACTTAGTAGAAGCAATACTAAAGTTAGGTTACCAAGTGAGAGGGCTAGATAATTTTTCAACCGGGAAAAAAGAAAACATAGATTTTTTTAGTGATAATCCAAACTTTGAATTTATAGAGGGAGATATAAGGAATTTAGACACATGTATGAAGGTATGCGAAGACATTGATTATGTATTACATCAAGCGGCTTGGGGTAGTGTTCCTAGGAGTATAGAAATGCCCATATTGTATGAAGAAATTAATATTACGGGAACTCTTAATATGCTAGAAGCTGCCAGGCAAAATAAGGTGAAGAAGTTTGTCTATGCATCTAGTTCATCTGTATATGGGGATGAACCAAACCTACCCAAAAAGGAAGGGGTAGAAGGAAATCTACTGTCTCCATATGCCCTTACTAAAAGGGTAAATGAAGAATATGGGAAATTATATACTAAGTTGTATAGACTCGATACTTACGGTTTGCGATATTTTAATGTATTTGGTAGACGACAAGATCCCAATGGTACTTATGCTGCTGTTATTCCAAAATTTATTAAACAACTACTAAATGATGAACGTCCGACGATTAATGGTGATGGAAAACAAAGTCGTGATTTTACTTATATTGAAAATGTAATAGAAGCTAATTTAAAAGCATGCAAAGCACCCCATGAAGCTGCAGGAGAAGCGTTTAATATTGCATATGGAGGAAGAGAATATCTTATTGATATTTACAACGCACTTTGTAAGGTACTAAAGAAAGAGATTGAACCTATCTTTGGGCTGGCAAGAGCTGGCGATATTAAGCACAGTAATGCTGATATAAGCAAAGCCAAGAATCTGTTGGACTATAATCCGGATTATAATTTTGTCCAAGGAATGGCGTTGACGATTGATTGGTATAAGGAGAACTTATAATGAAAGATAAAATATCGGTAATTGTACCGCTCTATAATATTAAGGAATATCTAAAGAGATGCCTTGATTCTATTTTAAAACAAACCTACAGAAATTTTGAGATTATTATGGTGGATGATTGTTCAACGGATACGAGTGGTATTATTGCTAAAGACTATGCTAGTCGATACCCTGAGGTATGTAGATTTATGCAGCATAATGAAAATAAAAAGGTATCCGCTGCCAGAAATACTGGCCTAACTGTAGCTACAGGGAACTGGCTAAGTTTTGTTGATAGTGATGACTGGATTACTGATGATTATTTAAGTACTATGTTAGAAACGGCTTTAAACGATAATGCCGACATTGTTGCTTGTTCGTACTATCATATTTGGGATGGTGGTTATAAGACTGAGATTAATCCTTTCGGTAAACTAACTACTGATTCTTCACAAAATGATAAAGTAGCTTTAATGCGGAATCATGCTGTTACTAGACTATATAGACGTAGATTTCTTGAAGAAAGTGATTTATTATTTCCTGAAGATGTTTGGAGAGCAGAAGAGATGGGTTTTACTATTCCATTATTAACAAAAACAGACCGAGTTTCGATAATAAAAAAACCGATGTATTACTATTATCAAAGACCAACGTCGATTTCTAACGAAAATATAAAAAACTTGGACTTATCTTTTTATGCTAAGGCTTTTGAAGTTCTTGAGAAAAATTGTTCTGTAGATTTTGAAAAAGAGATCGAATATAGAGCAGTTATGGAATTTGTGTATGGTCTAACGCTAATCATGATAAAAACGGGAAGGGATAACACATCCATTCGACAGCATATAACGGAATTTAACAAAAGATACCCTCAATGGAGACAGAATAAATATCTACAACATGCACAAATAGGTAAAAGGATTTTTATAGGTATTGCGGGTAAAAAATTATGCAATTTATTAAGGTGTTTAGTTTGGGCGTATGAAAAAAGAGAAGCTGTAAAGGTGAAAAAGGGAATACGTTAAAATGGATAATACTGTTTGTACTCAAAAAAAGCGACCTATATCAAAAAATAGGTTTAAAACTATGGATTTGTTCGTAGTAATGTGTGGACTTTCTGCACCTATCGGTGAAAAAATGAATGTGTATTTCCCGCTTTTTTCAAAACTCTATGTGATCTGTGGGATGATTTTGAGTTTATTTTACTTTACTAACCAGATGCTTAATACAGGGAATACCTATAGTAGAAAAGAAAATAGGATTGGAATATTATATGTTTTCTTTGGAATATTTGTTTTTATACACTCATTAGTCACATATATTTTGTATTTAAATACCTATATGGAAAAAGAATTTTTTTCTGTTTTTAAAACGGTTATTTTTATATTTATTGCTTACATTTTATTCAAAGTTTTTAGAGATAATAGGAGAAGAATTAAAAACTTTTTAATAGCCTTTAACGGTTCGTTTTCTATATTGTTTTTGTTTTTCAACACATTTATTTTTGCAAACACAGTAAGCAGGGCGGAAGGAGTTTATGAAGACGCTAATGCTTTTGCGTTTGATGCTGTTTTTGTGATATTCGCGTCAATGTATTTATTAAATGAAAATAAAAAGGGAAAATTGTTAAACATCATAACACTATTTGTGGGAATAGTCGCCTTATTTTTATCGGGTTCCAGAGGCGCATTCATTGGTGTATTAGTGGGACTCATGGTTTATTTTGTGACATTAAAAGGAATGAATAAAAAGTTAAAAGCAATTAGTTTAATTGGGTTAATAGCTATTATTATCGTTTTTCTTACACCGAAAAAGTATTTAGTAAATATGATAAACCGATATTTACATGGTGATTCTGATGAAAGCGGATATTTAAACAATGTGAGATTGCAGATATGGGTATATTATTTAATAGCCATTGAAGAGTATTTTTGGGTTGGATTGGATACAGAGTTATGGAATTTAATCAACAGACGTATTACCCATAATAATTATCTTTATGTTTTTGTTAAATACGGGTTTATCGCTTTTATGGCGTATATGGGTATGGTTATTTCCAACATAAAATTTGGAATTTTATCGGTTAATAAAAGAAGCCAAGCAGATAAAATAATCTTTGCGCTCGTTATAGCCTATTTAGTAGCATGTCTATTTATCGATACTTTAAATTTTAAAACAACTTGGGTTGTATGGATTTTATTTTTAAAATTTAACAATCTATATAAAGCAGAAATGATTGAAAGAACTTAATACTACGAATGATACCAAGCTGACAGCTATAAAATTTGCTTGTTTAAGGAGACAGAACTTTATTTGCTATCTTACTTATTGAGAGGATTAATTTATGAAAAATAAAAAAATTGCCATTTTAAAAAAGGATGTTGGAATATATGGTGGGATAGAACACCAGATTTTTTTGTTGGCTAAAGGATTAAAACAAAAAGGACATGATGTTATTTTTTTTACAGATAACTATGAAACCGAACTTATTAAGCGATTAGAAACCATTGGTAGTTTAATAAAAGTTATAAGTTTTAACAATCTTTGGGTAGCAGGAAAAAAAATAGGTGAATATTGTAAAGAAAATCAGATTGACATTATTCAAAGCCACATGCTAAAAGACAGCTTTATTGCGAGATTTGCTAAAATGCATAATAAAAAACTAAAACACATATTTAGAGTACATACTTATATTGACTGTTCCTATATTTCTAATAAAAAAAAAGATGGGTATCATTTTTTATCCAAATTGACAGATCCATGGGTTGATTGTTATCTTTCAATTAACGAATTTAATGTTAATGAACTTGTATTTAGGACCCATATTAATAGACAAAAAATAGAGGTAATTCATGATGGTGTACCTTCGATTGGACCAGCTAGTATATCAGCTAAAGAACAGGTTAATCACATTGCAATGATTGCTAATTTTTATCCATTTAAAGGACATGATATTTTAGTAAAGGGTATTAAACTGCTAAAGGATGAGGGTATTTTAGTTAAAGCGTGTATTATAGGAGGTGAAGCATATGCAAAAAATGAGGATCAAACGCCAGTCATAACTAATAAGATTAGAGAATTATGCAACTCTCTTGAAATAACTGAACAAGTTGAGTTTTGTGGATTTGTCACTAATATCTATGAGAAAATTAAAAATATATCTATTATAGTGTTGCCATCATACATGGAAGGGACACCAAATTCCCTTTTAGAGGCAATGTCTCTTAAAAAAATTGTTGTAGCGTCTAATGTAGGTGGGATACCAGAGTTTATTAAGGATGGGGTGAACGGTTTTATACATACATCAAGATCACCAGAAGCTTTTGCGGAGACTTTAAAAAAAGTATTAAATTTGGATGAGACGCTAAGTATAGAAATTCGAGAGAATGCTTATATGACATGGTTGCGCGAGCATTCAGAAAGCAGTATGATAAAGCAATACATAAATTTTATCAATTCCCTTTAAATTTTGAAATAATATGTTATTATAAATACTTTAGCTTTTTAGAGGAGATTTTTTATTAAAAAGAAATGGAACCAGAAGCCTCTATGGAATTAAGAAGCTACAGTACACGTGAACAGTTATACCCCCGACTTAAAGGTTAGTATGCAAACAGTATCGTTATCGGTTAAAGAATTTAGTTATTTAGTTATAATGTAGCGCCACCATCTTAAGTAAAGCGGCATGTTTCCGTGCTGTACATAGAAGCTGACTGAACACATCCCAGGGACTACTTTTAATTGAGTCATATTTCATTTAGCAAAATATATTCTAAAGGCTACCACTAACTATTGCAGTAAAAGTTATGTTATCCACATATTAGCTAGAGTGAGCAGCTGTTATAGGGCATAAAACCTGCAAGGGGAAAAAATGGTAAGTATGTGTGTAACCAAGGCTACTGAGGAATTAATTAGTAAATTATTTCTTGAAAGAAGCCCTAATTCCTATTGTTGTTTAGATAAAGCAATTAATACGAAAGGAGCTGAAGTGTTTACAACAAAGAAAATAGTTGGGTATGGAAATCATAACAATGTTACCATTTCCTATGGCAGTACTAGTTTGGAGTTTGCAAACAGCGTTTGAACCTTTATCAATACTGCATTTGAGGACGTTTTATGATATAATAAGTACATGGGAAATATTCTTTTACTATCAAAAACCTTGCATTTAGGAGATAGAGAACAAGTACAAATATACTGAACAGCAAATGAAACTTCCTCATTAGTTTTTCCTCCCTTTTGGAGGGAAACTTAATCCCCAAAATGATTGGTGTCAGCTGGCAGCTATGATACCCTGGGCTGAAATTGAAAGGAGATACGCAAAAACCTTTAAAAATCCGGTCAAGTAGACTATTCTGTTCGAATAGCATTGGGCGCTCTTATTATTCAAAATCGAAAAAAGCTTTCTGACCGAGAAACAGTTAATGAAATCTTGGAAAACCCATATATACAGTACTTTCTAGGTCTTCCCGGTTTTATCGAAGAACCACCGCTTGACGCTTCACTCATGGTTCATTTTCGAAAACGTCTGAGTAAGTAAACGAAATGATTGCAAAAGAACTAGCAAAACCAGATGTAGACGATGATGATCTTCCAAGTAATAGTGGACCTAGTGAGAACGAAGAGCCTTCTTCACAGGAAACTAAGCCAAAAACGCAGGAAAACTCATTTTGGATGCCACATGCGTACCAGCGGATATTCACTACCCAACGGATATCTGGTTACTCAATGAAGTTTGGGAAGCTTTGGAGGAAATCATTGATGTGCTGCATGTTCCCCATATTGGGAGTAATGTAAAACCAAGAACCTATCGTAACTATGCCTGTAAAGCATATCTAAACGTTGAAAAGAAGAAAAAGCTCACTACTTAAGCCATTGTTCAACAGTTACAATATAAACAAAATGTAGTCTGGTTCTATCTGTTTTATGATGGGGTTCAAATAAACCTACAGTGTCTTGTTACGACCGAACGGGGTGAAAATATTGATAAAAAATAAGATAGTAAGTATAATTGTGCCAGTATATAATACAGAGGATTATTTAGACACCTGTATAAAAAGCATTTTAAGCCAAACATATCAGGATATAGAACTAATCCTTATTAATGATGGCTCAACTGATAATAGTGGAAAGATATGTGATAAATACGCTAAACAAGATAAAAGAATAAAAGTGATTCACCAAAATAATTCTGGCCCATCAGTTGCTAGAAATAGAGGAATAGATGTTTCTGCCGGGGAATATATTCAGTTTGTTGACGCAGATGATCATATAGATTATAAAATGACTGAAACATTAGTTGAAGCTTTGAGTAAAAACTCACAGCTTGTTATATGTGGGTATAGAACAATAAACTTATATAAAGAGAATATATTTGCTGGGGAACATAGATATCATATAGAAGGGAGATATCAGCAAAACGAATTTATGTTAATGTTTGGCAAACTTTTGGGGGAACAGTTTATTAATCCACTATGGAATAAAATGTATATAAGAGACATTGTTGAAAATCTTAATTTACGTTTTATTAATAACCTTAACATGGGAGAAGACCTATTATTTAATCTTGAATATATTAAAGCCTGTGATAATTTTATTATTCTTAAAGATTTATTATACAATTATATAGAAAGTAGCAATTCTCTTACAAGAAATTTCAAAAAAGGTTTATTTCAAAATCAACAAATGCTATTTAAAGAAATTAGGAAGTTTTTATGCGAAAAGAATTATATGGAAGAAAACAGGGATTTTATTGAAAGTAGCTATACAGATAGTATTGTTGGTTGTTTACAAAATATCTTTCATGAAGATAGCAGCCTTTTTCCTCGTGTGATCAAAGAATATATATATAAAATTGTTTGTGATGATTGTGTGAGAAAAAATATTATATATTTTAAGGCTGGCAATATTCAAAAGAGAGTTATTGGGTTATTAATTAAACAAAAGTCAGTGGATGGCATTTATCTTTTTTTTAAAGTAAAGACCTTCTTGCGAGATCAAACGAATCCACTCTTTAAAGTATTAAAGAAGATAAACTGTAAATAAAAATTTTATGATATAAAAAACTATGCTTGTAGTTCTAATTACAGGACTTATGCACTTCTTGTAAATATATAGAAACTGGCTATTAAATAGCCTCCATCTAAACACATCTTTAACACAATAGTTCTTGACCTTTTCCAAACGACCCAACAATTGAAGAGGATAGTATTAATTGCCATTACATTCTTCGAAATGGGTGTCATAGATGCTTAAAATTACCCAACCGGTCTTTGAAAATAAAAACTATGGTCTGGGTGGAGGTATCCCGGTATTGAAAGCATTTGGGATATGTTCGATTTCTCTTTGTTGTTTTCTCAAGCAGGTATTCGGAAACATTTAGGCACTCCCGCTTGGATAATGGCCTTTGCCTATATCTGTGGCCTAATTGGAAAAGCAGGCTCCGCCAATCAAAACGTGGCATATTCTACAGATGCTCCTGCTTTACAGTAAATTGTCCAAGGTAAACCCATTACTCAATCTACTTTTAGTCGTTTTCTGTTCAAACCGTTTCGCTGGTTAACCTTTGCTGTAAAAAGAATATTTGTTATCCAAAAGAATGCGGAGACTAGACTTTCGGATGGCGACATTATCGCCTTAGACGATACAAAAATTTAGCTATTTAATAGTTCGAATAAACATCATCTATGGTGCATGAATTTAGTAACTACTCTGGCCGTATTAAGGGATGGGCTTGAATACCCCCTGCTATGGAGGATTTGGGTAAAATCCGAGAACCAAAAAGGGAAACAGACTAAGCTTGAATTAGCAAAACAGATGCTTTCCGAGATTCGGAAAACA
>ENA-UOOR01003667-UOOR01003667.1-fermentation-metagenome-genome-assembly--contig:-NODE-3667-length-13197-cov-10.780018_pt1 | contig 13197 bp, 13 predicted proteins | sample MGYA00245780_ERZ724029 | MGnify/ENA primary metagenome ERZ724029 (study PRJEB28704, sample SAMN03018315) | fermentation metagenome | biome: anthropogenic terrestrial biome; feature: soil... | reverse complement strand
CTGAATGCGTCTACCCTAATCCATTGAGGCAGAGTTACTCTCACAGGCTCCTAGCTCCGCCTAAGGACTTCTTCTACCGGTATCCGCACGAACTGAGCGGCGGGCAGCGTCAGCGGGTCGCGATAGCACGAGCGCTTGTGTTGAGTCCGTCCTTCATCGTGGCGGACGAGCCCGTGTCGATGCTTGATGTCTCACTGAGAGCAGGTGTACTGCGGCTTTTCGAAGACTGGCGCAATAAGTCGAACGTCTCCATAATGTTCATCACGCACGACCTGGCAGTGGCACGGTACATTTCGGACAGCATTGCTGTGATGTACCTTGGCGAGATTGTGGAGTCCGGACCCACAGACGAGGTACTACTCGCGCCGCTTCATCCATATACTCGTGAACTGATGGTTGCCGTACCTGAACCAAATCCTTTCGACAAACGCGCGAGGTCATCCCTGGCGGGAGATGTGCCGAGCCCGGTGGACCTGCCCCGGGGATGCAGGTTTGCCGGTCGCTGCCGGGAATCGACTGCCGGGTGCTATGAGACGCATCCATCGGAGCGGCTGATCGACCGAGGGCATCGAGTCAGGTGCCTGCGATACTAGGGCGGCCAATAGAGTGGCTTTCACGGCAGACCCGGGCCGGGTGCGTTTTCCGTGAAAGCCCTTTCTCGCTATGGAACGTAAGCGCCCGGAGGCAGCCGCTGCATACCAGTAAAGCATCTTGTAGGAGGGTCAATATGAACATCGAGAAAAGACTGCTTGAATTGCTTGGCTTCCTTGAAAAAGGGCTTAGGCACTCTTGATCTAGTCGATAGAGTGATCAAAGTCGTCGGCTATGTTAACAGCGCTCCGGGATTTGCTCAACAGCCGCAGGTGGTTAACGGCGCATCAGACTTACTTGTAGAGCTGTGGGGCGAATGCGGACGGCATGCTAGATCCGCAATCGGAGTTGCTGAACTTCCTGTCAACGCCTCGGTAGAACTGGAGCTAATCGTCGGCATCAAAGATAGAGCATAGCGAAGCATATGAAACTGACCGTGAATCGAGTTCAAGCCATGGATTGCGGGCAGAGATGAATCGACTACAGGCTTTGTGGATATGAGTACGGCCGCAGCGAAGCGCGGAGCGCGACGATGCGGCCATTTCGCCCTCCGGGGCCCTCGGCCCAGATCGATGTATTCAGGAAGCGACGGTACCTCGAAAACTGCTGCTGACTCTCGACACTATCCCTGCTCCAGCGCTTGCGCTGGTCAGTTTCTCGGCCTACTGCGTGAACGCGCCCAAGACAGGATTCCTACCCCGATGAACTGGCCCGGAGGCGTATTTTTGCAGCAATGGTCTCTCTCGTCTGTTCTGCCTCAAAGAAGCCGTACAACATCGCTGTGAGCACCGAAGCCGAACTGCGCGGCGTCGGGTCTTCCGGTACGACTGAACGACAGTGTATCCGATGCCGCATTGTGCGCTAGTTCCTTTGATCGCCCTGTAGTTGAGCAGAAGTTCCTTCCTACCCTATAGTCATGAGTGGAATGCGCGTGTGACAGGGAATACCGGGCTGAGACGAATCGAAGCTAGCACGCCCTAGCGCATTCTGCTCTATGGGAAGAATCCTACGGAGTGGTCTTGGGAGTCTTGGAAGAGCGCAATGATCATACCAACGCGGAGTAACATGGAGGTAGTATCATGATGGACCAGAGGGCTCTTGAAGGGGCGGTCGCCCACGTGTTGCACTTGCCTGCCGGAGATGATATCTTCGCCGGACTGAGGCGCTTCTTTGTGGAAGGAGGTTGGACTGAAGTAGTCATAATGGGATGCGCAGGCTCAATGGAGAAGGCAGTAGTGCGCTATCCTCAAGGAGCAACACTGCCGCCACTGGTGGAGCAGGTGGAATTCGGCGGCGCCTTCGAGATCTGCACAATCACAGGCAACATAACCTATGATAATGAGGCGCCCAGAATACACCTGCACGGTTCCTTTGCCGAGAACGGCGCCAAGGTGTACGGAGGCGCCATCGGAGAAGGATCCAAGACATTCAAGTCAGCAGACTTCTTCCTGTTAGCCTATAAGTAGGCGAGGGTAGAATAATGCGCCCAGCGCAATACAGCACTCAAGAGGGGAGTAAAAGCGTCTGCCCGATAGTATCGATAACGGCGGCCCATGTATCATCGGATGCATTGTGTATTAGGCGTGTTTGTGTTGTTGCTACGTGATTTTGCGAGCTGCTATGCTAAATTGAAAGCGCGAGGTCGGTGGACTATCGTAGACACATAGGCCCCAGAGCAGCATGGATGGGCAACAGGCAGCATCTTCACTCACGAGCGGGCTCCCGGCGGCTTTCCCGAAGATCCGGAAGTCCTGACGGTACCAGTATTCTACGTGAAGGAGGTGCACTATAGGTTAGGATTCCAGAGTACGTGTGTTCACAATTGGAACCACCGCCCAATGAGGGCAATCAGTCACCATGGCAGTTGCTTATCAATGAGGAGGTAGGATTATGACAAAGATGAGAACAAAGTTAGTACGGGCATTGTCAGTAATGGCGCTCCTCTTTCTGTTGTCTGGTAGTGCCTTTGCAGGCCCGGGCGCCAGGTACCTGAAAATAGCAACAGGAACAGTAGGGGGGACCTGGTTTTCCGGCGGTTCCGTGTTGGCAAGCGTTATCACTAAGGAAGTAAAAGGCGCGAATGCTTCCCCTACGATCGGCGGAGGCGTTAGCAACTGTAGAGATATTGACGCCAACAGGGCTCAGATTGGATATTCATATAGCGGCACAGCCCTTGATGCGTGGCAAGGAAGGGCGCCATTTGAAAAGCCTTTGAAGAACCTGCGATACATTGGAAACCAATACGTCGAGCCTTTTCATATCCTGTTTTTGGCGGAAAAAGGCTATAGTTCCTTAGGGGATCTGAAGGGCAAACGCTTCAGCCCAGGAAAGGAAGGCTTTACTGGGAAGCTCGTTTTTGATTGTTTGATAGAAGAATGTAATATGACCTATAAAGACTTCGGTAAAGCTACTTATGTAGGATTTCCTGATGGGGCCCTCTTGTTGAAAGACAAGCACTTGGACTTCTATGCGGCCTTAACAATGCCTCCTAACTCTGCGTTCATGGACGTGGATACTTTCTCTCCAGTCAGTCTCCTGGAAATTCCAGAAGACGTAATTGACAGAATGGTAAAGAAACACGGTATGGAAAGATGGGTTATCCCTGCCGGAGTGTACTCTGGTGTGAAAAAGGATGTTCATACCGTAGGTTACAGCGGCGGCTTCTACTGCAACAAGGACCTACCTGAAGACTTGGTCTACGAGATTACCAAAGCACTATGGGAGAACTACGAGCGGTTTGTGGAAGCTGCGCCTGCTTCAATTAAAGAACAGATTAGGCCGAACAACGCTCTTCTTGGAACGGTCCTGCCTCTTCACGAGGGGGCTTACAGGTATTACAAGGAACTGGGGATGACAATTCCTGCAGCGGGTATGCCTATTAAGTAGGTACGGCCCGCTCTTCTGTTTTGGGCCGTAGGGCTTGGCAAGTACAGCATGGAGCAGATTGACGGCGGGCGGCTACGCGGGGCGCAGCTAAGCGGCGCCCCGCGTTTTTGGAATGGCGCTTGCAGGCCATGCGGAGACTGTATCCGTGGCGGAGATCAAGGGGCGGATTGCGGGGGACGCATATTTCGCGGGGAGGGGCTCAGTACCATAACAGGAGGGGTTGGCCTATGCTTGCAAGAATAAGAAGAGACATAATCGGAATTCCTGATGATGAGACCATCGGGTCGATGCTGAAGAAGAACGGCATTCTTTCGAGCCTGATAAGTCTGGTCACCGTTTCGCTGGCTCTGTTTCACATAATAACGTCGTACGTAGGCCAACTTGAAGCATTTAGGCATCGTGCGACACACCTTTTGGTCATCGTATTCTTGATCTACCTGAACTCCATAGAAAAGCGGATAAAGTCGGGCGAAAAGTCGAGGAAGAACACGTTCCTCATATTCCTGGACAGTCTCTTTGCTCTTATGGCGGTCGTCAGCCTGTACTACACCTTTACAAACAGCACAGTCATCCCATTACGCGCCGGTAATCCCAACAATCTGGACATCATCATTGGCGGCGCTGTTCTATTCCTAACCATTGAGGCCGCAAGAAGACATGTGGGCCTGGGTATTGTCGGAGTGGCGACATTCTTCCTATTCTACGTTTATGCAGGGCCCGTGTTTCCAGGGTTCTTGAGGCATGCCCCCTTTACCATTGGCGAAATCATCAACGTCCAATATCTGGATCTCGAGGGTATCTGGAGCTCGCCGTTAGGGGCTGCGGCAAGCTTCGTTATTGTTTTTCTGTTGTTTGCGGGGTTGCTTCTGAAGACCGGGATTCTGGACGTCTTTATGGATTTCTCAATGAAACTCGTAGGAAAATCGGTTGGAGGTCCTGCGAAGGTCGCGGTAGTCTCCAGTGCACTGGTGGGTATGGTTAGTGGCACCTCGGTAGGGAACACTCTTCTCACAGGGCAAGTGTCTATTCCTATAATGAAGAAAATGGGTTACAAGCCTCATTTTGCCGCGGCGGTAGAGGCCGCGGCATCCACCGGTGGACAGGTTATGCCTCCGATAATGGGATCCGCGGCTTTCATCATAGCTATGTTCCTGGGTATCTCCTATAGCCAGGTCTGCAAGGCTGCTTTGGTCCCCGCTCTCTTGTGGTTCTTCTCCCTGTACGTGATTGTCCATCTGGAAGCGAAGAAGCTTAACCTGAAACGGCTCACGGACGCAGACTTCGCGCGTCTGCCATCGTGGAACCACCTCTTAAGAAAGAGCTACCTGGCCATACCAATGATACTACTGATCGCAATAATGGTTATGGGTTTCAGTGAGGTCAGAGCGGGCTTCTGGGGAATGGTATCTTTGCTTGTGGTGGCTTGGATAAGCTCTATCACGGAAGGAACGCGATTCACCCTGCGAGACCTATGTTCAGGGCTGAAATCCGGAATAGAAATGGCTTTCTCAGTCACAACTGCCTGTGCATGTGCAGGTATTATTGTGGGATGCATTATGCAGTCAGGCCTCGGGTATACAATGAGCATGTCCTTAGTTGAAATCGCAAAGGGGAATGCTTTCATACTCTTGCCTCTCGTCATGTTAGCGGCACTTGTGTTGGGCACTGGGATGATGACAGTAGGAGTCTATATAATAGTCTCTGTTCTACTGATCCCTGCGATGATCTCCATGGGGATGCATACTCTGGCAAGTCACTTATTCGCCTTCTACTTCGGAATAATCTGCAACGTGACGCCTCCGGTGGCTACGGCTGCCTACGCTGCTGCCGGTGTTGCAGAAACGAGCCCATGGGCCACCGGAATAACCGCTTTCAAGCTCGTCATTCCGATACTTGCGGTTCCTTATGTTTTCATTAGCCAGCCGGCTTTACTTTTGGACGGAACCTTGCCCGTGGTATTGCTCACCGTTCTCACCGCATTTGCCGGGGTATTCTGCTTGGATGTTGTTATGACTGGGTATTGGGTGAGAAAATGCAGCCCAGTTGAGAGATTGCTTTTTGCTGTTGCCGGTATAGCCTTGCTGGTGCCTCATGCAATAGTGTCGCTGGTTGGAGCGGTTCTACTAGCCATTGGATTTGTGATGCAGAAGTCTCTGAAGGTCGAAGGAAGCACTAGCGACAGGTAGTTGTAACGCTACTACGTGCTAGAAAGATATCTTGTGGGAGGATGCTTATGAGTATCGAGAGAAGACTCCATGAATTAGGCCTTGAACTGCCTGAAGCCCCGACTCCCGCCGGTTCGTACGTTCCAGTCCGGGTCTGGGGACACATTGTGTTTGTTTCCGGCCATACAGCCTCTAGCAAGGATCAGAGAAAGTACTTGGGGAAAGTAGGCAAGGAAGTCTCTTTGGAAGAAGCGGCTCTCTCTGCGAGGGATGCGTGTCTCAATTGCCTGGCCTCTCTGAAAAATGAGTTGGGGTCTCTTGATATGGTCGACAGAGCAATCAAAGTCGTTGGTTATGTTAACAGCGCTCCGGGATTCGATCAGCAACCACAGGTGGTTAACGGCGCATCAGATTTGCTTGTAGAGCTGTGGGGCGAACAGGGGCGGCATGCTAGATCTGCAATCGGCGTTGCTGAACTCCCTTCCGGCGCTTCGGTAGAGCTCGAGCTAATCGTCGGCATCAAAGATAGAATATAGCGAAGCTTACGAAACAGACTGTGATGAGACTCTGATTGGGAGGCACTACTTATGCTTAAGCCGACCGGTTCTTGGGTGGCAATGCCTACTCCTTTCAAGCCTGACAACTCCATCGACTATGACGGGTTTGAGGTTCTCATTGAAAGACAGATCAAGTACGGAACGTCTCAGTTGTTTGTATTGGGCTCATGTGGTGAGACTAGTCTGCTTACACCCGAGGAGAAAGAGACGATAGTCAAGGAAATAGTAAAGATGACCAAGGGTAGAATCCCCGTGTTCTTCAACGCCTCGGCAAACACCACGGAGGCAAGCGTGGAATTTGCAAGGTTTATCGAGGGCGAGGGAGGAGACGGCGTCATCTTCACTGTGCCGCCATATGTCCTGATTCCGCAAGGCGCAGCCTATGAGCACCTTGATATCTGCATGGGCTCGGTAAGAATACCATGTGGGATATATAACAACCCATCCAGAATAGGAGTTTTCGTAGAGGCCAAAACGATTTCTGCTCTCTCAGAGAAACACCCGAATTTCATTGTAGATAAAGAAGCAATGCCTCATGTGAAGCAGCTGATACAGGTAAAACGTCTGTGTGGCGACAGAATACATGTTCTATGTTGTGATTATCCGGCGTACTCAATTGTCATCCCAACGTTAGCCGTTGGCGGAAACGGAACTGCCAATATTGGCGGGAACATTATTCCGGAAGAGGTGGCGCTGTTTTCTCGACCGTGGGATAGCGTCGAAGCAATGGAGAGATGCAGGAAACTCTACTTCAAATACTACCCCCTTCTTGAAAGCCTTTATGAACTATCCAACCCAATTGTTGTAAAGGCTGCCTTAAGGATACTCGGTCTGCCGGGCGGGCACTTAAGAAGGCCCTACCTCGATTTTGCCGGCCCGAAGTATGACGATCTTGAACGGCTGATGGATGAACTTGGCGTAATAGAAAAATACGGCAGGTCGAAATAGTACAGGAACCTCGGATAGTATGACAAGGGAAGAGTGAGCCGATTGGGGATGCATCTGGTAGTCATAGGCGGTACAGCGGCCGGCGCCAGCGCGGCTTCGAAGGCGAAAAGAACAAACCCGGAAATAGATGTAAGCGTGTTCGAGAAAACGGGCTTTGTGACCTACGGGTCTTGCGGTCTTCCTTACTATATTGGCGGTATAGTGAGGACGAAAGAGATGCTATCAGACTTTACTCCTGATGCGCTGAGAGAAAAGAGAGACATAGCGACGTATGTTCACCACGAAGTGACTACGATTGACCGAGCCAACAAGACCTTGGAAGTGTGTGACTTAGGAAGAAACGAGTGCTTCAGTGTCCCTTATGATTACCTTGTCGTTGCTACTGGCGCATCTCCGATAATGCCAGACATCCCCAATGTTCGCGCAGACGGAGTGTTTTCCCTGAGGACTGTTGAGGACGGCGTGGCGATTAGGAGAGCAGTCCAAGAAGAATCAACGAAAAGGGCTCTCATAGTCGGTGGGGGGTTCATCGGCCTCGAAATGGCGGAACAACTATCTTGTTTGGGGCTAGAGGTTACGCTGATAGAGGCCCTGCCTAAGCTTCTACCCTCTGTGGACGAGGAGTATTCCGATGCCATAAGGCGGGTATTAGAAGAACATGGCGTACGATTGTATACCGGCACAGCGGTGAGAGAGATCTTGGTCGATGGCGGCAAGGTAGTAGGCGCAAAGACAAATAGTGGGGCAACGCTTGGAACTGACCTTGCCGTCATCTCTGTGGGGGTAAGGCCCAATTCAAGCTTAGCCAAGAGCGCGGGGCTAGAAACAGGAGTAAAGGACGCTATTGTTGTAGACGAATACATGCGGACCTCGGATGATTCGATTTGGGCTGCAGGTGATTGCGTTCAGACCTTCAACCTGATAACGAAGCGTCCCGTCTATGCCCCTCTCGGAACGACGGCAAATAAGCAGGGTAGAATTGCTGGAGGAAACATAGCAGGGGATATGAGTTCCTTCAAAGGCGTGCTACCATCGCAGATAACAAGAGTATTCGATTTATACGTCGCATCTACAGGGTTAACAGCGGAGCAGGCGAAGGAAGCCGGGTATGATGCGGAGGAGGCTAAAGTAACGAAGATGGATAGAGCCTCGTACTACCCCGGCGGTGAAGATAACCATATCAAGCTCGTCTTCGACAGGAGAAGCGGTCGGCTTGTCGGGGCACAGGCAATCGGGAGTGAGTCAATAGCGGGAAGGATAAACCTACTTGCAGCAGCGATAACAGCAGGCATGACAGTTGCGGAGTTATCAGAACTGGATTTGGCATATGCGCCGTCGGTGGCACCTGTCTACGACCCGATTCTAGTAGCCGCGAGCCAAGGGAAAAAGAGGATCATTCCTGTATGAGAAGGGGGACGGCGATGAAAGACGGCCAAGAAATAGACAGAACACTGGATCAGCTGAAGGCGAGACTGCCGCGGATCAACTTGGCGTTTCTTCCAACCCCGTTGCATAAGCTCCCCGCGCTTTCCCGCCAGTACGGCGTAGAACTATACATGAAGCGGGACGATTTGACGGGTATTGAGTTCGGCGGCAACAAGACTCGCAAACTGGAATTCGTTCTCCCCGATGTCTTGGCGGCGGGAGGCGACTATGTTATTACGGGCGCTTCAGTTCAATCAAATTGGTGTAGGCAGACTGTCTCAGCATGTACACGATGCGGCCTCAAGACTGTAATCTATCTCTTCGGTCGCGACCCAGGCGAGTATAGAGGCAACCTACTGCTGGACAAAGCCTTAGGTGCCGAAGTCCATCTCATCAGACTGATGGAGGGCGAGAGCCTTTACGATGGACTCGCTAGAACGGAAGAAATGCGCAAGCAGCGTATGCAGGAGCTCGAGCAAGAGGGCCATAAGGGTGTCTACCTTAAGGTGGGGGCCCCTTTCCCCAAAGGGCATGCGGCCTACGTATGGGCTATGGCTGAACTAGTACATCAGTTGCGGGATTTTGGAATGACCCTAGATGATCTCGATTACATTGTGACCCCGATTGGCGCAGGAGGAACCTACACTGGACTGCTGGTGGGCAAGAAGCTGTTTGAATCGAAAGTGGAAATCCACGGATACTGCACCTCGGGCATGCATCCAACCATGGAAGAGGACATCCTCAATGCAAGCAGGGCAACCGCAGAGTGTCTAGAACTGGACTTGTCATTCGACAAGGAAGATATCAATGTCAGCTTTGACTATGGCGGAGAATACGATATCCCTACCGCGAAAAGTACGGAAGCGATAAAACGCGTGGCACGTAACGAAGGACTGCTGCTAGATCCGGTATATACTGCTAAGGCTATGTCCGGGCTCCTTGATCATCTAGAGGACGGCTCGATTTCCCGCGGAAGCCGCGTTTTGTTCTGGCATACGGGAGGCCTCCCTGCCTTGTTCTCCGGGCAGGAGACCGCAGGAGCGATTCATGAGTGAGTGATCACGAATGCAGCAATGGGGGAGTGACAATGACAGTTTACGAGAAGTTCGGGGTACGGCCGATAATCAATGTGGACGGCCCCCTAACAAAGTATGGCGGCGCCATCATGGAGAAAGAGACAGTAGAAGCTATGAATGAAGCTGCCAAGTACTCAGTTCCACTCGAGCAACTCCAGGCGGCCGCATCGAAGGTGATCGCAGAAAAGACTCACGCGCAGGCGGGGCTGGTCACAAGTGGAGCTTGCGCAGCTCTTACTCTCGCAACGGCTGCATGTATCTGTGGATACGATGTAGCTCGTATGGATAGGTTGCCAGACACGGCAGATATGCCCAACGAAGTAATAATGCCTTGCCGCCAGATCGGAAAATACACTCACGCAATTCGAGCAACTGGGGCAAAGATCATTGGCGTGGGGATAGCCGATGCTCCGGATACTTCATTGACTGCATATATGACCAACAAGTGGCACATCGAGTCCATGATAACGGAAAGGACCGCCGCCATTGCCTATGTAGTGAAGGCAGGAACCCAACCGCCTTTTGAAGATGTTATCGGAGTTGCCAAAAAGTACAGTGTTCCGGTGATTGTAGATGCAGCGCCCGAGATTCCACCGGTGGAGAACCTCTACCGGTTCATAGATATGGGCGCAGATCTGGTCTGTATTAGCGGCGGCAAAGGGATACGCGGGCCTCAGAACAGCGGCATTCTCTGCGGGCGTAAGGACTTAATTGCTTCGGCAGCCGTTCAGATGCTGGAAGCGCCGACTGAGCCCTATGATAAATGGAACCCGCCGGACTCTTTCATCTCAAAAGAGAGATTCCGGGGAGCTCCAACTCACGGCATAGGCCGCAGTATGAAAGTAAGCAAGGAGTCTATTATCGGTTTGCTGACTGCTCTTCAGAGGTTCACCGCGGAGAGATTTGAGGCAAAAGACATAGCGCTCACAAGATCACTGCAGAAAATGAAGACAGAACTCGAGAGAATACCGGGCATAACCGCTGCCTTTGTCGAGCGGCAATACTGCCTATGCAGCTATCCGACTCTCGACGTGAAAGTTGATGAGAGGATTACCGGCATATGCGCAGCGGAAGTCTGTTCAAGAATGCGCGCAAAGGATATCTGCCTGAGAGACAATTATGTTGATCAAGGTATCGTCAGAGTCTACTCCATAAATATGAATGAAGAGATAGCAGAGAGAGTCTGCGCGGCCTTAACCGAAACGATAAGCAGCGCCAGGCCTTGAGACCCGCAAGCGTTCGCAAGACTCACGGGCAGTGCCGTATTGATGGAGCCCCGGAAACTGCATATCCGGGGCTTCTACTCTATTGCTTCATCCGCCATGGGTCAGCCGGATGTTATGCACAAAACTCTCCACAGTCTCTGCATAGAAATCTTTGCTGATCTGAATACCATTATTGACGATCCTAATAATCCCTTCATTTCGCAGATCGCTTATCAGTCTGCTTACGCTCACTCTTGTAGCTCCTATGACAATTCCAATCTCGTAATGAGTCTTCCGAGATTTCTGATTCAGCCATTTGCCATCCTCGATGTCAGTCTGGTCAACATTCATGCACAAGTACCTAATCAGCCTATTCCTTGTTGAGTTGAACACCAGATTCTCAATTTCATATCTTAGTGAAATAAGCTTGTAACAGATGCAGCTCATTAACGAATCACGAAAGACCTTTGAAGTGTCCATGAGCTCTCTGAACTGAACGGAACTGAGTTTGTATATTATAGTATCTTCCTCAGCGAAACTGGACAACGATGTGTAGTTGATGTTTAGAATTGCGGCAATGTCTCCAAAGAACCATCCCCTGTTCAGTGTATAGAGGATTTTCTCGACACCCGTCTCGTCCAGCATGTAGTGGCATGTTGTCCCTTTTCTGATGAAATACAGCGAGTGAAAATCCTCATATTGATGCAAAAATGTAGTTTTGTGTGGTATTTTGAGTATTTCGGCTCTCTTGGCGAGAAGGTCTTCTAGTTCCGTATTGACTCTCTCTTTAAAGTGCAGATTGAAGACGTTGATATCCACATAAGTACCTCCCTTCAATGGATCCATACAACTCCAGCGTCAATGCTATCTGAATTGCTGTGCGCTCCTATGCAGAAATGATCGGTCTTTCAGTTCGTCGACTGGCGATATCCCAGCGCCCAAAGGGGAGGTAGTCTCATCGTTCCAGTTAGTTCGGCATATTGCGCCACTACACCTTCAATCTTCGGCCCTGCGAAACAGCGGCAACGCCTGTGAGCGGCGTTGCCCCGGTCAGGGCGTCAGGGGCGCTGAGGGAATAGGCTGCGCGGGGCACTAAACAGTGCGTAGTCACAAAAGGGGCGCAAATGCCCAGGGTAAGGGCAGGTTTGCGCCCCTCTTCGAGCGAAATGGGTTGTGACTACACGCGGTTGCCTTTGGGGATGGGCAGAGAGAGTATACGCGGCGGGACTTTCAGCCTCAGCGTCTCGAAAAGCTCATTGAGCTCGTCGTTTGGATTATTGGCTTGCCACACTTCCCCGGATCCGTTCAGGCAAGCGGTGCCGGATTGGACGAATGTCGACCACATGTTTGAGATCGCGAAAAACCCGTTCGACGGCGGCCAACTGCTTGTAGCCAAGGACTACGTCCCGCGCAGAGAGGCCGTTGTCCGAGGTGCTAATGAGGAACTTCCCATCCAAGCGCTCCTCCTCCTTGATCTTCTCGTGATCGATACGGAGCCTTCCTGTCTTCGTCTGATGGATGTAGCGGTCGAACATCGCATGCGAGCGCAATGCGCACGCGGCCTTTTTGCGAATGGTTTCATTCGTGACCCCGTAGCGTTCCGCCACGTCCCCTATGGGCTGTGCCCAGATTTCCTCGTAGAGTCTTTCTCTCTCCTACTCGATCTCGTCCATGGGATTTCCTCCTCAGACGTGCATTCAGCCGGGTGCATGCCGACCAGGCACGAGCGCCTGCAAGGGTATTCTGTCTCTAGCCGAGTGGTTCGTTGTGGGCTAGATTCCACCTGCTACACAACCGCCTCTGTCTGGTAAAACGTGCACAGGCCAATTGCCGCGGCCTGCCGGTCGTAGTTGACCATCGTGTTCCAGTGTCCGAATTCAAGGTACATCGTCTCATGCCGCAAGGCGCGTAAGTGGCCTATCCACATTCCTCGACATCGAGAAATCTGCTCTCAAGCCGCTGCCCGAGAAGCAGTACGAACTGGCTTACTTCACCAAGGCCAAGGTGAACCTTGACTGCTATTTCGAGATGAAAAAGAGCCGGTACAGCGCCCCTTGCTGAGGCTTTCTAAAGCCTCAGCAAGGGCAGACACGGCCTGCGCACGCGCACTGAAGGCTACCGCATTCAACTGCAAGAGCGTCAAGGCCATCCTCGAGAAGGGGCTGGACGCAGTTGCTTTCGACGAACCGGCCAACAATTCCCCCGTGGTTCATGAGAATCTCCGCGGCGCTGCCTACTACAACTCAGCGCCAAGGGCTCCCCCGGAGCCTGCTTCCGGCAACACCCTTTACAGTGCGTAGTCACAAAAGGGGCGCAAACGCCCAGGGTAAGGGCAGGTTTGCGC
>ENA-UOOR01003665-UOOR01003665.1-fermentation-metagenome-genome-assembly--contig:-NODE-3665-length-13201-cov-11.447513_pt1 | contig 13201 bp, 12 predicted proteins | sample MGYA00245780_ERZ724029 | MGnify/ENA primary metagenome ERZ724029 (study PRJEB28704, sample SAMN03018315) | fermentation metagenome | biome: anthropogenic terrestrial biome; feature: soil... | reverse complement strand
GGAAAACGGTCGACGAGTTCCTAAAGGATTCCGGAATCAGTGACAACAGCGATGAGGCTGGAAGCAATGATTCTGCTGAATAAATAAAATGGGCTGCTGAAAGAAGCAGCCCATTTTATTATTTAATCTCAGGAATTTTTGATATAGCCTTTACTTTTTGTTCCTGTAATACATGTATGTAAATATTGTATGTAATATCAACGCTGGAATGCCCAAGCAAAGAAGAAACGATTTTAACATCAGTTCCTTTACGGAACAATTCTGTTGCAAAAGTATGTCGTAATGCATGGATCCCGCATTTTTCTATTCCGGCTCGCTTAATAATGCTTTCAAATGTTCTGCAAAAATTTCTGGGTTTATTTTGTGTTCCATTTTTTGTGCAAAGAATATAACTATTCTCCCCGAAATATCGAAATTCCTTGATTTTTGTCAGTGCCTCATACGCTGTGTTGTTTAACGGTAAAATACGTTTGCTTGACCTTGTTTTTAAGTATCTTTGATTGATTTGAATACGTTTTTTCGTTGTGCTATTCCTGTCTACAGCCGTAACAACATTGTGGGATACGTCTATCCGTCTCTCCTTCCAGTTGACATCCTTCCATCGCAGAGCTAACGCTTCGCATAGTCTCAAGCCAGTGTTCATTATAAATATCATTCCATATCCAAGAGGATAGCAGTACTTACCATTTTTGTGTTTTGATATACAGACTTTTTTAAATTTTCTTATCTCGTTTCGGTTCAACCAACGAATTTTACTGGAGTCAAATTTCCACGAGTTAGGCAACACTACACCGGATACGGGGTTATAGTCAAGTTTTCTAACTGTCGGCAGCAATGCATATTTGCAACATGCGTTTAGTGCAAGATACGCTTTTTTGACATGAGAAAACGAATATCCTCGCTTAAAAAGGTCATCTATCAGTTTTTCCTGAATTATTTGCGTTGTAAGCTCATTTAAACGATAGGAACCAAGCCTTGGTATTATCTGGTTTTTTACCGTGCATTCCAAGCGGTCATAAGAAGTCGGCTTTAATTGGATTAACTTAACGTTGACAAGCCACCAGGTAATAAACTCTTCGACTGTTACCTTAGTGTTTTCACCGTTGTTATTCCATGGCTTTTTCCTCAATGTTTCTTTATATAGACTTAGCATCTTAGCAGCATCGCTTCTTTTTATTCCGTAGAATGATCTAATGATGCCGTCAACCTGAATCTGTGCGCACCATCTCTTATCCGAGCGTTGGAAAATGCTCCCTTCTCCATTTGAATTTCTCGTATGCTTCTGATCATTACATGCTTTGCTCATGGCAGCATTCACTCCTTACTGCAACAAACACTGCAGTATTGCTGTCTATCAGCAGAATCTGCAAGCAAGGGTAAAACCTGTTTATGAGCCCTTATTCCGTAATCCTTTAAGAGCATCTTTTACTGGCAAATCTGACAGTAGTTTTGACAGTAATTTAGAGATAAAACTTGGTCAGATGATGGAAAAACGGACGTTATAATTCCTATGTGGAATATTTCCTGCTCAATGAAAATAGAGACAGAAAGAGGCCGGCGACCCCGCGCTTTCCAGGATTACCGGCCTTTTCTGAGAGAATTCAGATGCAAAAACGAAAAACAAAATGGCAGGGGCAGAAGGATTCGAACCCTCGGCACGTGGTTTTGGAGACCACTGCTCTACCAGCTGAGCTATACCCCTTTATCAAGCATTTTAAAAGAAAAGCGGAATTATTATAGCGCGTTCTGCACGTTCTGTCAAGCCGGCGGGCCGGGCGCCACGCAAAGGGTCTTACTTGCGGGAAGCCGGCGTCGGTGGTATAATAAAAAGGAATAAGGTCGGAGACGCGCCTTGTCTCAAGCGGAAATTCCGGGCGGCCTCGCCGCCTGAAAGGGAGGTGGTTTTCACACGAACGGACCGGTAATTCGAGCGCTCGGCCTCGGCAAAAGCTACGGCGGCGCCGTCCGCGCCGTGAGCGGCCTTTCCTTCGACGTGGAGGCGGGCGAGGTGTTCGGCTTTCTCGGGCCGAACGGCGCCGGCAAGACAACCACGGTCAAGCTGCTGACGGGTCTGCTGCGGCCCGACGAGGGCTCGTGCTCTGTGTTCGGCTTTTCGCCGGCGCAGAAGCCGTGCGAGGTGCACCGACTGTGCGGCGTAATGACCGAGGGCGCAAAAATGTACGGCCAGATGACCGGCACGGAAAACCTCATCTTTTTCGGGCAGGCCTTCGGCATGAAGGACGAGGACTGCCGCGACCGCGCGCGCGGGCTCCTGAAGAAGCTGGACCTGTGGGATGCGCGGGACAGAAAGCTGCGCGCCTATTCCACCGGGATGGCGCAGCGCCTTTCGCTCGCGAGGGCGCTGATGAACCGCCCGCGGGCCCTGTTTCTGGACGAGCCCACCAGCGGCCTGGACCCCGAATCCGCCCGGGAGGTCAACACGATGATTGCCGACCTGGCCCGCGCGGAGGACGTGACCGTTTTTCTCTGCACCCACCAGCTCCGCTATGCGCAGGACGTCTGCAGCCGATACGGCATCCTTGAAAAGGGCAGCCTGCTGGCGTACGGCACGCTGGAGGCGATCAGCCGGGACGCGGGCCTGCACATGCGGGCGTCGCTCCGCCTGCGCGAAGGGGACAGCCCCGCGGGGTTCGAGCGCGGCGGCGACGGCTGGTGGTACGCCGATGTGCTCAGCGAGGACGAAATGCCGAAGCTGATCCGCGAAGCGGTGACCGGCGGCCACGAGATTTACGAGGCGCGGCTGATTCGCCCGACACTGGAGGACGTGTATTTTAAATATGTTTCGCTGAACGGGGGAAAGCAGCCGTGAAAATGCCTTCGCAGGCCGAGCGGGCCGTAATCAAAAAGGATTTTCGGGAAATCTGGGATTCGCGGATGGCGCGCGGCACGGTGCTGGCGGTGCCGCTGGTTCTGGTCGTGGCGCTGCCCATCGTGTTTCTCGTGATGATCAACACGGTTCCCCCCAGCGGGATGAACGGCGTCGACCAGATGATGCGGCTTCTGCCGGCGCAGGCGCGCGGGCTCACCCCCCGCCAGGGCATGATGTACCTGATGACGGACCTGTTGTTCCCGGCGTTCTTCCTGATGATTCCGCTGATGGCGTCCAGCGTGGCGGCGGCCAGCAGCTTTGTGGGGGAAAAAGAGCGGGGCACCCTCCCGACCCTGCTGCTGACGCCGATGAGCGTGAAGCGCATTTTTCACGCGAAGACGCTCGGCTGCGTTTTGCTTTCCGCCATCGTGACGGCGATTTCCTTCGTGGTGTTTGCAGTCATCGTTTCGGTGGGAGATATCCTTTTGGGGCTGCCCTTTTTCCTGAACTGGAGCTGGCTGGCCCTGATTCTGTTCCTGACGCCGGCGGTCACGGTGTTCGGCGTCGTTTTCATGGTGATGGTTTCGGCCAGAAGCAAAAGCTATGTCGAATCGGTCCAGACGTCGGGGTACCTCGTGCTGCCGATTGTCCTGGTGCTGATCGGGCAGCTCGCGGGCCTTTTCCGCCTGAGCGCGTGGTTCCTGCTGGTGGCGGCAGCCGCGGTCTGGGCGGCCGACGCGCTGCTGTGGGCTTTGTCGGGCCGTTCTTTTACGCCGGAAAAACTGCTGCGTTAGCAGGCCGGCAAAAACGAAAACCTTATCAGGAGGTGATGAGATGGCGGCGGATCTTCATTTGCATACCAAAATTTCCGACGGCTCCGTCGGAATCGACGAGGTGGTCATGCTCGCAAAGCGGTGCGGCTTAACGGCCATCGCCGTGACCGACCACGATACATTCGCCGGTTCCGGCAGGGCGCAGATTCTCGGCAAAAGGCAGGGGGTGAAAGTGCTGCCGGGCGCCGAGTTTTCGGCGGTGGACGCCTCCACCGGCCGCAAGGCGCACATTCTGTGCTACCTGTGCGACCGGCAGGACCGCCTGCTGAGCCTGTGCCGGCACACCAGCGAGGCGCGCCGCAAAGCCGGCACCGCCATGCTGGAAAAAGTGCTGGCGCTGTACCCGATCACCGCGGAGATGGTGATGCGGCGCACGCAGGGCAGCACCGGGCTTTACAAGCAGCATATCATGCACGCGCTGCTGGACGCGGGCTTTGCCGGCGAAATCTTCGGCTCCGTTTTCCAGAAGCTCTTCAACCCGAAGGACGGCCTCGCCTATGTGCCGGTTCAGTACCCCGAGGTGCACGACGTAATCGAGCAGATTCACGCGGCGGGCGGGCTGGCGGTGCTGGCCCATCCCGGGATGTACGACAGTTACGCGCTTTTGGACCAGCTCGCCGCCGACCACGAGATCGAGGGCGTGGAAGTCTGGCATCCCAGAAACCGGGAGGGCGACGCCGAGAAGCTCTCCGCCGTCGCAAAATCCTACGGCCTGGTGAGGACGGGCGGCACCGATTTTCACGGCATGTACACGCAGCGCCCCGTGCCGGTCGGCACCTGCACGGCGCCGGACACCGAGCTTGAAAAGCTCCTGCGCTGCAAAAGCCGTCCCGCCCAGCAGGCGTGAGAGGAGGCGCATCCATGCAGTACCATTACAAGACGCGGGGGACCTGTTCGCGCGAAATCATCGTCGACCTGGACGGCGACACCGTCCGGTCGGTGAAATTCATCGGCGGGTGCAACGGGAACACGCAGGGAATCGGCGCCCTTGTCGCCGGGATGAAGGCCGGCGAAGTGATTCGCCGCTGCCGCGGCATCCGGTGCGGGGGCAAGCCGACTTCCTGCCCGGATCAGCTCGCCGACGCGCTCACGGAAGCCCTCGCGCAGCAGCCGCAGTGACGGCGGAGTTTTCAGTCCCGAATCCACGGTCCCCGCTCCCGAATCCGGAGCGGGGGCTTTTTTAAGCCTCCGAAACAAATCCGCTCCTTTTCATAGTATGAGGCAGGAAAAAGATTCCTGCATAAATGAAAAGGGGCGGATTTTATGTATTTTCCGCGCGGCACGGCAAATTCCCTCAACGCCCTGCGCAGGCGCCGGGGGCCGGACGCCTGCCGAAGCGAATTCCATAAGCTCAGGGCTTCCCGCCGCGCCTACGCGGCCGGCCTCGTCAACGACCCGAACCTGTCGTTCGCGACCTGCTTCGCCCTGCTGCCCGAGCTGCGCGGCTGGCAGCCGGAGGGGGAACTGTGCCCGCGCGTCCGCACGGCGGTACGGCTCTGCGAAATCATCCGGACCGACAAAAGCGCGGACGGGAACGCGGTGCACCCCAGATACGACGAAGCGACCCGGGACGCGCTGCGGTGGATGTTCGCTTCCGGCGAAGAAGCCGACGGCATGGATGCGGATTTCGACCGCACGGTGGATATCTCCGCCTGCGTGCTTCTGAAGATTTACCACGAGGAGGAAATTCTGCCCGGCGTGGTGCGCCTGATGTTCCGGCGGAACCGCCGGGGCTCCTGCCTGCACGACCTGGCGTGGGCGTTCTTTCAGTCCGCCGGCCCGCGCGCGCTGCGGTCCGTGGCGGAGCGCCTGCTCTCCCCTTCCGCGAAGGACGCGGAGCTCGCCCGGCTGCTGCTGCACCTGCCGCAGGCCGGGAACTCGCGGCGCGAAAAGCGGGCCCAGTATGCCCGGTACCTCGATTGGCTGGAAGAGAACCGGCCCTACCTCTCCCCCACCGACGAGGGCCTTTGCGCGACCTCCAGCCCGCACGCCTGCGCCGTGAACCTGAGTGCGAAGTACCTGAACCGGAAGCCCCGCGCCGGCGGCCCGGAGGACGCGCCGCCCCTGACGGAATCCGAAAAAGGCTGTCTCGCGTGCTTTTCCGCCGCGCAGCCCGAGGAGCGGGAGCTGCTCGCCCACTTCTCGTGCAAGCTGCATGAAAAAGACCCGCTGCGCTGGAGCGAGTGGATCCGCCGCCCGCTGGAAAAGCAGATCCGCGCGGCGCGCGGCGGGGAGGCGGACCGATGATTACGGTCGCCGGCAAAAGGCCGGATTCCGGAACGCTCGCCGGTTTCGCGGACGGCAGCCTGAAAAGAAACATCCTCTCCGTCCTGGAGACGAGCACGCACCGCTACGCCTTCGACACGGCCGCGCAGCTTGAATTTGAGCTTGCCCTCCGCCAGGCGACCGTGGAGGCCGCCCACAGCCTGTACGGCAGCGGCCTGCGCTTCGCCGTGTTCCGCGACGCGGCGGCCAACCCCGCCTACTGGAACGTGACGCGGGACGGCGGCTTCTCCCTGAAGCGGGGCGCGCCGCCCGCCCGGGCGATTCTCGACATCTTTGAAAACGGCTCCGCCTATGCGACCGAGTGCGCGACGGCCATGATGATCGTGCTGTACGGCGCCCTGGTCAAAGTGTACGGGGAAGCCCGCTTCAACCGGCTTTTCCCGCAAATCGAGCTGATGAACTGGCACCGGCTTGACCCCCGCCTGCAGAGCTTCGGAAGCCTGGAGCGGAAAGACGACTATTTCCCCGGCGACCGGCGGTATATCGCAAATCCGGACGTCGACCCCCTGACCCCGCACTGGCAGGGCGAAAACGTGATTGAGCTGGGCGGCGGCCTGTTCTACGGGCACGGCATCGGCATCCGGGACGCGGGCAGCATCATCCGCTCCCTGAACCGGAACCGCGTCGATGGAGCGACCCGCTCCGCCTACCTGATGGACGCCGCGGGCAGGCCCGACTACCGGCGCCTCGCCGCTCTGGCCGCACCGTGAAAAGCCGTTTAGATTCCACTTGCAGGCGACATATTCCACTAATTATCAGCTATAAAGCTACCATTTGCGGCTATAATGACAGCTATCAGAAGCTTCACTCATAAAAAAGGGAAAAAATGCAAAAGGATATAAAGCGGGCCGCCGGCTCTCCAGAAACGCTGCTGGTGGCCGTTTCTCCGGGCACCGGCCCCCTGCGGGGGCAAATCATCAGCGGATACGCGAAAAAAAAGATCGATTTTAGCGGAGAGTGGGAACTGCTGTTCGGGATCGACCAGTGGTACGACAGCATCCGTTTTCCGGAACCGACGCTGAAACTGCGCAGCTTTTGGAGCAGGTACCATAAAAAGAAAGTCAGAAAGGCGGCCGTCGCGGTGGATATGAGCTGTATGGATAAGGTGGAAGGGGAAAAATCGACTTTTCTCGTCCATGTCCGGTTCCGCAGAAACGCGACCTGGCAGGGCAGCATCACCTGGCTGGAAACGGGCAGGGTGCAGGAGTTCCGCAGCGCGTTTGAAATGCTGAAGCTGATGGAGGAAGCCTGCCACCCCGGGATTCAGGAGAGCATCTCCTGGGAAGAGAAAAAAGAAACGGAAAGCCGGGAGGAGGAAGAAGGCCCCGTTTAACCGGCCTGCCTTCCGCCTTTTCAGCGTCGTTTTTTCTGTGATTTTTTTCTGTAATTTTTCTGTTAAAAGAAAAACAAACCGCCGAGAAGTGGTAAAATAAAATTGTAAAATTTCTCGGTTTTATCTTAAAATTTTATTTACTTTCATCCGATTACAATTTCATGCCCTCCAAGCCAGGGCATGTATCCATCTTTTCACAGTTTCAAAACAAAGGCGTCTTCGGCCGGTCAACCGGCCGGGGGCGCCTTTGTTTTTGTTCCGCGCAGGCCCGGCTGCCGCAAAAAATTTTCTTCGGCTTTTTGTGTCTGCATGGAGCGGCTGGGCACGGTTCCCAAATAGCCTGCATGTTTTGGTGGTTTGGTTTCATACTATTGGATAAGATGGGAAGAACTAAAAATCGGAAAACGGCTCCTGTTGGAAGGGCATTTTCCCGGCGCGCGGCGGCTTTTCCGCATCGGTTAACATAATGTGTTGACATAATTCAATTATTGTTCTAAAATATAGATATAAATTGGCACTTCCTGTAAGAAGTGCTTTTCTAACACTTTGCATCATCGCACAGGATATTTCAAGGATTGTTTCCGGATTTTTGCAAAAGCCGGCACAGCGCTTTCAGAAAGGGTATTGATTAAAAAATGCAGTCGTTTATAACTCGTCTGAAAAACAGTGACAATACGTACCGCGAGCTTTTCGTGCGGTACCCGAACAACCCGATTTTGACCGCGAAGGACTGGCCGTACGCCGCCAATACCGTTTTCAATCCCGCCGCCACGGATTTCAACGGCAAGACGCTGCTGCTGGCGCGGGTGGAAGACCGGCGCGGTTTCTCCCATCTGACGAAGGCCGTGAGCGAAGACGGGGTGACGAACTGGCAGATTGACAAATGGCCCACGCTGGAAGCCAGCCCGGACTATCCGGAGGAGGCGTGGGGAATCGAAGACCCGCGGATCACCCGCATCGACGAGCTGAACCGCTGGGCGGTGGTTTACACCTCGTTCTCCCGGTCGGGACCGACCGTCTCGCTCGCGCTGACCAGGGATTTCGTCTCGTTCGAGAAAATGGGTTCCATCATGCCGCCGGAGGACAAGGACGCCGCCCTGTTCCCCCGCAAGTTCAAAAACCGGTGGATGCTGATTCACCGGCCCATCGGGCCGCATTTCGGTAACATGCAGCTCGGCCCAGGCGCGCACATCTGGATCTCCTGCTCGGAGGACCTGAAGTACTGGGGCGACCACAGCATTCTGATCAACGCGCGGAACGGCGGCTGGTGGGACGCGAACAAAGTGGGCCTCTGCGCGCAGCCGCTGGAGACGCCGGACGGATGGCTGATCCTCTACCACGGCGTGCGGCGCACGGCGGCCGGCTCGCTGTACCGGCTCGGCCTCGCCCTGCTGGACCGCGAGAACCCGATGCGCGTGCTGCGCAGAAGCGATGAATGGATTTTCGGCCCGGAGGAACGCTATGAGCGGGAAGGCGACGTCCCCGACGTCGTTTTCCCCTGCGGCTGGGTGCTCGACAAAGCGAACGGGAAGGTGCGAATGTATTACGGCGCCGCGGATTCCTGCATCTGCCTTGCGACGGCGTCCCTGAACGATTTGCTCGAATATATCAAAAGCTGCCCGGAGCAGCCGCCCCTGACACGGGAAAAGTGACGCTCCGAAGGACGGCATTGTTTCAAGATAAACGAAAGGACAAAGGAGGTAATCACTTTGAAAGCATTGTTTCTTGCAGGCGGGCTGGGCACACGGCTCAGGCCCCTGACCGACCATCTGCCGAAGCCGATGGTCCCCATTATGGGAATTCCGCTGCTGGAGCGGAATATCGATGCTCTAAAGCGCTGCGGCGTGCGGGAGGTCGTCCTCAGCACCTGCTACAAAGCGGACTGCATCTCCAGCCATTTTGAGTCCAGGCATATCGACGGCATCAAAATCACGTATGTCTGCGAGGATATCCCGCTCGGAACCGGCGGGGCAATCAAAAACTGCCAGAAATATCTGGACGGGACCTTCCTCGTCTTCAACTCCGACATTCTGTGCAACATCGACCTCAGGGCCCTCGTGGCCTACCACAAAGAGAAGGGCGCGGACGCGACCATCGCCGTCACCCGCGTGGCGGACCCCTCCAGCTACGGGGTCATCGAGTTCGGCGCCGACGGGCTCGCATCCTCGTTTACCGAAAAGCCGAAGCCCGGCGAGGCGAAGTCGAACTTCATCAACGCGGGCATCTATGTCTTTGAGCCCAGCATCTTCGACCTGATTCCGTCCGGGAAGGTCGTTTCCATAGAAAAGGAAACCTTCCCCGCCCTGCTGAAGCGGGGCATGAAAATCGCCATCTACACCGGCGGAAAATACTGGATTGACATCGGCACGCCTGAAAAGTACATGCAGGCGCACAGGGACATCTTCGACGGCCGCTGCTTTGTGCCGGAAAACGATTTTTCCAGCGAAAAGGTGTACGGCCTCTCCAATGTGGAAATCCACCCCACCGCCAAAATCAGGGGGCCGGTCTGGTTCGGCAAGAACGTGCGCATCGGCGCGAACGTGACGGTCGGGCCGAACGTGGTGATCGGCAACGGCTTTCAGACGGGGCGCGGCTGCCTGATCCGCAACAGCGTGATCTGGAACGGCGTCTCCGTCGGGAGCGGCGTGGACATCGACCACTCCGTCGTCACGTCGGACTGCCGCATCGCAAGCGGCGTGCAGTGCGTGGACACCGTGTATTCACAGGAAAGCAAGCGCCCTTTCGTGATTTGAGGGCGGGAAAGGAATGGGACGTTTGAGCGGAAATCAAAAAATACGGATTTTATTTCTGAGCACCTATCCGCCGCGGGCGTGCGGCATCGCGACCTTTACGCAGGACCTTGTGGGGGAGCTGGCCAAGACCGGCGAGATCGAGCCCGGCATCGCCGCCGTCAGCAACGGCGGCGAATCCTACCCGCCGGAAGTGAAGTTCGACCTGAACCAGCAGGACCCCGAAGCCTACCCGGACGCGGCTGAAAAAATCAACCGGTCCGGAGCCGACCTCCTGATGGTGGAGCACGAATACGGCATTTACGGCGGGCCCTGCGGCAGCTTTCTGCTGAAGCTGACCGGGGCGCTGAAGCTCCCCTACTGTGTCACGCTGCACACGGTTCTGCCGGAGCCGAGCAAAAGGCAGCGGGACATCGTCCACGGGCTCGGCTCCGGCTGCGAAAAGCTGGTGACCATGGCGCCCAACACGGTGGAGACGCTGAAGACCGTCTACGGGGTCGACCCCGAAAAGATCGCGGTCATCCACCACGGCGTGCCGAATCTGGACGTGCCGGGCCGGGACCGGCTGAAACGGGAAAACGGCCTCGAGGGCCGCTTCATCGTCAGCACGTTCGGGCTGCTCGGGCCCGGAAAAGGGCTGGAATACGGCATCGAGGCGACGGCGCGCGTCGCCAAGAAGCACCCGGAGGTCCTCTACCTGATTTTAGGGCAGACGCACCCGGACATCCGCCGGCGCGAAGGCGAAAAATACCGCGAGAAGCTGGAACGGACCGTCGAAAACTTCGGCATTTCGCGGAACGTCCGGTTCGTCAACCGCTACCTGACCAAGGAAGAGATCATCCGGTACCTTTCCCTTTCGGACGTCTATATGACGCCCTATCTCGGGAAGGACCAGGCCGTGAGCGGCACGCTGGCCTACGCCGTGGGGTACGGCCGGGTCATCGTCTCCACGCCGTACTCCTACGCGCGCGTGATGCTTGCGGACGGACGCGGCCTGCTCGCCGAGTTCCGCGACGCGGGGTCGCTCGCGGCGCGGATCTGCGAGGTGCTGGAGCACCCGGACCTGAAGGCGAAAATGGAGCGGAAAACCCTCGCCCTCGGCAGGACGATGCGGTGGAACCACGTTGCGGAAAACTACCTGAGCACATTCCGCGGGGTCCTCGCTTCCCGCGGCAAAAAGGAGGCTTTATGACGGACGATTCCATGGACACGCGGTACCTTTTCCGCCTGACGGACGACACGGGGATGTTCCAGCACGCGGTGCTGGGGGTGCCCGACCCGAAGGAGGGATACACCACGGACGACAACGCCCGCGCCCTGGTTCTGGCGGGGATGCTGTACGCCCGCACCGGAGAAAGAAAATACGAGGACCTGCTGGTCCGCTACCTGAGCTTTCTGGTCTATGCGGAAAAGGACCGGTGGTTCCGCAATTTTATGGGCTATGACCGGGACTTTCTCGAAAAAAGAGGCTCCGAGGACTGCTTCGGGCGCTGCCTGTGGACCCTCGCGTGGACGGCCGTGCAGAAACGCCTGCCCGGCTCTGTCCGCGTGTGTGCGGAAAGGCTCCTGCGCCGCACGGTCCCAAGCTGCTCCAGCCTCTCCTGCCTGAAGAGCAAAGCCTATGCGCTGAGCGGGCTCCTGACCTGGGGCGACCCGTCGGCACAGCCGTTTGCAAAGATGATGACGGATTTCATCGTCGATACATACGCGCAGTGCCGCCGGGAAGACTGGCGCTGGTTTGAGGACAAAGTCACCTACTGCAACGGCATCCTCCCCTACTCCATGCTCTGCGCGGGCGAAATGGAGAAGCGCTGCCGCAAGATCGGGCTGGAAAGCCTTGATTTTCTGCTGGAAAGCACGATAAGGGAGGGGATGTTCAGGCCGGTCGGCTGCAAAGGCTGGTTCCCCCGCGGCGGCAAGCCCGCGGAATACGACGAGCAGCCGGTGGAAGCCTGCAGCACCATGCTGGCCTGCCTGAAGGCGTGCCGCCTGACGGGCAGCCGAAAATACAGCGACGCCGCGCGGCGCTGCTTTGCCTGGTACGTGGGCAGGAACTCGCTCGGCCAAACGCTGATCGACCCGGAAACCGGCGGCTGCTGCGACGGCCTGAAGCGGGGCGGCCTGAACCGCAACCAGGGCGCGGAAAGCATCGTCTGCTGGCTGATTGCCCGCACCGTCGCCGAGGAGGAGCGCTGGCTTCCCCTTTCGGAAAAGGAAGAAGAGAAGTAAAAAATTCCTTGCATCTCGGCGCCGGATGTGATAAAATACACGTGGCGACGATTGCGGGAGTAGTTCAGTGGTAGAGCGTCAGCTTCCCAAGCTGAATGTCGCGGGTTCGAGCCCCGTTTCCCGCTCCAAATTTAAGGCCCGCATGGGTACTGGTTTTCCAGTGTTCATGCGGGTTTTCCTATGCTTGAAGCATGAAATTCGGTGCTCCTCTTTTTTTCTCAACATGCAAAATCATTAAGAATTATTAAGAATAATGCAAGATAAAAGGGACATTGAGGGGACATAAAAGGGACAGCGGTTTTTCCCCGACATTCCAGGCTTCCCCCTGCTTTCGGAACTTGCAAATGAATGCGCGAGGGGACAAAAATAATGTCAAAATGCCGATAGATAGACAGGCTATGATAGGCGGGTACCCCTATTTCCAGCAGGCGGGGGGCCGTCCCGTAACTCCCTTCAGCATCCGAAAAAACAAACGGGCTTCCTTTGGCAGAATATGGGAGAAAAGGGACAAATGCCGCTCAAAAAGGGACAAACAGAAAACCGCCAAGGGGTGTCCAAAACGTTCACCCCCGCAAGAGTGTCGGTTGAAGCGACGCCCTTTATAACGATTCGTTACGGCAAGGCTAAGCTGAATTTAGAGTTTATTGGGGTCGGTTGAAGCTACCCCCGACGCCCTATATTCAGCATAGGGCTTAAGGGTGTGAATTGAATTCATACCCTGTGATAGGCGTTGAATACCCTCATTTGAAGTGAGGGTGGTAGCGTCAATTAAAATGACGGTATTCTGAACCACCCTCGTTTAAAACGATGGTGTCAATTGAAATGACGGCATTCCTATTTCGGTACACTCTTGGGGGTTATAGGGGGTATTTACTCTCTATATCGCTCTTATATATATTACTATCTTCATTCTTTACTAAGGTGCGATTTCCCTGCGTAG
>ENA-UOOR01003664-UOOR01003664.1-fermentation-metagenome-genome-assembly--contig:-NODE-3664-length-13201-cov-35.668112_pt1 | contig 13201 bp, 10 predicted proteins | sample MGYA00245780_ERZ724029 | MGnify/ENA primary metagenome ERZ724029 (study PRJEB28704, sample SAMN03018315) | fermentation metagenome | biome: anthropogenic terrestrial biome; feature: soil... | reverse complement strand
ACCAATAAATTTATCGACGGGGAAATTGCAATGATGATTAATAATCTCAGTGCCTTATCCGTGATAAAAGACGGTAACGTTGATTTTGAGGTTGGAGTTGCGGCAGTTCCTTATGAAAAGAAAGAAAATTATATGTTTCATGGGAAAAATATAGGGATTTCGATTACTGCGGATTATGAAGCCTCCATTGGGTTTCTGGATTATATCACACAGAAAAGTATTGTAAGGCAGGTCGCGGAGGCAACCGAAAGCATACCTGTACAGGTCGATGTGGAATATAATTTTGAAGATGACAGATATGTGATCAGCAGAGAGTTTATTCAAAAGCAGAAAGAGCATGGAATAGCGAGGAGCTCATTGAATTCCTGGTTTGATATTTCAGCCGCCATCGCAGATGGGATATACCAATTGCTCAGTGAAACGAATCCGTCCCTTCGAACGATCGCCGATACCATGCAGGATAAAGTGCGGGTCGCAATTATTGAAAACTGAGGTTAATAATTTACTCCTTTATTAAAAATTTAGAATTGATTGGAAAAGCGTTTCGGTGTTACGATGAAAATGTAACCTATAGACAAATTCTAGTAGAGGAGGTTTTGTATGAAAAAGGTTGTGCGCTCGGTACTGGCATATGTTGTAGTTCTTGCCCTCCTGGCTGCCATGTTTACCGGTTGTAAAAAGCCGGATAACAAGACGGCAGGAACGGAGTCAACCGGTGCGAATCCGACAGGAAAAGCAGAGGTTGAAAAGAAGGCTGAAACGGAGCCTGCGCCGTCGGGGGAGATGACAGAGGTCGGAACTCCGAGAAAAGAGACACTGATCGTTGAGTGCCAGTCTCCTACCGATACACCGGGACAGTTTAATTCCTATATGCAGGGAACTCAGATGGGCTTCGGTATTCACCAGCTTATGTCCGCGATGATGTGGGAGATTGATACGGTAAAAGGTGAGCAGTTTGGCGAAGTTGCGGAAGGTATGCCCGAATCAAACAGTGATTTTACCGAGCATACCGTTAAGATTCGTCAGGGGATTAAATGGTCGGATGGTGAGGATCTAAATGCCGATGATGTTGTATTTACATTTAACATGATCATGACCAACCCCGGTATATCCCAGAATGCATATTATAATCAGGTATTCAAATCCGTAGAGAAAACGGACGATTATACCGTTAAGTTTGTTACGAAAGAGCCTTTCCCGCGTTTGGCACAGAAATTCGGCGTTACCATCTGGGGAAATGATTTACGAATCGTTCCGGAGCACATTTATTCACAGCAGGCGGATGTTACACTCTTTAAGGATTCCGATCCTGTCGTTGCCGGTCCGTATACAGTAAAGGCTTATGATGAATTAGGAAAATGGATCCTGTATGAACGCCGTGAGGATTGGCAGTCCAGTACGGTTGGCGTTGTGACAGGGAAAATGCCTCAGGCAAAATATGTATGGTTCCGAAATCTCGGCGATGATACGACCCGTCAGATGAGTCTGATCAATAACGAGGTCGATATCCTTTGCGAGGTTACACCGGAAATGCTGGAGGTTATGACGCAGCAGAACCCGAATATCGCATGCTGGTACAAAGATTTTCCTTACGCTACAAGTGATGATCCCTGCTCCAAAGGCTTACTTTTCTCCATGGGCAAGGGAGCTCCCTACGATAACAAGGATTTCCGCTGGGGTATTGCACTTGCTATGAATTTTGATGAGATCTCACTGAATATATTTGACGGTGTCGGCCGCGCTTCGCCGTTCCCGATCATTACCAATACAAGTGCTGCTCAGGAGCTCTATGTGAAACCGATCCTTCCATGGCTGGAGGAGTTCGAACTGGATCTGGGCGATGGTACTACAGTGAAGCCATTCGACGAGGGTTATGCAGAGAGAATCGCTGGTATTCTCCGGGATAAAGGCTATGATATCCCTACCGACCACAATGCTCTTATTGATATGTTCGGCGTAGGCTGCTGGAAATACGATCCGGAGGCAGCAGAGAAGCTGCTTATCAAGGCAGGTCTTGAGAAAAAGGAGGACGGATGGTATTTTAACGGGAAACCGTTTACATTTAACATGACATATATAGCGGATACGGAAGCACAGGCAGGCCGTGGCGTTCAGGCAGCTTATGATCAGCTTACAAAGTTTGGTTTCCAGATCAACCTTTCCAGTGAATCCAGTGCAACCTGGGATACCAACGGCGCTACCGGCCAGTTTGATATCGCCGGATACTGGCCTACCGGCTTCATAACCAAAGACATCTATTCCCAGATCAACGGCTGGGATGCTGACCTTATCGTTCCGATCGGAGAGAAAGGTTCCGGTCAGACAGGCCGTTGGAACAATGCCGAGGCTACCAGAATCATTCATGAACTGGCAAAGCTGTCCCCGGATGATCCCAAAGCATATGAACTGGGCCTGGAATTTTTCAAGATAGCAATCGAGGAGCTTCCTTTTATCGGTTTCCACTCCGGTGTTAAATTCGTTCCGACGAACAGCACTTACTGGAATAACTATCCAAGCGCCGACAATCCTTATAATGGACCATGGTGGTGGTGGAGCTGCTTTAAATATATACTAACGGAAATTTCACCGGTTCCGTAAGGATAACAAAGCTTCCCAATAGAAATGATACAAAGCATAATTCATACGGCACTAAATTAGTACGGTAAGTAATTATGAGCGATATAAGTCATTTAAGATTTTGATAGGAATATATATGCGCTCCTATTCACGTTTATTTATATGATTTATATCAATATGGTAAGTAAGAGAGATGTTTTGTTACTGCCTGGTGGCACCCACCGGGCAGTAGCGGCATTTAAGATGAGTTTTCGCGAATTTTTATAAAAAAGGGGTGAAGCCGTTGAAATTTCGCAAGTATTTTGCTTTGAGATTATTAACCTATTTGCTGACTGTGTGGATCGGAATCACATTTATATTCTTTATACCGAGAATGTTTCCTTCCGATCCGATTGAGAATATGATCGGTCAGATACAGTCCCGTTCCGGTCAGATGGATCCGGTACAAATGGAAGCACTTCGTTCCCAGCTCAGGGTACAGTTCGGTCTGGAGGGCTCCCTGCTGGAGCAATACGGTACTTTCCTGTGGAAGGGATTATTACACTTTAATTTTGGTCCTTCCCTGATGAGTTATCCCACTCCGGTAGGGGAGATAATCGGCATGTATCTGCCGTATACGCTTTTCCTTTGCCTGACGACTACCGTCGTTGCCTGGATTATCGGCAATATCATAGGGCTTCTTGCCGGTTTTCGAAAAAACAAACTTTCCTCCAAAATTCTAGAGGGGATAGCAATATGTATCTATCCGGTTCCGTACTTTATTATAGCCCTGGTGCTGCAGATCGTGTTTGCATTTGTTTTGGGATGGTTTCCGATTCAGTCGACGATAAACACGCAGGGAAACTTTGCGGTTTGGTTCGCTTCACTTTTAAAAGCATCTATTCTTCCGGCTCTGTCCATGCTGCTGGTAGGCACAGGCTGGTGGATCATTTCCATGAAATCTCTTGCAGGTACAACAGCAGAGGAGGATTTTGTCCTTTTCGCCCGTTATAGAGGGGTATCCGAGGGCAAAATCGGAAAAAGCTATGTATTTCGCAATTCGATTCTGACACAGGTCACCGCTTTGGCAATGAGCCTTGGCGTCGTATTCGGCGGCTCTATTATGACAGAGATCGTATTCGGTTATCCGGGAGTCGGTACTCTGGTACAAAAGGCCATCCTGATGTCAGATTATAACATGATACTCGGATGTATCACAATTTCTATCGTTGCAATATCGACGGCAACCTTGATCGTGGATCTGATCTACCCGTTTATCGATCCGCGTATCCGGTATAATTAAGAGCAGGAGGTGTTGCATTTTCATTTGCAAATCGGTACAAGAAGATCTAAGACCTTCCGTTACATACAGATTTCACAGGGTTTGTGGTGCGCCAGGGTGGGCGCATGTGCTCATCCACAAACATGTATATGTGCATTGTCTCGTAAACAAGTGGGCAGCGCAGAAATGAGGTGGAAATTGTGAAAAAATTTTGGAAGAATTCGAATTTCAGATTAAAGATAGGCTTAATCATAACGGCGATTTTTGTTATCATTGGTTTTATTATATATTTTATACCGCATATCAATCCGTTTACATTTAATTCTTATCCGAGTAAGCTAAAGCCTTCACCGCAGCATTGGCTGGGGACTACGAGCATGGGACAGGATGTTTTGTGGCTGCTGATTGAGGCGATACATAATTCCCTCCTGATCGGTCTGATCGTGGCGACCATAGGCACGGTTGCAGGTGTGTTTGTGGGGCTTCTGGCTGGTTTCTCAGGCGGATGGCTGGATCGGGTGCTTACTGTTATAACCGATACTTTTATTGTAATACCTTCCCTTCCGATCCTTATCCTTATGACCTCATTTATGAAAGGTTCTTCTACGGTTTTTATCATGGCACTGGTACTTGCGATGTTCGCCTGGGCGTGGCCGAGCCGTCAGATCCGTTCGATGGCTCTTTCCATGCGGGAGCGGGATTTTATCCATACGGCATGGTTTTCGGGGGAAGGTACCGTTCAGGTTGTCGTAACAGAGATCCTACCTTATGCTCTTACGTGGTCGCTCTCCAATTTTATGAATGCTACGCTCGCTGCCATAGCTTCGGAATCGAGTCTTGCTGTTCTGGGTCTGTCGCCCGGTAATCTAATCTCCCTGGGGAATATGATCCAGTGGGCAAGAGACCGCAATGCTATCTTTACGAGGCAGTGGTTCTGGATAGGCTCTCCGATCGTAGCTACGGCGGTATTGTTTATCGGATTGTTCCTCCTAATCACAGGATATAATGACTATCTATCAATGAAAAGAGGGAGGTAGAAGATGCTTAAAATAGACCATTTATCCACTTCGTATTCAACGATTGACGGACCGGTTCACGTTATAAACGATGTGGATTTTGAAATAAAGGAAAATGAAATCTTCGGAATAGCCGGAGAATCCGGCTGTGGTAAGACGACGTTATTAAAAGTTATGTACGATATTCTGGGGTTTCCTCTGGTGGTAGACTCGGGTAAGGTGGTATTTGGCGGTCAGAAAGATGGGAAAGCCTTTTCCTATAAAACAGGTGAGATTCGAAATACCTGGTGGAATCATATTTCTTATATACCGCAGGCAGCACAGAGTGTACTCAATCCCATTGTTCCGCTGGAAAATCAGTTTTTGGATTCAATTCCAAAAGTCGAGCGAAAGAGGAAAACGAAGGAGCAGACATTAAAGAGGATTGCGGACTATCTGGAGGAACTCAGCCTCTCCCCCGATTTACTGAAAGCGTATCCTTTTCAGCTATCCGGCGGGATGCGGCAGCGTGTTATCATCGCATTGGCAACCTTTATGTCGCCGAATGTCGTCCTGGCAGATGAACCGACCACGGCGCTTGACGTTGTGGTTCAGCGGGGAATCCTAATGATGCTCATGCATCTGCAAAAGCAGCTGAAGAACACTATGGTGATCGTAAGCCACGATATGGGCGTGCATTATCAGATCACAGACCGCATGGGGATCATGTACTCCGGAAGTATGGTTGAGTTAGGAAGAACAGAAGATATCTTTGAAAAACCGATCCATCCGTATACGCAAATGCTGGTAGGTGCTCTCCCGCGGGTGGGGGACAAGAGTCAGAAAACTGGGATACCGGGAAGACCGCCCGCACTGACGAACCCGCCTCCCGGCTGCCGGTTTGCGCCTCGCTGTCCCAGAGCGACGCAGGAATGCAGGAAAACGGTACCGAAGTTTTGTGAAGTCGAACCGGGGCGTTTTGCAGCCTGCCATTTGCTAGATAGCGGGAGGGAGGGGTAATATGTCTGATAAATTACTTGAAATAAAAAATGTCAGTAAATTCTTCCGGATCGGTGGAATGCTCAGTAAAAAGAGGCTTGTTGCGGTGGATGATGTCAGTATTGATATGGATGCCGGTAAGCCGGTAATTCTTTCGATCGTAGGCGAGTCCGGCTGTGGGAAGTCTACCTTATGTAAGATGATACTGCGCCTGCACGACTCCGATCGGGGAGATATCGTGCTTTCCGGCAAATCCTATAAAGATTATAAAAGACAGGATCTTTTTCAATTCAGGCTGGATGTGCAGCCGATCTTTCAAAATCCTTATGAAACCTTTTCGATGCGTAAAACCGTGGATACCTATCTGTTCAATACCGCGCTCCGGCTGAAAATCGCGAAGAATTATATCGAAGCGGAAAGGTTAATCGATGATACCCTGAAAAGTGTAGGGATGTCACTTGAGACAGTAAAGGGCAAATACCCTGCCCAGTTTTCCGGCGGTGAGCTGCAGCGGGTGTCGATTGCCAGAGCGCTCATCAGCCGACCCAAGCTTATCATAGCCGATGAACCGGTTGCTGCGATTGACGCATCTATGAAAATGAACATTGTAAATTTATTTAAAGAGCTGAAGGATAAATATAATGTTTCCTTTATCTATGTGACGCATGACCTTTCAACGGCTTACTATGTATCGGATTATATGGCGACGTTATATAGAGGCTGCCTGGTCGAATATGGCAGAGCCAAAGAGGTCATGGACGATCCGGCACATCCATATACCGAGCTTCTGATGAATGCAGTACCAAGGGTAGGAGAGAAATGGAAACAGGAATTCGTCATGCCGGATACGGAGGAAAAAGAGTATGCAATCACCTATTGTAAATTTGCTCCCCGCTGCCCTTATGCTACGGAGGAATGCAGGAAAGCAAGGCCGGAGATGAAAGCTATGAACGGCGGGCGGAGCGTGCTGTGCTTCCATCCGTTAAATGGAAAGTAAGATTTAAGCCTACAGCCCAAAGTTTGAAGGTAGTCAAGAAAGGCATGATTGTTATGAAAAAATCGTTAAGTTTGCTGCCGCTCATTGTAATGATTTTAACATTAACCGCATGTGAAAGAGTCAAAGATACAGCGAGTGAAGCCGTAGAAACGAAGAGAATACAGGAAGAAGAAAGCGCGGCGGAAGCTGCAGCTGCCGGATCCGAAGCTGCCGGGGATGCAGCTGCGGAAGGAAAGAGAGTTATCACTGTAACCTTTCGGGATGACGGCCAGGGGGAGAACGGGATATTGTGGAAATGGCTGCAGACAGCTTATGACAGTTTCGATAAAAAAGACAGCTGTGAATTAAACATTGCACCAATCACTGCCTCCGAAGGAGATTATTTTGCCAGAATTGCTCTTTCCCTGCAATCGGAAAAAACAGCGCCTGATTTAGTGGCAGAGGATACTTTCCAGCTTGCAACCGATGTGGAAGCCGGGTATCTTACCGCGTTGGATGATTATTTGGCAGATTATGCGGATTGGACGGATGGTTTCTATTATGACTCCTTAAAAGAGGGTGTTACCGCAGCCGACAATAAGGTGTACGGTGTACCATACAATACGGATACCCGCGGATTGTGGTATAACAAGGAAATCTTTCGGCAGGCAGGTCTGCCGGAGGTTTGGGAACCGAAGACCTGGGACGATATCCTATCTGCCTGCCAGACTATTAAGGAAGAAGTTCCCGATGTGGTACCGTTCTGGTGCAATTCCACCGTTGCAACCGGTGAAGCAACCTCCATGCAGACCTATGAAATGCTTCTTTACGGAACCGGTGAAGAATTACTTGATGAAGTCACCGGTAAATGGATTATATCCAGCCGGGGTATTTTAGATTCCCTAACCTTCTTAGAGAATATTTATAAGAACTATTACGGACCGCCGCTTTCCAAAGTATTAAACGGGCAGGCAAGCAATACATCTGCCAGGGAATATTTACCGCAGGGCAAGCTTGGCATATCGCTTGATGGCATCTGGATCACCGGCAATTATCTGAAAACAGGCGCATCGCCCTGGTCGGAATACAGTGAGGTTCTAGGCCTTGCACCTATGCCTACCCAGCATGGTGACGGCGCCGGAATCATTACACTGGCCGGCGGCTGGGCATGGTCCATTCCCGCTAAATCGGATGACAAAGACCTTACGATGGAATTTATCCAACACTTAATGGAACCTTCTGTATACGTGGATGCTCTTGTTGCTATGGGCAGTATCGGAACAAGAACAGACATCGCAGATAATGAAAAATATGCCTCCATGCCTTTTATCCAGACAGCAACCGAATACTTGAAAGCTGCATCCTTCCGGCCAAAGGACAGCAAATATCCGGCAGTTTCCACCCATATACAGACCATGGTTGAATCGGTTGTATCCGGGACCAGTCCGGCGGATGCCATGGCAACCTACGGTGAGGATGTAACCCGTACGGTAGGTGAGGATAATGTAATCAATAAGTAAAGAAAAAATATTCCCAGACAAACAACATGATTTGTCTGGGAATATCGCTTTTGCCATATGGTTTTCGTAGAATTAAGCTAAAACAACGTTAACAGCTTGTAAGCCACGAGGGCCTTTTTCTATATCAAAAGTTACGTTTTGATTTTCTTCCAAAGATTTAAAGCCATCTATGGCGATTCCTGAGAAATGTACGAATATATCTTCGCCAGTTTCGCTGTTTGTGATAAATCCAAATCCTTTTTGCGCGTTAAACCATTTTACTGTACCTTTATTCATGAAAGATACCTCCTATTATTATAATTTTGAATATTTAGGTGAAAATAAAAATCACATATTTTTGTAAACCATGAAATGTATTAATGACTTACAAAAATATGTGAATCAAATCTGCATCTAAAATAACTTCTTAACTATATCATGAAGAGCATTTGATGTCAACAATTATTTGAAAAGAAATTAATCGAGCTGTTACTATTCACACCTGAGCAAAGTATATAATATGATTTCGGCAAATGTATTCGAATTCGGAGACGCTTTCGCTTAGTTGCATTACGTAGCGGTACATAAGGCTCCAAAATACGGAGCCAAAGTACCGACGAATGCAAATACTCCTTATCGGATATCATTTGCCGAAATCATAACATGGTATACATGATGGGTGTGAACAGTAACATCGAGATCCCCGCAATCACTCGTATTGTCCGCATGGAAACCTGCTGGAAGCTAAGCGTGTACCGAATACTTATAATTTACTTGGAAATAATAACCCTTGGAGGTGTTTCCAATATGATATCACGCAAATCGGTCATAACGTTCGGCATGGTCGCAATTCCGATTGCGATGTACACAGCCACGCAGGACAATGACATCCATTTCAACCAGCTGCATAAGGAAGACAACAGCCGCATCCGATACAAGAAGACCTGCGCCCACTGCGGTAAGGAAATTACTGCGGGAGACATTGTAAAGGGCTTCGAATACGATAAGGATAAGTATGTCGTTATCACAGAGGAAGAAATTGAAAAAATCAAGACGGAAAAAGAAAAATCCATACAGATTCTACATTTCGCCCAATTAAATCAGATTTCCCCGGTTTATTACGATAAAACCTATCAGGCTGCACCCGAAGCAGGAGGTGAGAAAGCCTTCGAACTGCTCCGTTCGGCACTGATGGCGGAGCAGAAGATAGCAATCGGGAAAACCGTTCTGGGCACGAAGGACACGCTGATGGCGATCATCCCCCGGGAGGATGGTATCCTTATTTCCACGATGTTTTATGCGGACGATATTAAAGAGCTTCAAAAGCCATACTCAAAGCCTGCAGTATCCGAGCAGGAGCTGAATATGGCAAAAATGCTGATCAATTCCATGGATACACCCTTTGATCCCGCGAAATATAAGGATGAGTATCAGGAGAGGCTCCGCGCACTGATCGAAACAAAAATCTCCGGAAAGGAAGTCATCGCCGCAGAACCCGAAAGTGCCGGCAAAGTGATCGACCTCATGGAAGCACTCAAAGCGAGCATCGAGAAAGCAAAGAAAGACAAGGAAACGGCGTGATTTTATGACGGAAAAGCTGAATGAGTACAACCAAAAACGAAATTTTGAAAAAACCTTTGAGCCGGAAGGAACAACAGAAGCTTCGGAGGAAGATCTGCGATTTGTCGTCCAACACCATATGGCACGCAGAGACCACTATGATCTGCGTCTGGAATGGGCGGGGGTTCTTCTAAGCTGGGCGGTGCCCAAGGGCCCCTCCTATGATACCCATGACAAGAGACTTGCCGTACAGGTGGAGGAGCACCCGCTGGAATACCGAAACTTTGAAGGGACGATTCCCAAAGGAGAATACGGCGGCGGTGTGATCATGCTCTGGGATGAAGGCTTCTGGGAGCCACATGGAAATGTGGAAGAGGGGCTCAAAAAAGGCGAGCTGAAGTTTGTTCTGAAGGGAAGGCGGCTAAAAGGAAAGTGGGCTTTGGTCCGCTGGAAAGCGAAATCCGGTGAGACGAAGGATAACTGGCTTCTGCTGAAAGAAAAAGATGAGTACGTGAAAACAGCTGACGGAATATCCGAATTTACCACCAGTATCCGAACCGGACGTACCATGGCGGAAATCGAACGAGGGGAAGAGGAAAAAATCATGAGGAACCCGTTTGACAGCGCTGATGTGCAGCTTGCCAAATTGGTGAAAACGGTGCCGGAGGGTGAGGACTGGTTGTACGAGCTAAAATATGACGGCTATCGAATCCTTGCATTTGTGGAAGGCAGCCATGTACGGCTGCTCACCAGAAACGGTAAGGATTATGTGAGCCGGTTTTCTGATGTTGTCAATTCACTCATTGACCTCGCTGCCGGAAGAGCGATGGTTCTGGATGGGGAAATGGTAATCACGGACGCATCGGGCAAGACGGATTTTCAAGCTCTGCAGAACTATATGAAAAATCCAAAGGGCAAAAATCTGACCTATATCGTCTTTGATCTTCTTGCGCTGGATGGTGCGGATCTTCGGGGGAAACGTTTGACCATCAGAAAAGAAATGTTGAAAGCTTTGATGAAAGATGCCCCTAAGAACCTCTATTACAGCCGTTATGTCAGAGGAAACGGTAAGGAAAGTTTTGCCGCGGCCTGCGGGCTTGGTATGGAAGGAATCATGGGTAAAAAGGCGGATTCCGTTTACAGCGGGACCAGAAACGGTGACTGGATCAAGCTCAAATGCGATAAAAGACAGGAATTTGTCATCGGAGGATATACGCTTTCTGAGAAAAAAACAAGCGGAGTAAGTTCCCTTCTCCTTGGTGTCTATGAAGGTGGTGAACTAGTCTATACCGGACGTGCAGGCACCGGAATGAGCGAGTCTGAGAGGGAGGCTCTTGAGGAAAGATTTAAGAACATAAAGAGAAGGGATCCGGCTTTTAAAATTGCACCGGAACCGAGGCCGAAGGAAACGATTACGTGGTTGGAGCCGAGGCTGGTTGCGGAAATCAAATTTGCCGAATGGACCAAAGAAAATCTATTACGGCAGGCAAGCTTTAAAGGAATGCGGACAGACAAGAATCCCAGGGATATAAAACGGGAAAAGGCAGAGGAGGAGACGCAGTCCCAATCCCCCGATAACGAAGTGGAGAAATCAATGGAAGTAAATGCAAACAGTATCATAATCGAAGGAATGAAAATCACCAACCCGGACAAGGTGATGTTCGGTGACCCCGTAATCACAAAAGCAGATGTAGTGCGGTATTATGAAAAGGTTGCGGAGCGCATGCTGCCCTATCTGAGTCACAGAATCTTAAGTATTGTACGCTGTCCTAAGGGGATATCACAGACCTGTTTCTATAAGAAGCATCCGGGTCCGGGCAGCAAAGAAATTATCACAATGCCAATTACCGGCAGCGACGGAGAAACGGAAGATTACTTCTATATTGAGAACATTTTCGGACTGATCTCCGAGGTACAGATGGGCACACTCGAGTTCCATACTTGGGGAAGCCGTGTCGATGAGCTTGAAAAGCCCGATGTGATGGTATTTGATCTGGATCCGGATGAAGGAATGGAGCTAAGCCGTGTACGCCAGGGTGCACGGGATATCAAAAGCATTCTCACCGAGCTTTCCCTGAATTCCTATCTTAAGACCAGCGGCGGCAAAGGGTACCATGTGGTCGTTCCATTAAAGCCGGTCGCGGCCTGGGATACGTTTCACGATTTTGCAAGAAAAGTTGCCGAAGTTATGGAGCAGAAGTGGCCGGACCGATATACAAGTAATGTCCGAAAGGCGAAGCGTTCCGGCAAGATCTTCATCGATTGGATTCGAAACGGCAGAGGTGCTACCAGTATCGCCCCTTATTCGATAAGAGCAAGAAAAGGAGCGCGCGTCTCTATGCCGATCGCATGGGATGAGCTTGACATGGTCGCTCCCGACGGCATCCGTATGGAGGATGCATTGGGGAGGATAACCGGGGATGACCCTTGGAACGGTTTTTTCCAGAATGACCAGATGCTTAAGTAGATTCATTACATCATTGTTTCTTAATCCGAAAGAGGGAATGAGACAATATGAGATGTTGATTAATAATTTGGTAAACGGTTGATATGCCGCGAAGGGGTGAACTGCCTCAAGCGGCATATTTTTTAGCTAACAAAGACAGTAAGTCCATCCTCTTTATACAATGTGATTGGGATTACTGCAATTATTACAGTGACTTTAATTGTCCTGTCTATATTAATATTTAGAAAAAAGCAGATATAAAATTGATAAGAAAAATTTGATTTGAGTCAATTGTAAGGTAAACGGTGGGACACCTACTGTTCCATATAAAATTAGCCATCCTAATTTTAGTGGATGGCTAATTTTTGAATAAAAATCTTCTTGTACCACAGTTTACTGCAATTTTCGAGAATTATCTCTGCAAAAAAACAATATAAATCAGAAAACCATCATTGACAGTTTGGTCTATATGGCATAGACTTACAACATAAGGTCGATACAATACAGACCAAGGAGGAATCATATGAAAGCATATAAACTTACTGACAGTGAAGAAAAGTTTGCAGGGCTGATCTGGCAGAATGAGCCGATTGGTTCCGGCGATCTTGTAAAGCTATGTGAAAAGGAAATGGACTGGAAAAAGTCCACGACCTATACCGTATTGAAAAAATTATGTGAAAAGGGCATTTTCCAAAATAAAAATGCGGTTGTGTCATCTTTGATCCGTATGGATGAATACTACGCAAAGCAAAGCATACGTTTTGTTGAGGATACCTTTGGAGGCTCCTTACCGAAATTTCTAACGGCTTTTATCGGTGGAAGAAAATTAAGTGAGCACCAGGCGGAAGAGCTGAAAAGGTTAATTGATGAGCACAAGGAGGTATAGTT
>ENA-UOOR01003663-UOOR01003663.1-fermentation-metagenome-genome-assembly--contig:-NODE-3663-length-13210-cov-4.266515_pt1 | contig 13210 bp, 7 predicted proteins | sample MGYA00245780_ERZ724029 | MGnify/ENA primary metagenome ERZ724029 (study PRJEB28704, sample SAMN03018315) | fermentation metagenome | biome: anthropogenic terrestrial biome; feature: soil; material... | reverse complement strand
AATCAATTAAAAATGTCGCTTAACTTTTTGTCTCAATTAAGTTTGCAAGTCCATTGCTTATTCTAATTATATATTGACAACTCACGTATTTATTTACGATTTTCTTAGAATCATTGAAAAAGCAATAATTGTTATGATTAAAAACAAGAATCTGAGTTTATATAGAAAATACCTTCACGTATACTTAGAGATTATCAAAAATCTAACCAAGGAATTGATTTCAGAAATTAATGAAGTAAATCAAATCGAAATAAATAAAGAAAATAAGAATAGAAGAAAAGACTGGATTAATGATCTTGAGAAAAGAGTTAGAAAAGTAAGTATTGAAAATGAATTATTTAAAAAAGGATATATTTAGAAATTCAACACCTAAATTTAATCTTAAAATATATATTTAATTACACTACAAAACAAACTGCCAACAAATTAAATAACAATAGATGAATAATAAAATGATAACGTCGGTGTAATCGTACTGCTGCGTCGCTCATAACGTACCGAGGAGTCAGTATTGGACAACACTTTTATGTTTCGTTCTGCATATTTCATGACCGAAAAATAATGCATCCCGACAACTTTACAAAATCAAAATGTATCGTTTCTATTGATATGTTAAAAGTCACTTTATTTTTAAGTTTTCAATAAACTCTTTCAAAGTTTCTGCCACTGCCTTTGCCAATGGAACTGGTACACCATTACCTATCATCTTGAATTTTTTTGAAAGACGATTTTTACTAGTTAAAACATAGGAGTCATCTACTCCTTGGATGCGAAGTGCTTCCCTGACAGACAAACGTCTATTAAGATATGGATGCAAATGAACTTCATTATTCCCATAACAAGCTGTTGGACTGTACTTATATCGATGTAGTCTCTTAAATGAAGGTCGGTTTGTTTCACCCTCTTTTATTGAATGAAACCGCTTTTCATCACCAATCAAATTAAAGTACTCATTGGCATTGGATACAATCAACTCCTTATCTCTCGATACAAGACATGAGTCTAGACAGAGTTGGAGAGGAATGTCTTTAGGCTTTTCAACATTCTTGGAACCAAAATCAATAGCTTGTGGCCAATTGTATTGCTTCAGAGGATTAAGGTATTTCTGTTTTTCGTGGAAAGGAAACCATTTGCCTTTGAAATCAATGTTTATATCATTTAAGTCAAAATATTTCTTATTCAGTCCAACGACAAAGATTCGTTCACGAGACTGAGGAACTCCAAACTCCAAACTATTTAAAATATCCCAATCTATTAGATATTCTTCCGAAATGGTACTCAATAAATCAAGAAAATGTATTGCGTTTCTCTTTACACGAATTAATCCGGTAACATTCTCCATTAAAAAAAAAGCAGGATTAAGTTCAAGCACCCTGCACAGATAGGTATCTGTTAATGAGCCTCGTTCTCCTTTGAAACCTACAAGGTTTCCGTTTATACTAAAATCTTGACAGGGTGGGCCACCGATTACTCCAAATAATCGAGGAACGTTATTATCAAACGCTTCTTCAAGAATAGTATCAGATGAAATATCTTTTATTGAGCAGGTATTTGAAATTGAACAATTCTGTCCTTTAGGTAATAATCTATGATTTATCTTCCATGACGTAATCCCTTGCTCATAAAATTCGGCAAAAGCTAGTTCTATTTCGTTTGTCCAAACGATATCAAACCCGGCTTGCATGAAACCCATATCCATAAACCCACCTCCTGTAAAAAAAGAAAGTACGGGTATTGATTTTTCGATATTATCTATTTTATCATCCATTTTCTCCATTCCTCTGGACTATTTTTAGATAACTTATTACCAGCTATTATATCGTTAATCCATTGTCGCGTAATTCTTTGCACTGGCAACAACGTGAATAATGCTTTGTAGTTTTGAAACCTTTGGCCTTCTTTTGTCCTCCAAATTGCTATTAAATCTTCTGTTTCTGAATAATTCGAGTTGCCAGGAATAAAAAGTCCCTTAAAAATTCGGTCAAACCCTCTTGCTCCCTTTGAGAATAAAAAAATCGGTGGAATTTCTATTCTTTTGTCCAAATGAAGATTATTGAAAATTCTTCTTAACAATTTATTACCGGGAGTTTCATGTATTTCCCTACCGGGTGCTTTATTATCACCGAAATAAGTTAGTATGCTGTCATCTATTGAATCCGGCCAATCAATATCGTTAAAAGTTGAATAAAGAACTATTAGCAATGGATGTTCTGAAGAACCAGTAAATCGTATCCCGGACTGATTCCCTACTGGTAATATTTTTGAGATCGGTTCACTTGATAAATTGCTAGCAGTTCCCCCCTTGCAGATACAATCTAATACCAGATCTGATTTATTTAGCTCATTAAAATTAATGGTGTTCATTTCTGATCATTTTTATTGTTGAGGGACATTATATATACATGAAAAATTATTCATAGAATACGAGTTTTCGGTCCTTCGTTTTAACCCATAAAATCCAAAGATACTGCCTAAATTACACTTTTCAACAGCAAATGACGGATCTATTTCTATTATAGAAACTAATTTTCCATTAATATACAAAGTCGCATTAACATTACCATTTAAGAAACGCTTTAATTCAACAAGTTCCCCCAATATGTCATTTGTTGACAAATTTGTTGGTAACCATGAATGATAAAAATCACACGCTGGTCTGTATAAACAATACTTACAATTTGAAACAGAGCAATTTGCCAATGTATCAAACTGCCTTTTATGAATATTAGAATTTACTTCTAAAAGGAGATCCCTTGCTTGCTCATATAAGCGTTGACATTCTTCAAAAGTAAAATCAATTCGGGTTGAATTATTATTTAAATCAACTATGTACAGATTATTAGGATAAACGCCGTAATTGATGAAATATAATTGAGCATAAAGCTTCAACTGATATTCAAATTCTTCTTTGATTAAAGAAATCATCTCTCCTCTTTCATTAACCATATTGTAAGTAATTTTTCCTGTTTTGAAATCTGAAATACTTATTGAATTAAAATTTTTAGTTATTAGATCAGCCATTCCCGCAATTGTCCCATCTTCGTTTTGCAACCATTTTTCTGAAAGAAATTCTATCTTTTGGTTTTTATTTATAAAAATTTTGGGACTTGATTTTAATTGATTTTTTAATAAGATTTTCTTTAATCCAATATTCGGGACATGGCTTTTTAGAGGTATACAATATGTAATTCCTTCTTGTTTTAACTCATCCTCTTTTAATTTAATTTCGTTTTCCCAAACTTCATTAAAAGTTCCTTCTGTCAGTTGCCTTTTTGCTATTTTTTCCATTATTTTATGAACTACAGAACCAATATAAGCATTGGGAGACAAAGGCATTAACGAACGCTTTTCAAAAGCTTCCGCTAACACTATTTTATATGGACACCGCACCATCGCGTAAAAGTGACTAGGTGAAATACGCGTTATTGGCTTATATTCAATTTTACTTGATAATGACCTCATATCTATTTCATTATCTTCTCATAACACCATCCAATCCGACGATGCAAGTTAAACGTGTCCAAGGTGTTGATATCATCAGAAGTTGGGTAATTTGGATCACCGCCTTGTGTATTTACATAATTTTGTGCGTCAGCAAAACATTGAGTATACCACGCATCTTCTGCTAAATTTTCAATATTCCAAAAAGGATGTACAATCAATATTACTTTTCTTTTTCTTCTTCCATATTTTATGGCTGGTAGTCCATTAAAGCTGCATTTATATTCTTCACGTTCTTCTGGAGTTTTACCAAAGTTTGAAAAGCTTTCAATAAATGAATCTCGAAGATTTTCTGCAAACATTAACCAATCCTTCAGTTCCACAAATTGGTCAAAAATACCATCTGCTCCAGCTTTAAAATTTGAGTCTTTAAATAATCGTATCATGCTTAGACCCAACCGCCAGTCAAGTAAGCTGTGCCAATTCATATTCCTGAATATTTTCAAACAATCATAGCATGCATCTGAGCATTTTTCTTGATGTGACTGACTATGTATTTTTCCTAAATAGCTATCTGAATTTAAGGGTTGAAGTGTCTCTGATAAAATCGCTTCAAAGTCATTATAGAGACTTCTAACAAAACCAGAACCATTTGCCAACTCATCTGTCAAAATTATTTCTGCCACATTCTTTTCTATTCTATTCTCGTTGATAATGCATTTTGTAATATCAGCTATTTCTATTTCTGTCGGATCAACATCCAATCTATCAGCTAATATTCTTTGTAGTAAAAATGCTGCAGAATAAAAACCTGAGCGTACACCAAGAGATTGCCTTGAAAAACTGAACATATCTAAATTCAACTCTTCTGGAACTTTTTTTGGTGAGACTTTAAACATTTCTGTTTTTTTGTAAATGGCTAACGCTAAAGGTTCTTCATCTTGTGGTTGGTCTGGTACATAAGTAAAATCATTAGCTGGATTTACCAACGTCTCTAATCCGTTCATAATCCACTGCCTCTCAAAATCAAAACTTTTTCTTAATAATGGATTATAATTTTTCACGTGGTAATACTTCCCTTTATAGAGCCTATCTCCATTCGTGTTAACTCTCCAAGTCACATCCTTATCAGAAATAGTGAGTTTCACATTTCCATGTGATTTAACTTCTATGTGTCGGTCATCTGCTATAGACTGATCTGCATAAATAGGTGGTCGGTTGGTAACCATGTCCGCTTCATCACGAGTATCTGTACCTTCTAAAAGATTTGTACGGTATGCTCTTGGCGATTTAATAAGGAATTGGCTAAATGTCAATCCATCTGTATTCCCGCAGTTTGGACATGCTGTATCTGTAAGTTCTTCTTCCATTGAAAAGGTTTGATTATACCCACATCTTTTACATCTGGACATCCATCTATTTAGATAGAATGGATTTTTGTCATCATTATGGTTTGAGTTAGTAATAGTTTCTCCAGTCTGATAACTAGATTTTTTTATAAATTCACTAGTAAAACCAATAGATTGATATACAGCTTTGTCCTTTGTCTTTTGCATAGCTGGAGAAAACTCATAAATCGCCATAGACTCTGGACGGTCGATTGATAGAATAGTATTGTTACTTCCAATTCCATGATAGAGATATTTTACACCTGTAGGCATCCCAAACATAGGTAGTATTCCACCTTCGGCAAATTTTTGAGAGATATCATCTGTGGGGATCTCAGGATTATTAATTACCTCATCGAGTCGGGTCATAAATTTATCTGGGTCAACAATCCAATCTACAAATTCTTCTTGTTTATCTCTCAATCCATCATTTAACAGACATGTAACAATATGGCGTATCTCTTCATGGTTGGCATTTATCCAATTTGAGATTTCTGGCTTATATATATTCCAATTATAGGTTTTGCCAAATTCCCCATGAATACTTGACTTTTCTTCATCGTTAAATTCATTTATGTGGATGGCTTTATAAGCCTCCCTTAAAATCGCTTTTGATAAAAGACGTTTATATATCCTTTCTTGCTTCATGGTTAAAAAAGGAGTGGGAGGATTATCACCTGTTATACGTTGTGGATTTGCAAAATAAAATTCATCATGACTACGTCCACGACAGAATGTAAGAATTACCGAATATGCTTGTCCTCGCCGCCCTGCACGCCCAACACGTTGTTGGTAGTTGAATCTTTGTGGTGGCATATTGGCGAGCATAACAGCCTGCAAAGCGCCAATATCTACACCTACCTCCAAAGTCGTGGTTACACTCAATAAATCAATTTGTTTTACTTGAGGAACCCCCTCATTTTGTAATATGATATTTCTAAAATGACGTTGTCGTTCAAATTGATTATCAGTCTGTCCTGTTAACTCCTCACAATGCAGGCGAATTGGATTACGTTTCTCGTAAGCCGCAGTATATGCCAAATAATTTTTCTTCCAGACTTCTTCACATGTAGTAGCTGGATTTACATTAAGACTTGTATGCGAATAAGTACATATGCCTCCAGCCGGATGAAGATGGGGGCGGCTGCCAATTTTACTTATCCAAACAGGGTCTGTTGGCAAAGCAGCTTTAATAAAAAGTTTCTGTATAATTAATCCATCCCGTGCTTGTAAACATCCATATTCAGTATCTGCAAGTATGTTATATATGCTTTGTCCTAATTGAATCTCTCCAATTGCATTTTTATTAGCAACTGCACGGACATATTTTCTTACTGCTGCAGGGAATTTTGTATAATCAGTTAAGTCATGTGAATCGCCATCTTCAAGTGCATAATTGTGTTTGTATTTATCTCCTAAAGTTCTGATAACAGCATCAACAATATTTTTAAATATACTGGGTGATAGGCCTGCTTGCTTTGCATAATAATTCAATTTTTCAGTCGGAGGATTAATAGTCACATAACCAAGTCCTGAACCTTCAAAAGAATAAAATAATGTAGCAAAAAACATATTCGCCAATTTGGAAAATGTACCATCTTTTATGTCTTTTATAAAGCTATCTCCTGTATTTAACCATGTTAAGGAATTTGTAAAGTCTATCACTTCATACCAATGAACAGTCGAACCATCGTTCTTAAGTGCTTTTTGGAGTTTTATGTCGTTACCTCCAGGATTCATACCTAAAGAAACGATTTGGCGGACCAAAGGTGCAAGATTTGTAGAGTTGACTTCATCAACTAAATCATAGACTTTAAAAACTCTTGTTTTAATTTCATCAATTTTCTTTTGAGCATTTTGTCTCCGTAGTACTTTTTTCTGATTATTCCCTATGTACTTAGCATCATCAAAGATTTCCTCTACATCATCAAAAATCTCCTTTTCTTCTGTTGAAGCATTGCGATATTTTTCTATTGCAGATATTTCTCCTTTTTCAAAAGATTCTAATATTTGGTTTCTCAATATCAGCTTTATATTAAGTTCTTTTATGAGAAGCTCTCTCAATACATCTGTAAAATGATTCCTTTCAATGCCATTTGCTACTTGAGCTGCATCTTCTCTACTATCAGAAAATACAACTAATTTTCTTTCCTTTTCCCCTTGTGGCAATTGATACATTAACTCTTTAGCAAACATTTGAGATGTTTTGGCAAAACCTGTACGAAATCCTCTTATTGGGCTTGTTTTACTTTTCTTACTGTTTTGGCTATATTTTTGATGATTTACCCCACAAGCAGGACAAACACATGGAGTGGCTTTATGAGTATTAATGGGTTGGTTATTATCATCTGTTAGAAATGCAACATCTTCATTGTTGTTTTCGTTTATTACTTTAAAACAACGTCCTTTTATCCAATTGTTCGGTTCTTCATTTGCTTTCAAGTAGCTTTCTTTGATATCACCAGAATATACATTTAAAGATGCTTCGACCCATAATGCACGATAATTTCCTTGGTTTGCACCCTCAACTGTTGTCTGTCTCCAATATCCAATCGGACGCTCGTGAGCTATAAATTCTTGTTTACCTTGCGGCCAAAATACTGCATACTCTTGATATGTACGTCGCTCTAGAAGCTTGTGAGGCGTTTTCTCTGGAATTCCCTCAATGTTAGGACTTAAAGGAAGTAACTCCACCGTTTCGTTATCGATTCTTAAGCGACTACCTCCAAAAAATGTAGTCCCGCAATTATCACAATACAGTACTTCTAAAATACGGTATCCTTCCGCACTCTTGATATTTGGAACAGAAGAAAGATAGCCAACAGTCCGTTCGTCATCTCTAAACTCTTCTTCTACATCATCGGCTTTTACGGATGCCCATAATCCTTCAATGTTACGTAAGAAATAATGAAAACGAAAGCGTGGCAGTTTTCTATCTTCTGAATCTCTTTCAATATCGCGCCCTATCGGTTCGTCAAATAATGATCTTGCAATTAGTAATCCACCCAATGCTTTTCTTGGGTCTTCAATTTGACCAAAGATAGATTCTGAAAGAATATGAATATTTTCATTATCTCCCTTAGCCCGTAATGAACAAACCGCCCGCTCTTTTCCCTCGATTCTACATGCTTGATATATCCTTTCACGTAATTGCAGTTTAGGAGATAACAAAATGCGAAGGAGCAACTCAACAGGGGAAAAAATAGTTGAAATTTCTATGTTTGCATATCTAGTAAGGTATTGAGCTGTATTCTTACATTGTTCTTGAAAATCTTGATTATTGATGTTTTCATCGACGCTATAATATGTATCGTAAAGCTTCACAAATGGACTGGCGGGTAAAAAATGAGTATCGGCCGATAAATCATTAATTTTATTATTCTCACCGTCAATAATTTCAAAGTCTTGCTTAGCATTGACAACGCCAAAAAAGTCCTGAATGAATGTAAAGCTTTTTTGCCCATCTTCACTTTCATCAGCTACTAAAGAAGCACTAGAGGCTAAAATCCTAAGCTGTGGATGTCCGGGGTGTAGCCCTAATCGATCCAAAACCAGTTTTAACAAATAAGCTACTTCTGTCCCTTGAGTTCCTCTATATAAATGCAATTCGTCCACAATCAAATGGAAAATCCGGTTTTTTCTTTCCTGTTCCTTTTCTTCTGGACTTAAATTATTGGAATATTTATCATTACACTCTAACCATTCTTTTGTTTTATCGAAAATTCCATTGTCAATATCACGCATTAGCATAATGCTTAACATTGAGTAATTTGTTATAAGTATATCAGGTGGAGAGACTTGTATATCAAAACGACTTCGCATTTCAGCTCCATCCAGTCTTGGAAAAAATGCGATGAGATCTTTCGCATCTTCTACCGATTCTAATTTCTCGTCAATGTACTCTTTTACACGATTAGCATCTTTCTCAATTATTTCCAACTCTTTTTTCAATGCCTCTATCTTGTACTTATTTATTGCATAAGTTCCATTTTCTTTTTTTACTTTCAATTCTCCTGATACTGGGGTATTGCTATTATAACGACCAAAATAGATACGGTTGTCATGTAAATTATTACTAAACCACTTACGTGCATCGTCAGAATCCAAAGCCTTACGCAGTCTTGTTAATTGATCCTCAACCAATGCATTCATTGGATAAAGAATTATTGCTCGTAGACCAATCGGACGTCGGTCATGAGACCGTTGTTGGCATGAATCTTTTAATTCAAAAGTGTTATCATCAACTATTTCATTAGGTTGTAAATCTTCTTTCCACCAATTATCACATAAATCATTTTTTATTGTAGGTACACCCCATGAGGCCATTTCTTTAGAGAGTTGGGCAAAAAGAGGCAACAAAAATGATTCCGTTTTTCCAGAACCCGTTCCGGATGTTATGATGCAATTTTTTCCACTCATTGCTTCACTTAGCATACGAGCTTGATGGCTATAAAGAGGGACATCTTTTGGGAATAACCCACATTTCACTAATCCTTGGAATAATTTTAATTGGGAAAGTGACATACTTTGACTAACATCCTCTGACGTTAAGTCGTCAATTTTCTTATCACTTGATAAATAGTCAGGAAGTGGTTCAATCCAAGGCTCGCGGTACAAAACTTTGTCTGTATCTAACAATTTCCGTCTTTCTTCTTCAAACTTTTCAAAACGGGTTCCAAATGCAGTTTCAATATATCTTATGAAGTTGTTTTTTATAGTATCAAATGATTGGATTGGATTTCTCATATTAATCAAGATTTATAGATTGTACAGATTGTTCAAGTTTTCTAAATAAGTTATCTGCGAACGTTTTGGGGACGTTTTTATATAACTGGTAGGAAATGTAACTCCCATTTATCTGTATATTTTGGAAATATGGGATTTTACCACTTAATAAAATAAGCGACTTAGCTATAAATTTTGGCAAATGGACATGTGATGGCGCGCCCAAGATTCTTTTTTCTTCATCGTAGTAGATTACATTTCTTTTCTTTCCCGAAAGTAACAAGAACTGTCCCCAACTTTTGTCTACATCGTAGCAAACTGAATCATACCAAAATCTATACAACCATTCGTAATGAATGTTGTACTGTACTAAAGATAATTCCCTATTTAGTAATTCTCCTTCCTCAGAACGGTTAAATTTCAATGTATCTTCATCGAAAACATCACGCTTATATGGATAATCGATTTCTTCTGTTTGTCTTTTCTCTTGCATGTTATTTCGATACCCGCTTAAATCCGCAGAAAAATCTCGTAGTCCCCACTGGATTATTTTGGGCTGTGGATATGGTTTTTCAATAAAATCAAAACAAATATTGAACTGTTGCGCTAGTTTTTCCAATGCTTTTAGTCCGGCTGTAGTATGTTGACGATTTTTGGGAGTAAGAATAATCGTATTAGGAATGAGATAACTTTCAAAAAAACAATCTTGTTTAAAAATTGTTATTTCTATTGACTCCTGTTTGGCATACTTAAATATTCTCTCTATAAATTCTCTGGTTCTTGCTCCAGTTAAATATGCTCTTACTTCAGTTCTGTCAGGAATGAGCATTATCTGAGGCTTATTAATTATAATTTGTTGCTGTGAATTATCTAGGTCGATGTATCCTAAATAATCCAAATAAAGTAGAGCATATCTTTTTATCGTTCTCAAATTGGATTTTGTTAGAATGTCGAACATATTCTCAGCACTGAAAATTGTATCAAAAGCAAGTCCAAAGGTTTGAGTATTACATGTCCCTATGCTTGAAAGATAATATAGAAGAGTATTCCCTTTATCATGAAAGTAATCATATTGACATTCTATATAAGGTTTAGAAACTTGTTGGATTCCCCAGAACTCAGGCAAATCACCGGCCTGTTGAGAAAAATTAGATAGTATAGCATTGTTCCCTATCACATGAGCTTCAGACGGATCTTGTAAAATCTCATCATAGCAATTCCGAAATGGAAGATTGTATTTATCCATGCTATCTATTCCCATACTGCATGATATAATTTGGTGTGGATATGTTTCTAGTGCCTCAATTTCTTCAACTTTTATTATAAAATCCTCATCAAGTGGAAATTTCTCAGGAAATCCCCATTCTTCACACCATGGAACAGATTTATCCAAGTATATTTTAGTTTTTGACTGGCAAAATAAGGCATATACTTTAGCTGATTCTTCAACTCCTTCAATTCTTATCCTAGGTAAGTAATAATTAAGAAAAACCCTATTTTTCACTTTAAGACCACCTATAAATTGTATTTCCAAGTGTGTCTGTAACTGGAGAATAGGTTCTTCCGGATGACTTTTTTGTGGATTTGAAATGCTAAATAAAGTATAACCTTGAGGAATTCCGTCTAAGTCAACTTCTTTGAAGTTATCATTAGAAAAAGCAGATTTACCCCAACTTATTATTGATTCCTTTTTTCGCTCTTTGCAAAGCAAATACATTTTCGAAGTTGGATATAGTTTATCTGTTTGTATCCAATAATCATTAGGTATTCCATTAATATTATTTCTATATAAAATTACATCATCTAAAACTGGCCGACTCTTCCACTTATTATATTTATCTTCTAACTCCAATAAAGGGTTAAACGCAGCCTTAATTGGATAGGAAAATCCATGAACCAATGATTTGATAGTAAAATCATTATAACTCAAGTTGTCAGGAAAATCGTTTGTTGAATAAATAAAATAGCAATGATTAAGTTCTTCATTTACTTTGTCAATTGTGAATGAAGAAAATAAGCGTGCATGAATCCATGCTTCTTTTTCAGCTATTTTATCACCTTGTTTCCGGTCAACATTTCCTTTCCATTTATAATGTTCCTCTTTTGCAATATTGATAATTACATTTTGTAAATCGCTATCCCCATCTCTCAGTACTTTAAGCGCATTCTTAGAAAGTCCTGCATCAGAACCATTTTCCAATAAAGCATTTTTAATAACCTGCGGGGAGATATTAGTATCTGGCATAAGTCCAGCTAATGAAAATAATCTGGGAAGATTTCTTATATCAGAAGGTGTTAACACACATTGAGCAAATACTTTCCCAACATGTATCCAATTTCGGTTCCCAAAGTGGCCCACATTAAATATCCCTATATCTGTTTTATAAATAGAAGTAGACCATTCTGATAAATCTATCCATAATTTGTCAATAACTCCAAAGTCTGTAGCTCCAATGTTCCCTTTATCTAAGCCGTTTTCATTTAAAAATTTGTTTAATCTAGGATAATATGCATTCGCTCTATAGTCTTCATCATTACCTGTCAGAGGTATAATGAAAGCTGCAAGCATCGCTAAATAAAATGGATAAGTAATATACGTTACTTGATCAGTAATATAAGAACCTTCTATTTGTAAGTCCGTCCTATTCCATTTGAATATCCCAACCTTCCTTTTATTCCACAATGAAAATAATATATCAATACGTCTAACAAATGGAACTGCTTTAGTGAATCCACCATAACCACTACATAATGCATTGTAGTAATCCAATATAGCATCTTCTGTTGAGATAAAACCTAGTTGATTTATTCCTATTTCTCCAATCTCAGATGCTGAAATAAAAAGGTGTATATCTTTCCCTGCTTTATCGTAATTAAAAAAGTAGTTGCCAATAGCTATGTTCCAATCAAAATATTTCATAAATCAGGTTGTAATGCTTACATAATTTGGTATAGAATAGTAGGTCATCCACATTTAGCACTTTCGCTTTAACTGCAAGTATCTCATTTGATAGTTAGAATTCATTAGTGCCCCAACATGATAATGTAACTTTGTTTTTTTAATATATATGCTAATCAGTCTTATTTTGTTAAACAAGAACTTCTTTTGGATTGTATAAGTGCCTTATTGTCAAATTTTGATATTTAATGTAAAGATAATAACATAATCAAAATAATGCATAGTAAACAAAAATTAGTTTTTAATAACTTGTTACAAATAGCGTTGCATTCTTATGGCTCTTATATTCTTTAGTCTTATTACACAACCCACTGTGAACATTATAATAATCATAGATTATAGAGGCTTTTACTGCTTTCAAAACCTTCTGTAATTAACATACGAAGTTTCTTAATTCTCTGAAGTCAGATTTCCTAGTTGAATCACCTTTCTGCAAATTTCTGATCAGAAGTTGCTTTACAAGTTACATAAGCTTTGATGTATTGGATTTTCTTTTCTGAGAAATTCATTTCATATGGTTTCAACGGGTGATAATTTTTTTCATAGTTTTTATTTGTAAGATAGATACAAATTTTTCGGCATGAAAATATTCTCAGTGGCTTTAAGGTCCTTTTTTGATGACATACAAGCTTTCGAATTTTATCGACCTTGTGATCGATCACTTGCTCGACAGGACTTCCCAGCATGAAAAGTTATC
>ENA-UOOR01003661-UOOR01003661.1-fermentation-metagenome-genome-assembly--contig:-NODE-3661-length-13212-cov-11.071521_pt1 | contig 13212 bp, 10 predicted proteins | sample MGYA00245780_ERZ724029 | MGnify/ENA primary metagenome ERZ724029 (study PRJEB28704, sample SAMN03018315) | fermentation metagenome | biome: anthropogenic terrestrial biome; feature: soil... | reverse complement strand
CCGTCAGTTCCTGTAAGATTCTTTTTTGTTCCGTCCGGTCGGTATCTTTATCAACCCGGTAAGGTTGTAAACAAACCAAGCGATGTTTCCGCCACCCCTCTCTAATCAGAAAAGTCGGCACAATCGAAGCGCCGGTTTTTTGCGCAAAACGGACCACCCCAGAGAAAGCATAGGTATCTTGACCGAAAAACCTCACCGGCCAGCCATTACTTAGAGGGTATTGTTCACCCAGGAGAAAAAGGCATTCGTTATTTTGTAAGGCCAAATAACAATCTCGTTGCGACATTTCACGGGTAAAAATCATTTTAACGCCTTTATCCCGCCGGGTTTTATTAATGGAGTGGTCAAAACTCTTATTATGCTGTCGCTGCGCAATCGCTGTTAATGGATACCCTAAAAAAGCAAGTATCGCCCCTAACCATTCCCAGTTTCCCAAATGAGCGGTGTAAATGATCACTCCTTGACCCCGGCTGTAAGCGTCTTTTAGAAAATCTTCTCCCTCAATTGTAAGATCAATATAATTCCTAAAGTTATTCTTATTTAATTTTCTGACCATAATAAATTCGACAATTACCAAACCCATATGGGTGAAGTTCTCTTCAAGCAGCCTTTCAATCTCTGCGGGTGATAGCTCGTCCTTCAGCACCAGTCGCATATTATTATCAGCGATTTCATTATAACTTTTTACTGTTTTACGTAACAATTTACCCAGTAAAACTCCGACTTTAAAGCGGATTTGATCGGGTAAAATTATAATAATTAGGGAAACCAATTTATAAAATAAAGTGATTAACAAATTACCAAGCTCTTTCATCTTAACTCCCTTCCGATCATTGGTCGCAAAAAATTGCCAAAAATAGATAAGAATTACTTCGAAGCGGATTAAGATTAACTCTTGTTCTGACCGCTTCTGAAGTTACTCTTATATAAGCTATAATAGATACCGCCCATTTCCATTAGTTGGTTGTGGGTTCCTGTTTCTACAATTTTCCCATTGGAAAGGACAATAATCTTATCGGCATTTTTAATCGTACTTAAGCGGTGGGCGATCACTAGAGTAGTTCTACTTTTCATTAGCCGATTGAGAGCTTCCTGCACTAGAACCTCGGATTCGGTGTCCAAAGCAGAGGTTGCTTCGTCTAGAATCAAAATGCGCGGGTTCTTTAGAATAGCCCGGGCGATAGCAATTCTTTGGCGTTGACCCCCGGAAAGCCCCACTCCTCTTTCCCCAACAACCGTATCATAACCATTAGGAAGTTTAAAGATAAAGTCGTGGGCATTAGCCGCCCTCGCCGCTTCAATTATTTCTTCCTCCGCAGCTTCTAATCTCCCATAGCGGATATTATTCCGCAAAGTTCCGCTAAAAAGAATCGTTTCTTGCGGGACAATACCAATCTGAGTTCGCAATGAAACCAAGTCGATCTCTTTTATATCTTTTCCATCCAGTACAATCTGACCTTTAGTCGGCTCGTAAAAACGAGGGATCAAATCGGCAATCGTTGTCTTGCCTGCGCCGCTGGGACCGACCAGCGCGACGACCTCTCCTGGTTTAATTTCAAAATCTATATCTTTAAGAATCTCTTCTCCTTGATTGTAGGCAAAGGAAATATTCCGAAACTCTAAGTTCCCCACAACGTTTGTTAATACTTCGTTGTTCTTTTCCTCCAAAACCGGATTGTCAATCGCCATTAATTCAAATATTCGTTCGGCCGCAGCCAAAGCTTGTTGAAGAGTAGTGCTTAATTTGCTTAGGGAGCTCAAAGGATTCATAATCGTTAGCAGTAATGTAAAAAAGGCAATTAACTCTGACACTTTGATATAGCCATTCATCACTTCATATCCGCCGTACCAGAGAATCGCGGTAAAAGAAACCGCAGTGATAAATTCGATAATCGAGGTAAGAGAGGCTCCATATTGTTCACTACGCACCCTAGCACGGAAATTTTCGTCATTTTCCGCGCTAAAGCGTTCAAATTCGTACTCTTCCCGCCCAAAGGACTTGACTACTTTGATCGAAGATAAGGTTTCTTCCAGAACATGGGAAATATCGGCTAATTTGATTTGCACTTTCCTACTCGCTTTACGAATTTTGATATTAAAAAACTTTAAGACATAAGTAATCAAAGGAAGAGCGAGCAGCACAAATAAAGTTAATTTAAAGTCAATAATAAAAAGATAGATTAAAGCGCCCAGTAGAGTAACAAGCTCGTAAAAAATACCGATCGCTCCATTAACAATGGCATTTTGCAATACTCCCACATCATTAGTTACTCTCGACATGATCTCTCCGACTTTGTTTTTGCTGTAAAAACTCAAGGATAAATTTTGCAAATGGTAGTACAAATCGTTCCTTAGATCCCTAATCGCTTTCTGAGAAACATAAGCCAGTAAAAAACGCTGCCAGTAATAGACTACTTCTTTCAAAAAATAGGCGGCAATCAATACCAATGCGCTCCAGGTAAGTAGTGATAAACCTTGTTTGCCGGGTTCTAGCGTACTAATGACCGTTTCCATTAAGTCTTTAAAGACCTTAACAACGTAGACGGTCAGAAACGAATGAAGAAGCATCGACAGGATTCCCAGGGTTAATCGGCCTTTATAGGGAGTAACATACTTATATATTTTCTTCAGCAATTTCACAGTATCAGCTCCTGATCATAGCCAATGATGGTACTATCAATTATTGTCCCGCGAAGTTTGCAGAATCATTTCGATTGCCTCTCGCACAGCGCCTTCTCCACCGTTAAGTTTGGTGATATAATCCACTTCTTCATCTACGCCCACTGCATCAGCCACACAAAATGATAATCCAACCTTATTGATTAACGGTAAATCATTTACATCATCGCCAATAAAGGCGATCTCTTCATCAGAAATATTATATTTTCCTTTTAGCAATTGATAAACCTCAAGCTTATCATCAACGCCTTGATAGACTTCTTCAATTCCCAATTCTTTAGCCCTAGTATTTACTATTTCCGAGTTTCTCCCGGTGATAATAACAGGGAGAATTCCTTGCTTAATTAACAATTTAATTCCTAACCCATCTTTAGTATTAAACGCCTTAAATTTTTCACCATGCGGACCCATATAGATCTTGCCGTCTGTAAGGGTTCCATCCACATCCATGATGAACATTTTTATCTTTTTCGTTTTTTCCTCTAACTTTTTCATTCCACAATACCAGCCTTTATGATATCATGCAGTCTGATCATGCCTACCGGTCTTTGCTCTTTATCCACCACCGGCAGTACCATGATCTCTCTTTCCTGCATTGGTTTTATGGCCTCCACCGCTAAAGCGTCCGGCGCAATCACAATTGGATTTTTGGTCATAATATCGCATACTTTTAAATTAGGTAAACTATCATACTTTTCAATAGTTCGCCTTAAATCTCCATCAGTGATAATCCCAACCAGCTTCTGGTCAGCATCGACGACACTAATGGCGCCCAGACCTTTTTCGCTCATAATGATAATGGCTTTTTTCAACACTTCGTCGCCATCGATAATCGGATTTTCCTCATCTTTAAACATTAGGTCGCTCACTTTAGTTAGCAGCCTTTTACCCAAGGAGCCTTTGGGATGAAAGACAGCAAAGTTCTCTGGTTGAAACCCAATCATTTTTGATAAAACAATCGCTAACGCATCACCAAAGACCAGTGTCGCCGTTGAACTGGTCGTAGGAGCCAGATTATGCATACAGGCTTCTCTGATGATATCAAGATGAATGCTTAAATCGGCGTGCCGTTCCAGGGTGGAATTAGGTCTGCAGGTAATACTCACCAGCCCGGCCTTAATCTTTTTAATCGAAGGAATCAATTGGATAATTTCGTCCGTCTCCCCACTGTAACTTACGGCCAGGATAATGTCGTCTTTAGTGATCACCCCTAAATCACCATGGGCGCCTTCGGCCGGATGCAAAAAATAAGCGGGAGTACCCAAACTGGACATGGTAGCCGCAATCTTTTTAGCGATATGCCCGGATTTACCCATTCCGGTAAGGATCACCCGGCCCTGACAAGCAAGGATCTCTTTTACCAAAACAGTAAAGTTCTCATCTAGCTCATCTTTAACCTTTAGTAAAGATTCAATCTCGATGGCAAAGACTTTGCGGGCTTCTTCAAGAATATCAATATCCACCATCATTATCAATCTCCGCTTTTGATATATTCATCTATATATTTTACCTGCTTCAATAGTTCTGGCAACTCATCCAGTTTCACCATATTAGGTCCATCGGATAAAGCCTGATCAGGATGAGGATGGGTTTCCAAAAAGAGAGCGTCAATCCCGATTGAAGCTGCTGCTCTGGAAAGATCTTTTACATATTCTCGATTACCGCCGGTTGATGAGCCTTGACCACCGGGTTTTTGGACGCTATGGGTCCCATCAAAAACGACAGGGTAACCCAACTTTCTTAATTCAACCAAGCCTGTCATATCAACAACTAGATTATTATAGCCAAAACTTGTCCCTCTTTCGGTCACAAGAATTTTATTATTCCCCGATTGGCTCACCTTATCAACAACGTTTTTCATATCCCAAGGCGCCAGAAACTGGCCTTTTTTAACATTTATAGCTTTATGGGTTTGGGCGGCGGCAACCAGTAAATCCGTCTGCCGACATAAAAAAGCCGGAATCTGTAAAATATCAACAACTTCTGCAACCGGTGCGACCTGTTCCGGGAGATGAATATCAGTAATAACAGGGAGATTAAATTCCTTTTTAACCTTAGCCAAGATACGGAGACCTGTTTCTAATCCTTCCCCTCTAAAAGAGCCAAGGCTTGTTCGATTCGCCTTATCAAAAGAAGATTTGAAAACCAATGGTATTTCCAATCTATCGGTAAGCTCCTTTAATTGTTCGGCGGTCTCCATGACCAGTCTCTCGGACTCAATAACACATGGTCCGGCAATTAATACAAATGGATTATTCCCGCCGACGACTAACCGATCAGTTATTTGAACCTGGGCCGTTTTAAACTCTTGTCGCATTTATTTTACCCTCTCTTACAATTATATTAACTCTATCCAAGTCGGCCTGCGAGTCAACACTGACTGTTTCAAAATTCGTTTCGACTACTTTAATCTTATATCCGTTTTCCAAAGCTCTTAGTTGCTCCAGAGATTCAACCTGTTCAAGCAGGGTCCGTTTCATCGACGCATATTTTAATAAAAAATCTTTACGATAGGCATATAAGCCAACATGTTTATAATAACCGACCTCAAGACCGGTCCGATTATAAGGAAGCGGAGAACGCGAAAAATATAAGGCAAATCCATAATTATCAGTTACTACTTTAACCACATTGGGGTCATTGAGCTCTTTTTCCTCTTTGATCCGGTGTTTCAGGGTTGACATTACAAGGCTGTTATCCTCCACTAATGGTTTGACTAATTCGTCAACCATTTCCGGGGCAAGAAGCGGCTCATCCCCCTGAATATTAACAATAATATCGTCATGGTCAATGTTCAAATAGCCGATCGCCTCCACCAAGCGATCAGTTCCTGTTTGATGGTTTGGAGAAGTCATCAGCGCTTTACCGCCGAAAGCTTCTACTGTTTCCTTAATACGCTGATCATCGGTGGCGATCAGAACATCCGAGAGATAGATGGCGTTTTTTGCACGCAGATAAACATGTTCAATCATCGGTTTTCCTGCGATCAGTTTTAACGGCTTTCCAGGAAGCCTGGTCGAGCCATAGCGGGCGGGAATGATCCCTATAACTTTCAAATTTACACCTCCAAAATGGGCTGAGTCAATAATTGACAAAAAGAAGAATGATTTCATCGTATTCATAATAGTTATTATAATACATTTAAATTTAAACTTCTATAGAAGTAGCAAAAAGGTAGATGGATAAGTTTCTCACAGCTACTTACGCTTTCCAGCGCACCAATTTATTAACGAAAATTCCCAACACTATATGGAAAATTTATAAACTGTTTTCTGCCGGTAAGTCTCGCCAGGATTTAAAAGTGTGGTAGGAAAAGCCGCCTGGTTGGGAGCATCCGGGAAATGTTGCGCTTCCAGACAAAATGCCCCCTGTTTATCATAAACCCTACCGGATTTACCCTTGAGCGTCCCATTTAGAAAATTTGCCGTATAAAACTGAATTCCCGGTTCCGTAGTGAATACCTCCATCATCCTTTTACTATCCGGATCAAAGACTCTGGCTGCCAATAACAACTCATTTTCATTTTTATTCAGGACATAATTATGATCGTAACCACCTTCCAGTTCGCTAATCCGTGCGCCAATAGGTCTTCTTACTGTGAAATCCAGCGGTGAATCTTTAACCGGCTTAAGCTCACCCGTAGGAATCAAGTCTTCATCTACAACACTATATTGATCGGCATTGATCATGATTTCGTGTCGCAAAACATCACCCGAACCCTCACCGCTTAAGTTAAAATAACTATGATTGGTCAGGTTGACAACTGTCGGTTTGTCCGTAACGGCCTCATATTCGATCGTCAATTCGTTTTGATTAGTTAATTGATACGTCACTATTGTGCGCAGGTTCCCCGGATATCCTTCTTCACCGTCTTTTGATAAATAAAACAACCGGACACCAACTGCCTGATCGCTTTGCATCTCTTCCGCGCTCCAAACAACCTTGTCAAAACCGACGTTTCCGCCGTGGAGATGGTTTTTCCCTTCGTTTTTGGCCAGTTGATACTCGGCGCCGTTTATGACAAACCTGCCGCCGGTAATCCGGTTGGCATACCTGCCGATAATTGCTCCCAAATAAGGATGCTCCCCCAGATATTCTTGGAACGTATTAAACCCCAGAACAAGATCGACCATTTTTCCGTCTTTTGCCGGTACTTGCAATGCGGTAATAATTCCGCCATAGGTAATAATTTTGACTGTTACGTTTTGTGTATTCTTTAAAGTAAACAGCATCACCTTGGCGCCATCTTTTGTCGTCCCGAACAACGTTTTTTTGATCTCCACACGAATCCCCCTTTTTAAATGGCTCGCAACTATCAGGTTGCCGTAATACACCTTACTTCTTAATCTATATTTCTTCAGCAAAAGGAAGGTCCCTTCTAAGATTCCTTCCTTTTTATCCTGTTTACCTAATATTCTGTTTTTCATTTTTTGCTCCAACCTTAATCCTAATTCCAGCCACAACAGAATAAACACACATTTCGCCCATACTCACTCTGTTTTATTTCACAGATTCATTTTGTAGCTTCAATTATATTGTTTCTCTTTGCAAATCATTATCGTTACAGTAAGTTTAGCCAATTCCGTCTTCCTATTATACTGATACCGAATACCTAATTAGCTATTATCAATTGACAATCTAGCTAACAATGCTTATAATTATAGCGATAACAGAGACGTGGGGTGATATCATGAGGATTAGTACCACAGATTTACAGAATGCTTTTGGGAAATATCTTTCACTGGTCGAGAAGGAAGATATTATTGTGGTAAAAAACGGGAAAAGCGTCGCTAAACTCATCCATTATACGGAACCGGATTTCTTTGTTGTCCACGAAGAAGCAAAAAATTATAAATTGACAAGAAAGATTAGTTATGAAGAATACATGGCCCTGGTTAATTCCTCCGATCAAAGGTTCGAACTGATTAACGGCGAGATTTATCTGATGGCCTCACCTAGTTTTAAACACCAGATTGTAGTAAACGAAATCGCTGGACATTTTTACAGCTACTTTAAAGGAAAACCCTGTCGTTCATTAACAGCTCCCTTAGATGTAAGGCTTTTCGGTTTTGCGACTAAATTCGAAGAAGATCCCAATGTTGTTCAACCAGATGTTATTGTGATTTGTGACCAGGAAAAAGTGAGTGAGGATAGTAAATACGAAGGTATCCCAACATTGATTGTTGAAGTACTATCTCCCTCAACTAAAGGTAAAGATATGGCGGCTAAATTAAACCTCTACATGAAAAGCGGTATTTTAGAGTACTGGATTGTAAATTTGGAAAACAGAAGTATTATTCAATACACCTTTTCTCAAGAACGAGATATAGATAATATGATTCTCCTTATGGAAGAAGATACGGTCAAATCAAATGTTTTTGCCGATCTGGAGATACCATTAAAAGATATTTTCGAAAACTAACTAAACGACAAAAAACATCAGCAAAGAAAGCAATCAGCAATTGCAAAATAGTCAGCATATAGATTAAATATAATGCCCACCTATCCATTAACTGCATAAGTCTTGATATAACGATAGAGCGTTTTGAAAAATTAATCATAAAAAGTCATACAATCTTAAATTGTTCTATGATCTGATATAAACCTGCTGATATTTCTGCTATTTTACTCACCACTGAAGCCATCTCACTTGACAGGGCATTTTGTTCTTCAATAGAGGCTGCAACTTCTTCTACCCCGGCCGAGGACTCTTCTGCAACTTCTACAATATTATTCAGCGCATTTGAAACAACATCATTTTCGTTAACCACCTTACCTGTGCTCTTTGACACCATAGATATCTTAGATATAAGCCTTTGACTATTAGTCAAAATATTATCAAATGTTTCACTGACATTCTTCATTATTTTCATTCCACCATCTGCTTGCAGTATACCCGTCTCCGAAACCTCAATCGATTCCTCAATTTGTTTTTTGATTCCCGATACTATTTGACCGATTTCTTCAGTAGCTTTTAGAGACTGCACGGCAAGTTTTCTTGTCTCTTGGGCAACCACAGCAAACCCCCTTCCAACTTCCCCGGCTCTTGCCGCTTCAATAGCTGCATTTATAGCCAGAAGATCGGTTTGGTCCGCTATTCCTTTAATAATATTTGTTATGCTTAAGATGTTCTCGGAGTATTCCCCCAATTCTTTAATGGTATTTGCTGATTTTACAATAGCGTCATTTATATTTACCATCTGTCGCAGCGCTTCGTTAATTATTTTATTACCTGATGATGCATATTCACCAGCTTGAATAGATATTGAGGAGGCCTCATTGGCATTCAAGGATATGTTTAACATTTCATTCAATATATTTTCGATTATCCCTTTTGCTGACGTTATATGTATTACCTGTTCTTGAGAACCTGACGCTATTTCTTCAATTGTTGCCGCAATTTGCTCGTTTGAAGTAGCTACTTGGTTAATACTTTCTTTAAAACCCTGTGTTATATGTGCTAATAGTGAGGCGTCTCTATTCAAAACTCTAATAATATTTTTTAAATTATTGGTCATATGGACAAATGCCTGGGATAATATCCCAATCTCATCGTTTGATTTAATATCTACAGAAACAGTCAAATCGCTCTTAGCAACTGCTGATGCTTTTTCTGTAATTTTCATAATTGGTTTAGTCAGAATATTAGAGGCCACAAATGTTAAAGTAAATACCAGTAATAGTGAAGCTCCCAGACAAACCCAGATCGTTTTCAAAATTATTCTATTTTGGCTATTCACTTCTTCTGTTAGCTCTTTAATGTTTTTTTCTTTTTGCTTAACATACTTGTCAATGGCGGCAGATATCGCTGCGAAGGTAATTTTATTATCTCTAAAAATCTTCTCCGCCTTTTCTTGTCGATTATTTCTGAGCTCAAAGACTATCTTATCCACAATTACATCTAAATCTTTATACAGATTCAACGTATCGGAAAGGCCATAAGTCTGATCCAACTGTATGACTTTATTCTTTAAGTTTTTTAAATGAGACAAATTAGTATATATTTCTTCCAAAAATAGATTATTAGGTTCATTAATATACAAAATTAAACTGGTATTCATATTAGTATTAAATTCTTTCAACGAGTAGGCTATTTCTATTTGATTTTCATAGGTGTTGATTATCGTATTCAATGCTCCGGCTAATCTGTTGAGGGAGAAGATACTTAACGCTGAAACAGCAATAATAATTAAGATAAATAAAGAAAAAAAGCCCGTAATCTTGATTTTTATACTGAACATTCTAGTTCTTTTTTTGTTTTTTCCCTGCTCGTCTATTTGTTTTTCTTTATTCGGTCTATTATTTATACCTTCACTTAAAGAATTGTTCTTATAGTTTCTTGTTTTCTTTAACTTAATCATATGCAAGCGCCCTCCACAGAGATAATAGGCAGGATAAATCTGGGTTTATCCTGCCTATACCTTAATCTTTACATATTATTCACTAATTTCAATTTTAACTAACTCTGGTCTTTCTTCCTTTATTTGTACAATAAACGAACTTTTGAGACTGTCGCCATTCTCATCAAAGCGGTAGTCACCCAAGACACCGGAATAAGTTATTTTTCTTAATTGTTCTCTCACTGAATTTGGAGTTATTTTACCGGAAACCGACTTAATGGCGTTAAATAAAATATTAGCTCCATCATAATAAGCAGCCGGTATGAAATGGACATGGTCTTTTCCGTATTTCGTTTCAACTTTGACCACCCATTCCATGTTCTCTGCCGTACGGAAAAAGTCCAGTGAGAGATAACTATCATTATGAATTTCGGCAAAAAGATTATCCGCATACAAATTCAATATCCCATTTCTGACCATAAATGGGATCGTATACTGTTTCTCTTTGATTTGAGCTAAAATTGGAACCCCTTCCCCTACATCGGGCCAGATCAAGAGGAATTCCGCATCAGTCTCTTTTAACTCTTCAATTTGGTTTCTTACATCAACCTTGTCTCCGCCGGGTTTATACGGGAGACTTTTTACAACTCTGCCTCCCATCTCACTTGCCACTTCCACAATGGAATCTTTGGCGCCCTGGCCGAATACATTATCTGTATATAGTACCGCTAATTTCTTCTTCTCAAGTACGTTAACAACATACTTAATTGCAATCTTACAAGCAGTTTTATCGTGAGTGACAACTCGAAATACGGCTTTATTACCGCTTCTAGTAATTTTTTCATTTGTTGCCGCAGTAAGATATGGAATTTTTGATTCGGCAATATCCTCCATAAGAGTAAAAACCACATTGGAATAAGGTGAACCAAGTATTGCAACCGGTTTTTTTCCCTTGATAACATTGTTATAAGTGTTTTTTATTCCCTCTGGTGTGGACGGATGTTCAACTTTATCAAGTTTTATCTTAATTTTATTCATCGGCTCAGAATTCCATTCATCAGCTGCCAAACTCACAACATTCCAAATCCACTTGCTGTGGGGGGGACTATTAGGACCGGATTCTTGCACCAGCACACTAACAGTCACCTCTTTGGGACCCCAACATCCCGCCAATAACACCAAAGGGATTATTATCAAAAGTATCATTAGTAAATGAATAAACTTTCTCACTGGCTATGTACTCCTTTCAATTGAGGGAATTGTCTAAGATTAGACAATTCCTAGTGGGCATATCAATATCTTAGTCTGAATTCGTGACATCTATAGACACCAGGGGAAGAAGACTTGCTTATAAGCCTAATACTGTTCCGTCATCCGGAAGATTATACCCGGCTTTTTTAACAAGCTTCCGTTCCTTACTTTTTGGGTTTAACAAAGGATTGGTATGGTTAAGATGCACAAAATATATTTTATTTCTTTCGCTTAGCGGAAAGGTATCAAATATTTTCATGGTTTCCACTACAAAGGGATGGGGTATTTCCTCTATACTTTTACCGGGAATTTCTCCCTCACCATAGAAGGTACCATCGAGAAAAGCATAATCTACTTGAGCAACCACATCTTCTATTCTCCTTTCCCATACTTCCCATTTGTTAATATCAGAGATATAGGCAAAGGATTTGTTGGGTCCTTGCACAATAAAACCAACGGTCTCGGAATACTCGTCACGGTGAGGCACTCGCATTGCAGTTACACTAATTCTGTTATTTAGATTGAAAGTTACATTTTCTTGAATCGGATAAATAGTAATATTATTAAGATTTACAAGTTGGTTCCACGGCCCGTTATTTTGTAAGAACTCACTCATTCTGGGCATCGCATACACCGGAACACCATTTGCCCCGATTCCTTCACGACCAATAAACATCATACCGGGATAATGTCCGATATGAGCATGAGTCGGTAAGAAACCTGATACTTTTAAACAATCATACAAGGGGACATTTTTATCGACCACCTTTGGTAAAAAAGGATAAGTATCTTCAAGCAACATCCATTGTTCAATGAAATTAGGGGAAGGATCAATAATCCATCTTTCTTTTGTTAAGGGGTCGACAACCGCAATGCTGCAAATCAACCTCCTGAGGGAGCTGTTTTTCCATGCCCTCAGACAACACTCCTTTTTACAGCCCGCATGAGGGTAGCCTACGTCCTGAGCTGTTCCCAGAACAACTACAAATGGGTCGTCGCCTAATTTCTCTTTTCCCCAAATACTAAATCCTGTAAAGAGAAGACAAACAACCAGAGACAAGAATAAAACTTTTTTCATTATCTATACACTCCTTTGTTTTTTAACCCATTTGGGGTTTAATACTGTTTATTCACTATTTACAAATAATTTTGGACAACAAAAATAACTTATATTTCGGCAACCTGGCAATCATAGGATAAATATTTCGTTATCCCTTAGACCCTTGGCTTTGCGTCTTCGGCTTTTACCGAATTTGCCTTTATCGATAAAGTTATTTGTTACTTTATCAATTCTATTAAAATTTTATTAGTGATTATCCATTTACTCAGGAAACTTAAAGTTACTATTTCAAATTTGTATTTCCAATTATAGCATAATTATTTTTATTTTACAATAACTTTAAACAAATAAATTTTTTGCTTTGTACACCTTTTTGGATATAAACAAAAATTAGAAACAATAAAGTTGAGTCTTGATATTATCAATAGAGTAACTATCTGAATCATTTTAAAGGCAAAAGTGATTTTGTAAAGTTGTTTTTATTCTGAGGGAATTGCACAATTACCTAAGTTTGTATTTGACCAAAATATACAGTGTTTCACTTGCTTTGCATAAAACACAAATTCAAAAGTCAAGTTCTGAAAAAAACTAAATACGGGTAAATAATACGAATTAATGATGCTTTTCATAAAAAAATCCTTATCATAGAGAGCTGGTAGTTCTTGTCCGAATCTCTAAAATAAGGAGAACACAAAAATGCTGGACGGGAATATCACAAAATCCACATTTTTTCAATTCTTTAAACCTATTTTGGGCAAAAACCTTACAAGAAAGGTAATCTGCTTGACTTTGGCTTAGAGGGTACGAAGAAGCGGAAACACTTCTCTGTATTAAAAAATAAAGTCTAGCCTAACGCAATATCTACAAAATACTAGAACAGCC
>ENA-UOOR01003659-UOOR01003659.1-fermentation-metagenome-genome-assembly--contig:-NODE-3659-length-13218-cov-9.329636_pt1 | contig 13218 bp, 14 predicted proteins | sample MGYA00245780_ERZ724029 | MGnify/ENA primary metagenome ERZ724029 (study PRJEB28704, sample SAMN03018315) | fermentation metagenome | biome: anthropogenic terrestrial biome; feature: soil; material... | reverse complement strand
GAAGAATATCAGATGTGTTATTCTGAAATGGTAGGACATAATTGCATTGCTGAATTTGTGCTGATTTGTAAGCATCACCGACATCTTTAAGATTTGATACAATCAACCAAATTGCATTTTTCCACAAAACTTTACTACCGTTTGTAGCATGTGTGTCCATTGGTAAATGTATTTTTCTGTCTGTTCTATTTTCATTTAATGGATTACTATGATCTTGAATTATTACCTGTTCTGTATATTGACCATCAATAACAATGGATTCACCTTCGTTACTGTAAAACCGCCTAAAATCATAATGTCCTTTAACGTTATCTGTCATTTCTTGTTTCGTATAAAAATTATTTTGTGATAATACAGATGAATTTTTATCTACCCAATTATAATGAAAATTCAAAATATCACCATCAATTCTTATATGAATAAAATTCCTGACGGAATTTATCAATTTGATCATTTACAGCATCTAATGATTCTTTGGTATTTTCATATTGATTCTTTAAATTAGGAAGTCTATCAAAATCTTTTGTACCTATCCATTCTTTTTGTTTACCAAATTTCAACACGAATTTATTGTAATATTCTCTAAGCATATATAATGCAATTAACTCAATTGAATCTACACCTAATGTTTGAGTATATGAACCATCATAAGCTTGAGAAATGATAACAAGACATTGTGTATTTCCTGTGTCCGTAAAAGACAAAGATGTTAAGTCTGTATTGTCTTTTTCAATTTGAATAATAGGATAAGTATTTGAAAAATCAGTTGTAACCATGAAATTTACTTGTAATTGTGTTACAATATTATTTGCAATTCCAACTAAAGTATCTGTTGATAAAACTGCAACTGTATATGTTTTACCATTACACGCAATAGTTATATTTCCATTTACTGAAGCAGTTTTTTCAACAAAAATCATCATTCGATTTGTATTAAGACTATATGTTAAATCTTCTGGAACAGTTTTGTAACTATATCCATTAGCGTGTTTAAAATATTGAAATACTAAATCAGGAGTATATGTAAAATCATCATCAGGTATTTTACTGAAGAATGAATCATAAACTTCCTGCAATGACGTTCCCAAAATCTGTTCCACCTCATTTCATTTTATTTTGTATTAAAAGGTATACCACAATACTTTTCAAGTTCTTGAATTTTATTGTAAGAATCTAGTTTTAGCTTTCTAGCAACATTCATAATCTTCATTTTTTCTTGATTAGTTACAATATTAGATTCAAGATTCTTTTTAAAAGCAGACGGAGTTTTAAGACCAAGAATTTCTTCGCATTTCTTATCATCAACAATAAGCTGTACACGTTTTTCTTCTTTGTTATCAAAACCCAAACTTTCTCTTAATTCAGGATTACCAATATATACACTTGCGTGAGAACCAATGTCATCAGTACCTTTAAGAAAGAGATTACCATTATTAATCTGTGTTTCAATTTCAGCATTAGTGATATAAGTAGTGGCATTAGCCTTTAGATACTCATCGCCTGTGACTGTTTTTCTTTCCCAAGAGACAGGATAATCACATAGATTTTTAATTTCACTTTTATCATTAGGATTTATTGCCATAAGTTAAATAATTGCTCCTTTTTATTAATTTAATAGAGGATACAAATTAATGCACCCTCTAAAATATTAATTTAATTACTCTGCAAGAGAGTCATCGTAGATATAGCCAACAAAAGGAATATACTCAGGAAGTACTTTATTGCCATATTCACAATCAAAACGCGTAACTTCAGTCCTTGTGTTAATGTCTGTCTGAGTCATAGAAGTAATACCAGAACGAATAACAATCTGAAGTGGAGTCAAAATACCCTGCGGAATAAACCACAGATCAGTCGTAGGAAGATAAGGTTTATAAAAATCACCAGCAGTATTAAGCTGTGTAAGATTATAAGCGTTAGGAAGTTCAACAACTACACTACCCTTATAATTTTTCACAAGACCAGTTGCAAGAATTTCTTCCATAACAGCTTCAGGGAATCTAACTTCTGTAGCAGTTGCAGAATGAATACTAAAACCGCTAAGATCATTCAACTTTTCAACTGCATCAATATCACCAGAAATAGTAACATTACCAAATCTACGAGCCTTTTTACGAGCAAGATCAACATTCGTTGCAGTAATGCCAGCCGCATAATTCTTCAGCGTAGATACACTCTGAATAGCGGTGCGTAACGTATTGATATTAGAATAAACCATCTGATTAGTAATATCAGTAAGAACCTGTTCGCCAGCCATAGCCATACCATCAGTAGCGCCAGAAGCAAGTTCACGATAATCAATCATCAAACCACCAGTAGCTGTCTTGGTTTCAGCAATAGCTGTACGCTTCTTAACAGTAGGAAACGTAAAAGAGCCAGAAGTGGCCTGAATCCTAGAAAGTTCAGAACCCTGAATCTGATAATACTGATAACGAAGTTCCTCATCCATACCTACGTTAGTAACATTGCCAAGCATATTGTTGACCTGCAATCTCTGCACAAGAGGCTGCTGAAGTGTAACAGTAGTGATGGAGTTGATTTCAGCTTTTGCCTGAACATTACCCTCTTTAGCAGCAGAAGCAAGAGTCTTGATACTATCCATGACAGAATCAACTTTCTTGCCATATTTAGAAGTATCTTTACCCCAAACTACCTTAGAGAAAATTTCAACATTTTCATTCGGCTTACCATTGTGAACTTTATTCTTAACAAGGCTATTAAGCTCAACCTGACTTGCGTCTTCTTTCATATTAGAAAAATCATTAACATATGTAAAACTCATTATTGTTTACCTCCTTATTTTTATTAATTATTAAGCAGCAGTCTTATCAACTACATGAACCAGTACAACATAACCACCTGCGACTGCTCCGCCGTTTTTATCAATAGTAAAAGCACCAAAAGTAGATTTAGCGACAACTTCAAGATAAACCGCATAACCAGTTACATCGGCTGCAACTTTCCATTCCATCGGAGAGGTAGTATCGGCATCAGAACGACCAACAAGCTTGCTGCCAACAGTAACAGATGCAAAAGCATCACTCACAAGATCAGCAGACATATCAAATTTTTCACCTGCAAAATCCTTAAGGCGATAAGCACGAATAGGTTCACCGCTAACAACTTTATAATCATCTGTATTAAGAATTTCAGGCTTATCAATCAGATTTGACATAATATAGCCGTCGCCAGCCTGTACCTCTGCAACAGTGGCATGGGGGACAGCAGTATTACCAACAAGCTTAAACTGATTACCGTTATATGTATCAACAGTTGCGGTAATTTCAGGATGATTAGATTTGTTCAGATAATTAGAATCGTGAAATTTAAAAAGACTCATTATTTTTTTACCCCTTTCAATATTTAAAATTAGTCAAAGAAACTTACTTTTTTATCGGAAATGATTTTCTTCTTTGCATCTGGAATTGTAATAAAAGCATTCTTAGAATTAATTTCTGATTCTTTGTTTTTACTTTCAGAAATCATTTCCTTAAACTTTTTAGCACAAATTTCAGCTTCGGCAGACTTCAAACCATTAAGATCAACCTTTTCTACAAACGGTTTCAGAGAATTAATTTCTTCATCAGAAAAACCATTCTTAGGAATTTCATCCTTAAAATAAGAATTAACTTCTGCCTTATCCTTCTCCGCTTTTGCATCTGCTTCTGCCTTTTTCTTAGCATCAAGTTCGGTCTTGCAAGCATTAAGTTCCTCTGTCAAAGCAGAAATCTTTGCGTTGAGTTCCTCACAAGTCTTGTTTGCATTTGTTACAGCTTCACTAAGTTCAGTATTCTTTGCAGTTAGTTCTTTGTTCTGATTTGTCATAGAATTAATTTCATTGGTCTTATCCTCAATTTTCTGATTGAGTTCCATAATTGCATTATTTTCCATTGAATTCTGTTCTCCTTTCGATTTATTATCACCACCTAAAAATTCGGGCAGTTCAAGCCCCAATTCGTTATAGTGTTTCTTTAAATGGGCCTTTGCTTTATCGGATAATCCATTCGCAGCACCACGGCTTGCAGCGGCATGTAAACCTGCTTCTGAAACTACCATTTTCCCATTGACAATTTCATGATGGGGATATTTAACATCGGACTCAACGATGTCATCTAATTTTGTAGGAATGTTTTGTTCCAAATACATTTCATTAAAACATGCTAAAGCGTTAGATGCTTCTTGGCAAGCCTTAAACAAAGAACCCCTATCTGGATTCCAAGAACCATCCATAATTGCAGATTCTTTAGAATTATCAATATCAATCTTAGAATTTGCCATAGTTTGTTTATCACCTTCTTTAATTTTCGTATTAAGTTCAATCATCAGTGCCTTATTATCAGCCGGTTCAACACCTATACATAATGCCTGTCCTGAATATTGATATTCCTTTGGCACTCTTCCTTTTTCTTTCCAACCACCATCGTATATAATCTTTGAATTACCTTTTGATTTGTCTCCACAAATTTCTACAGAACTATCAACTGGAATTTTGTTATTATATTGCTCTTGCAAATATTGAACCAACTGAGGAAAACGTTGATTGTAAATGTAGGCGCTCCCAACTAATCCTGAAAATTTTTCACCATTCACTTCAAGATTATCATCTATGTATGAATCTTCAAAAGAACCTACTACCAAACTATCCTCAAAATAAATATCTCCATCTTGACTAGTCATTTCACCATGCCCCCCAAGAGGAATATCATGGTCTTCATCAGCAAATTGACAAGTTAAAGGCATACCTTTTACACTATACATATTTTGTTCAGTATATTGCCTGTTCCAAGAAATACCATTTGCATTATATTGAGATGGAGAATTGTAAATTTGATGCAAAATGAATTTAACTGGTGTTTTCCCTGCTTCAGCAGTTTTATCTGAAATTTCAATTAAACCTTTCATTATTCATATATCACCGCCTTTCAATGATAACTATTTAGTCGATGGTTTAATCTTTTTATTATCCTGCTTTGTTTTAGTAATATTTCCAGCAAAACTTAAATCATCTTGTGGCTTTTCAGGTCTACCACCTTTATTATTTATTCCTTCATTACTATCAGGATTTGATTTATCCATTGAATCGCTTAAAGTGTATGCTGTCGCATGAGGCTGATATTTATTATCCAAATCATCAGATACTTCTTCGTCACAAACACTCATATAATCCTCTGGATTAATTCCAGAAGCAGCAATCATATATGTACGAGAGCCACCGCTTGTCATATACAAGTCCTTCATTTTTTCATACATGTCGTTCTTATTTAAATAGCTTATAGGCAAATATTTTATGTCAATATAATTAGAAGGTTGAGTATTTTCATGATTGTTAAGAATACGAGTATATTCACACCCAATTTCATTTAATTCTTGAAAAATTTGAGAAGAAATAATATCCATATTTACTTGTAATCCAGCAAATCCAGAGCTACCTTCACTTGCAGAATTCAAAGCCGTACTTGCAAAACCTAAATTGGTAGATATTTTTTTAATATTTTCGTCACTTAAAGTATCTTTAATTAAAGAAGAATCTTTTGACAACCTATCAACCTGAGTTCCAGCAGGTAAAGTCAAAGTAGATATTTTGGCTTGCGAACCAGTATTGTTTGTTGTATTTGCTCTTACTGCTCCTTTAAAAGCATCAATGACGTTTTGCTGTTGCTCTGTATTTAATGAACATGAACCCTTTTTTTCTCCTTCTGGAAATACCAAATAATAAATGCTACTCGCTAATTCACTAATCAACTTGTACTGACTATTTGTATAATCAGTTTGCATTTTCATGTCAGCAAATGCAGCCAAACCATAAGGTCTGCCATATGCTTCATCTATATTCGCCCTTGCGGTTAAAGCTATAGTTGTTTTATAATCAAGAATATACCAGCGTTTTGAAGCATCTTTTCTATACTGTTGATAAGCTACAATAAATTCATTTGGAAAATTCTTGATTTCGTTCAATAAACCACCATGCTTAAATTGATCAAAATACATCATGTCAAAAGCTGCAATAGCTACATTATTTTGAAATCCTACAATTTTACAGTAATCAAGGTCAAGGGGTTGAATCATGAAGTTATCATCTAAAGATAAACCTTCAAGCCTATCAATAGATTCTACCATTCCACTCATGGGCATAACATCTTTATTGCTTGCTGTCGTGTCTCTTAAAATTCCAATATACATTCCATCAACGTCTAATTTACGAAGAATATCTCGTGTAGTCTTTTCATGATTTAACAATTTCATCATCAAGTTAATCTTTTGTTTACGTTTCTTGTCTTTATTATTAATTTTTTTACCAAATAATGATTTTCGTAAAACACAAACATAAGACAACAATGGTAATGAAACTCTTGTATCAATAGAACGAGCATACATGCCATTTGAATTATAACCTTGTTTAGAAATCTCTCTTAAAATAGCATTATAAATCATTGGATATTTTATATATTCCTGCAAACCATCCATAGATAAATTAGAAGTATTTGTATTCATAGAGGTAAAAAACGAATATGATTCAGAATTTATAGAATTTGTTTCTATATTATAAGAATTGGTCTCAACTTGATTTTTTTTTTCACTCAATATTCAATCAACCTCCTTTCTTTATGAATAATCACAAACATAATCATAATCTGAATTATCTGACAACAAATCCTGTTCAAGAAGTGATGCAAAATGATTTCCGTAAGAAATACTAGTGTATCTATCTTTTCGGTTTGCACCTTGTTCACTTATAACAGTCAATCCAGTTTGTTCTTTCTTTTCATATACAAGATTAACACTTTCAGAAATTAATTCTTGTGTCTCTAAAAATGGACGTTCAAAAAATATTTCTGTGTCAACATCTTCTGCGTGTACATAATCTGATATTTTTGGTAAAATTTCTTCTTTTGCTTCGTTATAATTAATCAAAAAATCAATTTTATTATCACTTAAAGCATATCTAAATTCTTGTGCAATATCACTATTCAATTTTTGAGAAGCATTTATTGCAAATACATTTTGTAACGCACCGCTTGTTTTAATTCTAGCAGCAATACCATCATCATTCATACAACACCATGGAACATATTCCTTGTCCCTTTCTTCGTCATACATTACTTTTGCTAACAAATCATATACATTCATGCCACCATTACGAGTATCTAAAACACAAAAATCTGCATCGAAATCTTCATATAGTTGTTTAATACGAATTGCTTGTTTGACAGTATCTCCACCCTGAATTGCTTCAAGATAAGAAACCATTCTGCGATATCCTTGCTTTATTTCCTTTTTTGATCCTTCAGTTCCTTGACTGGTATATGTAATACTTTCTGGTATTAATCGAATACAGCTAAAAATTGAATTATCATTTTTTTTATTTTCAACAAACGCCATATCACAAGACACAATCCGAATTTCTCCATTCTGTTTTGGCAAAGCATACGGATTCTTCTTTTTTGAAATAACATCTATTGTAGTGCGGGGATAAAAAGGTTTTTTCAATTTTTGATTATCAGTAAACATTTTATATGTAAAATATGCACTTGTGTTCTCTGAAATCATTTGATTTTCGTATTCTATTGCCCAAGTCATAGGATCAAATTTCTTATAATCCTTTAAAATCTGATTATATGATTTAATATTATGTTTAAGAGTAATACTATAATCAGTGGCAATTACACAAGATGGTTTACCACATTCTGCCTCTTTTAATGTTTCTTTAATAAATGCACCCATCCAATGAGAAGTATACCAAGCAGAACTTATGTATAAATCAGTCGGTTCTTCGATTAATGACTTATTGTTTTTATATTCGTCTTTTTTTAAATAGGGGACAGGTCTGATAATTTGAAATGGTGATAAAACGCTATCTATAATAAATTTATCAATCATTCTGAATTCTTCGTACACAACACATGTACTTCTGTTACCTCTAGCAGAATCACTCGCCGGAACAACCTTTATAGTGCTACCATTACGAAAATAAACAACAATATCATTTTGGTTATCTTTAATATTCAATATTTCTCGTCTAAGATTTGGAGAATCTCCCATTAATTCAATTTTAATTTTTTCTGTTACAATAAGTTTACTTTGTCCTTTTGTTCCAGAAGCAATTACAATTTTAGAATTTGGGTATAAAGAAGCTTTACAACAAGCATAAATAGCAACTATGTATGATTTCGCAGAAGCACGAGAACCAATAATACATGTTGTTGAATTTTTATTCATTTCATATAATTCTAAATGTTGGTATGGATACAATCCAAAACCAAAATATAATTCTGCATATCTATTTATATTTCTTCTAAAAAACGTATTCCATTCGTAAAATTTTATAAGATTATCTTTATTTGATAACCAATGATTTTCAGATACATGATTATAAATATCTAACTGATTGTTATCCAAAACACTAATATTATTCGTCATCATTATTAACCTTTATTGAGAATTCATCATCCATAACATTAGTGCCGTTTCTTAAATTATCAGTTGGACGTTCAATAAATCTTTTATAATATTCGTCCATATGATCATAATCATCAAATATTTTTTTATCTTTAAAATAATCGGCAGGAGACATAGTTTCAATTATTTTTTCAAAATTCCCCCAACATTCATCAGGATTATTAGAAATTAATTCCTTGGTGTTGTCTTTTGGTTTTAAATTAGCACTAGCTAATGTAGCCTGATATAATTTAGATACCTTATCATATTTATCGATGTCCGTATCTCTATATCTATATTTCAAAATATGTTGTTCACAAGCATCTTTAATATAAGCATCTTGTATAGGATCATCAGGATTTATTTCTTCTTTTAACATTTTATAATGATCATTCAGCATTTGATATTCTACTGCTGAATATCCTAATCCCCATTTTTTTACAGTACGCTCACTAATATCTTCATTTCCATTTTCTTTTGCATTCTGTAAATCACTATATGAATCAATCGTATTGGATTGTTCATCATTAATAGTAGTGTCATAAGTTTTATTTTTATATTGCAATAAATTTGCTCTTGAAATATATGTGTGAATTCTTGATCTATTTTTTGTAATTTTACGAGACGCATTAGCAAGAGATTGATCCCAATATATATCATATTTCATGCAAATTCTACGGATTGCTTCATCTTCATTACCAAGCTTGATACAATACTGTTCATATAATTTATCTAGGCATTTTTTACAAGTCGGAAGATGATAATTAAATCCAGCATACAATTCACTTTGAGAAGCGGGAAAATTACCATCCAATTTAGAATATACTTTTCCGCAAGTTACACAAATATATTCTTTTACATCGTTTCTATTTACATCAGTCATACAACCAATTACTTGTGATTTGTCTTTTTCAATTGGTGTTGTTCTCCTTCTATTACTTTTAACTATATTAATTCAATCTCCTTTCTTTTATAATTTAACTATATAAAACATCATTTCTATTGGATAAATGGCGGTAAGTAAAGGATTCAAACCTTTGAACGCCTTTCAGCGTTTCTTGTTTTCAAGACAAGCGCCTTAAATCAGACTCAGCCAACTTACCATAAAGAAAGAGTGCCACACTGTTACATAGCACTCTTGTAGAATAAATTATTTAATTTCAATATCAAACTTTGGTTTATCTTCAGTTTTCTTCACTTTTAATGTGATGTAAGATAAACCATTTTCGCTTTTACATTCAATTTTTTCAATATTATCCATAATCGCTTTAGCAATTGGAAGTTCACAACTAAAATTATATGTCGTCCAATTCGTTTTGGTCTCTCCACATACTTTAATAACATTTTTTCCAATAGGTACAGAAATCTTTACATTCTGCGGCCGAATTCCTACACTACGGCAGATAGCTGTGTATTCATCATAGTCAACATTTTTCAAAGAATTATTCTTCTTCCATACAGCAGGAGAAATATCCCTCGTACCTGCACAATTGTAAAAATCAAGATGCGGTTCACCGAACCCTAAAAAATCATTATCAAAAAAATCATCAAACATAAAAATACCTCCTAAAATATAAAAATATAATTTTGCCACATCGAAGTAATTACCTTCTTAGTGATATATAAATAGGGAAGACCAAGTTAATGACCTTCCCATAAGTTAATTATTCATCAATTCCAAAAATAACCTTCCAATTATCTCCCAAATTTTTAACCATACGCTGCGGAACGCTATCCTGAATATATGTATAATCTGATTCATTTTTGTAACAAGTTCCATTATGCTCAACCGCTACGCAAGACACTGTTAAATCACTTGTTATAGACAAATAATAATATCCATCATAATCAACAGTATTAATATCAATAAATTCAGGATAGAATTTTTTATCAATTTCAAATAATTTACGCAATAAATTCAATGACATATCTATGTCACATACTACCGTAGCGGAGGTGTACGCATCTTCATCAGAAATATCTTCAATAAATTCAGTCAAGAACTCATCTAAAGAGTCAAAATTCAAAATTGGCAGTATCTTCATATTATTTTACAGATTCCTTCAAGCCCTTGCCAATTTTAGCCTTAACTGCTTTATGTGCAGGAACGATAAATTTTTCTTTGGTCTGAGGATTTACATGTTCACGTTCTGCTACATTTACAACATGAAACTTTACAAAATTAGAAAGATTTACTTCTTCACCAGAAGCCATTGCTTCATTTACGGTATCCTCAAAAGCACCTAATACTTTTGCTGAATCAGATTTAGAAAAACCAGACTTCTCAGAAATTTTATCAATAATAGCACTCTTATTCATATATAAATAACTCCTTTAATATTTTAATAAATTAACCGTTCCGCTATTGGATAGAGCGAAGTAGCGTTTTAGTAGTATCTACAACTACAATATTTCTATCAAGTTCACTATTTATTAAACGCCATCAAACAAGCGTTATCCTTTATACGGATTTAATTTAATATAAAAATAAATCATAGGTAGGACGACCATCCTACATCTCTCACTGCTTTTGCATAGCGTTAGCTGCCTGTTCTAACTTCGTTATGATTTACTTTTTATTTAATTTAGAATAATTTTATCTGTTCCTATATGCCCGTTCTTATTATCAAACGTAAACACTTTACAAGCCGCTTTAGAACCCTTCATTAACTTATCTGAATAAGGGTCACTCCCAATAAATGATGGGCATACAAGCACTTCTGCATCATTAGAAGCACCTTCGCCAACAGTCATATCATTTGAAGCATGAAGATGAGCTGTAAGCACATAATCATAAAACTTTCGATGTAACATACTCAAATCTTTAATCGAATTTTGAATATTATTAATCTGATGTCCATGTAAAGCTATAACATTAAACTGAAAAATTGGAATTTCAACATATTCATGTCCAAAATTTGTATGTACGCTAATATTTTCATTGTTTGTAAGCACATCTTTAATATAATTGGCGATTACATATTCCAAATCTTCAGCAACTAGCTCATTTGCTTTTGTCCCCAAACAACGAGTCTGTGTATGATTGGCACTTGGAACATGATAATAATCAATATAACAATATTCAGACAAGTCATTTAGAAAACTTGCAATCAATTTTGCAATATAAACAACTGCCGCTACCACAGACGTTTCATTAAGCTTTACATCAGTAATATGTATAAGTCCTTGCACACTATCACCAAGTTCAACAACATTCAACTTAGTAATATTATATTCCTGAACATAATCAATCATATAATTCAGTAATTTATTAAACCTATCAGTACAAATTTCTAATGAGTATTCATTATTTTCACTCTTAAAATTTGCACCAGCATGAATATCTGCCAGACCAAGGACGTATTCTTTTTGATTTTCATATAAACAACTACCATCGTACTTAAAATGTGGAACGGGCAAAGTCTGAATTGCATCTTTTACATTCTCATAAAACAACTCGAATCTATCTTGTTGTCTATTTAATCTGTTTAATTCAATAGCCGTTGCCTGATTCTTATGCCTTTCTTTCTGCAATTCACGAATCTTGTCATCTACGTCTGTATTATTGGAAACAACATCATTATCCGATTCTTTTAGAATCCATCCAGCATCAAGATATTCATAAAGTAATTTACTACCTTTCCGTACCGTATCACGATTTTCTACTACACCATAATATTTAGTACGTTCATCAGTAATATCTTGCCATTCAATACTATTTTCTGGATTCTGACGTTCTTTGAGCAAATCAAGCTGTTTCCTTAAAAATTCATTTTGTACTATAATTAATCATCCTTTTCTTCAGATTCTTCCGTAGTTGGCAAGTCCTTATCCTGCTTAATAGTGATACTAAGTCCGTCAATCAAATTCCACTGACTAAGAATATCTGTCAATTTATAAACTCGTGTATCATCTTTCAAATATTCAGTAATTGTCCCATCGTTTGTATCGATTGTTGCATTTTTAAATGATTCTGAAGACGTAAGTTTTGCCATTAATTAATTTCTCCCTTTAAATTCAAATATTAAAATTCAAGTTCATCAGCTTTAGATGAAATCCAACCACGATAATTTTTAGTTAAAGTACAGATAGAACATCTTTCATCATTTGAAAAATGTTTAATATATCTCGCAAATCCACTACGTTCTGGATGATCAAAAATATCGCACTGTCCAGTGTGACCAATTACAATCACCTTACAAGAATCTGCACATCTCGTTAGGACTTTTTTCAATTCATCATTATAATAATTCTGTGCTTCATCAATAATGATAATAGAATCTTCAAAATTACAACCACGCAAATATGTATGCGTTACTGCATGATAAATCGAATCTCCAAATTTTTGAGATTCAGCATCATCATAAGTGGCAAGAAATTTATTCACTCCAATTTTATGTAGCGCTTCATAAAACGGTTCAAAATAAGGGTCTGATTTTGCATTTATACTTCCGGGCAAGAAACCTTGCTTAACTTCCTGAGTAGGGGAGGCAATATAATAAACTCCATTTTGATACCCACCAGCATCAATTAGCATCTGTGCCGCCCCAACAGCAAGTGTTGTTTTACCAGTTCCAGCTTTACTATTACAAAAAACGATTAATTTATTTGGATTAATAATAGCATCAACAAAATTAGTTTGATTTTCATCTAATTGCAAATTTGCTTTTGTAAATCCAGACAATTCTTTTACCGATTTAGGCAAACAATTTTCAACTAAAATTTTCTTTTTAGCCAATCAAAAACCCACCTTATTATTTAATTTATCATCCTCGTATTCGT
>ENA-UOOR01003657-UOOR01003657.1-fermentation-metagenome-genome-assembly--contig:-NODE-3657-length-13224-cov-4.415066_pt1 | contig 13224 bp, 15 predicted proteins | sample MGYA00245780_ERZ724029 | MGnify/ENA primary metagenome ERZ724029 (study PRJEB28704, sample SAMN03018315) | fermentation metagenome | biome: anthropogenic terrestrial biome; feature: soil; material... | reverse complement strand
TTATTGGCTATTGGTAAGTGCTCAATTTCCCCCAAACGGAATTCAACATTTTTATAGCCACTTTCTTCAGCATTTTTTCTAGCCAATTTTATCATTTCCGGTGTCATATCCACCCCGATAACAAACCCCTTTTCACCCACCTGCCTCCTGGCCAAGAAGGAATCAAATCCTCCTCCGCTACCTAAGTCAAGCACTACTTCACCTTCTTTAAGTGCAGCAACAGCAATCGGATTCCCACATCCCAAACCCATGTTGGCTTCAATCGGCGCATCATCAAGGTCGCTTTCAGAATAACCGATCTTTAAAGATGAATCCTTAATATTTAACTGAGGGCTACTACAACTGCAACCTCCGCTACAGCATCCTCCTTTAGAGCCTTTCAGAGCTACCTCAGTATAATTTTTCCTGATCGATTCTCTAATATCTTCTTTGTTGTTCAAAATGCTTAACCCCCCCCCGCTTACCCTCTGACCTTTTGCAAAATCTTTACAACCTCATCAGTCTTGAGGACTTTACCGTAAGAAACTACTTTTCCATCTACAACCAAGGCCGGAGTGGTCATTACGCCATAGGCCGCGATCTGGGAAAAGTCCGTTACGTGGTCGATGACCGTATCCATACCAAGTTGCTCAAGAGCCGCTTTCGTCGCCGCCTCAAGCCGGTTGCAGTTGGCGCATCCCGTCCCAAGGATCTTGACAGATGAGCCCTTGGTCTTTACGGACTCGGCCTTTGCCATACTCTCTGCGTCGCAGCTTCCGCCACAGCAGCATGAAGACTCAACCTTTTTATTTCTGTTACCAAACAATGCCATCACAATCTCTCCTTTTATAATATAATTGTTTAAAATCCGAGATAAAACATATAAAATCCAAAGAACAGATAAGAGTACCCATTACAAACTTCAACACGGTACTTGCCTTGCTGAATTCTTCGCTAGAAGAGAGTTTCTGCACAAAGCCTACTGAGGTTTCGGCAACAAGCGCGAGAATACCATGACCAACCGACAAACCCCTTCTTGGTATTTTTCGAAAGAAAATAGCTTGAAGGAATGATAGCTTTTAAATTACCAAGGCCTGGATCACATTGAAAAAGTACCCCACGATGATGATCCCGACAGCGCAAACAGCAATGAACAGTGCCAGCAATTTAGGTTTTATTGCTTTACTTAGCATAATCAGTGATGGCAGAGATAAGGTAGTAACTCCCATCATGAAGGACAGCACAACACCAAGTTGCGCTCCTTTACCTAATAAGGCTTCAGCAATGGGAATGGTGCCAAAAATGTCCGCATAAATGGGAATACCGATAATAGTAGCCAAGGGAACAGCCAAGGGATTACCGGTACCTAAGACATTTTCAACCCAAGATTGTGGAATCCAGTTATGGATCCCAGCGCCGATTCCGACCCCTACCAATATATAAGGAAATACCTTTTTGAAGGTCTCAATTACCTGTTCTTTGGCAAAATCCAAGCGGTCACGCCTGGTCAAGTCAGGAGCTTCAATGTCAACGCTCCCCCCTCTGGAAATAAAGCTCTCGACATACTTATCCATCTGCAGTTTTTCAATGATGGTACCACCGACAATGGCGATCACTAGGCCGAGCACCACATAGAGAATGGCCACTCCTGTTCCGAAAATGCTCATCAAAAGAACTAACGACCCCAAGTCAACCATTGGAGAAGAAATTAGAAAGGAAAATGTTACCCCTAACGGTAGTCCTGCGCTGGTAAAGCCCATAAACAACGGAATGGACGAACAGGAACAAAAAGGTGTCACCGTTCCCAGCAAAGCAGCAACCGTGTTCGCGCCAATTCCATGAAAACGCCCCAGGATTTTTTTTGTCCTTTCCGGTGGAAAGTAACTCTGGATATAAGAAATAATAAAAATCAATGAACAAAGCAGCAGCGTAATCTTGATGATGTCGTAGATAAAAAACTGGACACTAGCTCCCCAACGATTACTGAGATCTAACCCTAGAGCCGATAGTCCGCTTCCGATCACCTCATTTAACCACTTCATCCCAAGAATTTGGTTCTGAAAAAAGTTCCATAGGGATTTTATTACTTGCATTGGCGAATAACCTCTCTTTCAGAAATTTAACAAAGCTTTTTGCGTTGTAACCGTTAAAAGGATTTCGGTACAATATATAGTGTTTGACTTGAGTTAGGCTATCAATATATTGTACCGGAATAGTTAAATCAAGTGACAACGCAAAAAGCCCTAACAGGACATGTATCCACTTTTTTCGATTTAACGTGCCGACAAAAAGCCATCTTGATGCATAGATGGCCCTCCACTACTTGCAGCATATGCTTTTCTCTGCCACCGAATTTGGCGTGGTGAGCGCCTGCAAAAGTGCCGTCGCTTCCGCGCTACCTTTTTCGCTTATTGTGTAGTACATCCATTTACCCTCTGGCCTGTTATCCACGATCCCCGACTCGCAGAGGATTTTCATGTGATAGGAGAGCGAAGACTGTGGCATCTCAAGCTCTTCCATCAGGACACAGGCACATTTTTCGCCACTCCGGAGCAGTTCAAGGATGCGTAACCGCTTTTCGTCGCAGAAGGCTTTGAAGACCTTGGTCTGTTCCTCGTAAGCGACCGACATCTTCTCACCTCATATCTAAATTACTTGATATAATCTAGAATACACCCCAAATCTGTTTTTGTCAATCTGAATTCGCAAAGTTAATCCTACCCCCTTGGGGGGCCAACTTTCCGTCTTCCAGGATCAAAAGGCGATCGGTAACCGTTAAAGTATCGGAGATGCTGACTGCCAGGATGACCACGGCAAGCTCTTTTTCCTTAAACATATTGATCAATTGGATGATCCGGCCGCGCAAGTACATATCCGCCTGGGAGAATGATTGCATAATAAAAACTACCTCCGGACTATAAAGCAACAACCGGAAATAGACCAAATTATAGAGGGATTGCATTTCCAATCCCCACAGGTCCGGCGCCTCAATCTCCACTCCCACCAAGTTCCTGTATTCTTCCTTGATACTGTTTAAAACCTTCTTCCCAATGATCCTGCGGTCCAGTTTTCGATCGAGCAAAAAAGTGAGGTTTTCCAAGTAGGAAAGGTTGAAAAATAAGGATTTTTGGACGGGATTCTCCGGGATGTAAGCTACTCCGTCCGGTAATAAATTTCTTTTCTGGGTGAAGGGAATTGCTCTGCCATCCACAATTAGCTTTCCGCTACGGGGTTTGGCATAACCGCTAATGATCTCCGCCAGATCCTGAATGCCCCGGTTATCCATGTCCAGAATCGTCAGGCACTCCCCTTTTTTTACGGAAAAATTAAGCGTCTCTAAGTTAGCGGTGGACAGTTGTTGACACTTGAGGATCCCTACGTGGTTGTTTTGTTCGGAGACCGTAGGCGGGTGGGCAAAGGTAAGCATGTAGGGTTCTAAAACTGCCGTGGAAAAATCTTTAGCCGAAATCACCTTGATGATCCGGCCTTTTTCAAATAAGGCGACCCGCTGGCAGATTTTGAACGCCTCTTCATGATGGTTGGCGATGTAGAGAAAGGAGAGGCCTTGTTTCGTATAGTGGACTAAAAGTCGTTGAAAATAAGATAATTCGTCGATACTTAAAAAATTGGAGAGTTCGTTGAGGATAATCAATTGGGCCCCATTCAGCGCCGCCCGGATCAATTCAATGATGGCCTTTTCCAGAATGGACAGCTCAGACACATATTCTTCAATTTCAATTACAATCCCCAGTTGTTTGAGCAAGGCCGCGGTTTCCTGCCGCAGTCTGCGGTTATGGATAATAAAATCATGGAAGGTCTGATTTAAGACACCAATATTATCAGTCACCTTCAAATCTTCAATCAGATTAGTATCCTGTTCCAGCAGAGATACTCTGTTTTTGGACATGCTGCTATGCTCATAGTAGTTCACCAGTTGATCGTCGAAATACACCCGACCAAAATGCAGGGGTACGTTTTGGAGGATTAACTCAATCAACTGGCTTTTCCCGTGATTGTCCAGGGGGATTAACCCCATTATTTCTCCTTTGAAAACATTGAAATTGATATTATCCAGATAGGTAATCCCATTGACTTTTCTGATCACATTTTCGATTCTTAAGATCTCTTCCTTCATCGTCAGCTCCTTTAGGGGCTTTTTAGAGAATTAGGGGCAAACTGATCTCCACATCTGTCCCCGCCCCGGCTTTGCTGTACAAATACATCCCATATTCATCACCAAAGAGCAGTTTGATCCGGTTATTGACATTAAGCAGGGCAATGCCGCCTGTTTCTTTATCCTTTTTGATATAGGTGAGGGAAGCTCCGCGCAGTTGATCATTGAGCCGATGCACATGTTCCTCCGCCATCCCGACGCCGTTATCAGAGACGGTAATCAGGAGCCTGCTGGGGGTGGCTAGGACCTTCAAGGTAACCAAACCCTTACCCATTTTGGGTTCGATTCCGTGGAAAACGGCATTTTCCACAATGGGCTGGAGCGTGAGCTTGGGAATTTTCGCGTGGAAGATTTCCGGATCATGGTCCTCTGGGCTTTCGATCTTAAATTCGATTTTCTCGCCAAAGCGAAACCGCTGGATCGTACAATAGGTTTCCACATTGACAATTTCCTCTTCTAAAGTAGCCAGTTTATCCATGTCAGAGATGGTATAGCGGAAAAAGGTCTCTAAGGCCTCAGTCATATTGGCGATGATCTCAACGCCCTCAATCAAGGCTTCGCTTCTGATCCCTTCCAGGGTGTTATAGAGAAAATGCGGGTTAATCTGATTCTGCAAAGCCAGATATTCGGCGTGTTTTTTCGAGCCTTCAATCAATTCCTTGGTATCAATAATCTCCCTAAACTTTTGCATGGCTAGGAAGAGTTCATGATTAAAATGGATCCGTAAGTCAAAGACTCCTTTAAAGATATACCCGTCGGCAAACAGCCGTAAGGTCTTATTGCTTTCCTGATAGGGGATGTAGATCCAGCGGTAAGTCACATAAAAAACAGTGGCGAGCAAAAAAGCAAATAAGAACACCAAAAGATAGGTTCCCTGCTTGAGCGCAAAAGGTACAAAACAAAAAAATAAGGTCATCAGTAAGATCACCATTAGTAGAAATACCAGGAAGATCCGGTCCATCAAATAAAAGCCTTTTTTCCGGCGCATTAGTCTCTCCTTGCTCGTGCCCTACGCGAATAATTTCCGGAATTCATTGGGTTTTAAACCCGTATGTTTGATAAATAACTTCGTAAAATACTTCACATCATTATAGCCCACCATCAGACAGACATCTTGGATTCTTAGACCCTGCTCTTTCAAGAGTTCTTTCGCCTTTTCCATTCTAACCTTGGAGAGATATTCCACAAAAGAGGTTCCGGTTTCTTTCTTGAAAAAGCTGCTGAAATAGGAGGAATTAAACCCTAGATAGGAACCCAAGTCCTCCAAAGTGATATTTTTCATGTAATTTTGTTCGATATACATTTTAGCCTGTTTGATCTGACTGACGTTCTTTTGGCTCTTATCCGCCATCAGTTTTGACAAGGAGCCCGTGATCTGGTCAGTCAGCTCCTGAAAAAGTTGATCTAGGGCATAACAATTGTCGATGGCGTGCTCAAGCGTGGTTTGCTCGTAGGTTGCATCCTCGATCTTAAGCTGACTATTTCTCATGGTGATATAGTAGGTATTCCCCACTTCCCGGACCAGCCTTTTTATTTCAGAACCACTGACTTGTTGCCTGCTTAAATCCTCCTTCAGACCATTGATGACTTTTTTGATCTCTACGTGATCTACTAATTCCACTGCTTTGGTAAATCTTTTGGTAAATTCATAATAACGATCAGCGTTGAAGATCGCTCCGGTTGGCGCTTGGGAAAACTCGATGATCCGCCCCACTCCCTTCAAGATCCGATCATCGATTGCACCTTGGGCCGCTGTAATCGAGGTGGTAATCGCTTTTAACTCCGTAACTTCGGTACCATACCCAATCGTGACCATCAAACCAAAAGGAATTAACCGGCCTTTGTACTCATTCAAAAGCTTGACGAAAACCGCTTCAAGCTTTGCCTTTTCCTCCGGTGCATAATTGATTAACACCACTATACTACTATTACTCAGAACGATCTCCGTCTCTACCGTCACTTCCGACAAAGCGGTCAGCAGTGTTTCGGTGAGCTGAGCGCTGATTTCATCCGTGCTTGGCTTCGCCTCACCCTGGCCGTCAATTTTGATGATCATGACGCGGAAGCATCCGTCCTGAAAATGAAAATAGTAATTCTGGTTGATCTCCGCTAAAGTGTTTTCGGGGAAACCCTCCTCCGGAAATAAGAGGAGATTATGGAGAAAAGACCTTCTGATTTTCCCGACGTCCTTTTTAATGCTCTGATACTCTTGCTCTAAACTACTGTGCCTGGTTTTCGCTTTTAAGGCTTCCTTCACCCGATGCAAGGCCTTTAACAAGCTGTCTTGATTGATCGGTTTACACAAATAGTCCTTGACCCCGTACTCGATGGCCTTCTGGGCATAAGCAAACTCCTCATAGCCACTGATGATGATAAACTCGAGTTTTTCATTGATGGCTTTGGCTTTCTCAATCAGCTCCAACCCATCATAACCGGGCATGCGGATATCAGTAATGACCAGATCCGGATGGGCTTTTTCAACCAAGCCAAGCGCATCAATGCCATTATCGGCGATCCCTACGATCTCCATTCCAAGCTCTTCCCAATTGATCAGATGCTCAATCAGCTTGCAGATTCGAGTTTCATCATCCGCTATGATTACTCTAATCAACAGCTTCACTCCACTTCCTAACTTACCTGGTCGGGATTAACCCCGCCTTTATTAGTTGGGCCTCCACTTCCTGGTCTGGAAGCAATCGCTCGTATTGCCCAAGCCTAATTGCAGGCTTGGTTTTGCCATGGTAATCACTACCCCCAGTCAGCATAAGCTTGTAAGTTAATCCTTGCTGATAAAAATAGGCGGCACTCTCCCGCGAGTGATAACTGCTGCCTACTTCCACCCCATCCAACCCCGACTGGGCGAGCTCGGCAAACAAACCATGGTTTTTGGCCAGGTTAGCACCGGGATGCGCCAGAACCGCTCGACCGCCCGTCCCATGGATTATCTTAATCGCCTCTGAAAATTCCGGATAGTTTATTTTGACATAACCAGGTTTACCCTGCGCGCAAAAATCCCAGTAAAAATTGACTAAGGGATTATCGCTTCTGGCCCCACCGGGGCGGTAGGGCTTCAGTAATTCGTGCTCAAAATACTCCGCTTTATTCAAAAGCGCTTCGGCGAATTTCTCCCCCGTCCAGATCTGACCCCAAACACCTCCGTGGTCAAGGGCATCCAATTCGGCCGCTGTAACGTTAAACCCTAATTGGTTAAAGCGTAATAAACGCTGTTGCGAAACTTCTTGATGTTGGCGAATGACGTTTTCTTCGATTTCAGTGAAAACAGGATCATGAAAATCAATGCCATACCCCAAAACATGCAATTCAACCCCTTGGTAAATACAGTCTATTTCAATCCCAGGGATATATTTAATCCCCACTCGCTCCGCTGCCCTCTGTGCTTCGGCATTCGCCTTTACGGAATTATGATCGGTGATCGCCATGATCCCTAGGCCAGCCTGCCAACCCTGTTCCACCAGTTGTACCGGCGCAAATTCCCCGTCCTCGCTGTGCAGAGAATGGATGTGCAAATCAATGTAGTGTTCTTCCGTCATAACTTACCTCTTCCTTTACCCATTAATGTTTGCTAATATGAGCGCATCCGTACTACTGGTTTTCTTCCTGAATTACTTTAATAATAAATGGTTTTACACCCGGTAAATCTGTCTTTATAATCTCCCAAACAATTGAATCATCAACCCCAAAATATTCATGAATTAAAATATTTCTTAAGCTAATCATCTTCCTCCATGGGATTTTGTTATATTTATTTCTAATTTCTTCCGGTACGTTCTTAGATGCTTCTCCAATAATCTCAAGGTTTCTTATCACAGCATCAACTACCAGCTGATTTTGATGAAAATTATCATAATCCATATTATCCGTATAAGAATCGATGCGGGTTATCGATTCTATTATGTCTTCGAGCGACATAATATATCTTTTCTTCATTGATATTGTACCTCACTCAATATCTCTTCTTTCATGTAAGGCTTTAGTGCATTCTTAGTTACTAAATCTATGGGTTTGTTAAACATTGATTCCAAGTACTCCTTTAATTCTAAAAATTCAAAACCAACGGGTCGATTGAATTCAACCAAAATATCAATGTCACTATCATTAGTTTCTTCATTTCGCGCATAGGATCCAAATATCCCAATCTTTTTTACATGATATTTCTCAGCTAAATAGGCTTTTTGTGCTCTTAATGTTTTTTCTATATCTTCACGTCTCATTGTCATCACCTCACACTTACGAGTCTATTATAACCCATTTATTTCACAAAAGAATCAAAATTGCCTGTCCCTTTCCACTGAGGGTAAAATTATTACTCTTTAAATCGATCTAAACCAACTGGTTTTCTGAGAGCTGTTCACAAAACCAGTTTGGAGGATTTAACTAGTAAACTATAGAATTTATTTGAAAATATGATATTGAAAGGAGATTACCATGATCAAAAGTGATTTTTCGTACGGGAAGATTTTTGTTCTAGGTCTGGGTTTTGGCGTTATCTCCCTAACCTGGTCCATTTACAACGCTTACGTGCCTTTGATTCTCGAATCCATGATGGAAGGCGTTTCTTTCCTCAACACCAAGGTCGGTATGATCATGACCCTGGACAACATCGCCGCCATCAGCCTGATTCCCCTGATTGGCGCCCTTAGCGATCGGACCTGGACCCGGATTGGCCGGAGAATGCCCTTCCTCCTCTTCGGGATGCCCATCGCCGCGCTCTTCTTCGCTGTTATTCCCTTTATTGACTCTTCCCTCTGGGTCCTGATTCTGGTTATTGTGATCATGAATATTGCCATGGCCGCCTTCCGGGCCCCTACTATTGCCTTGATGCCGGATTTGACTCCCTCACCCTTACGCAGTAAGGCCAATGGGATTGTCAACTTCATGGGCGGTCTAGGTTCCATTCTGTTTTATGCGGTCTTTACCACGCTCTTTACCGAAGAAAAGGGCAATATCTATACTGACTTCCCCGTCGCCAGTATCATCATGATCATCGTTCTCCTCATTCTTTTAAAATTCATCCGTGAACCCCGCAAAGAAATTGTTCAGCCCGATCAAGGGCAGCAGGATGGTCCCATCAAAGCCCTCCTTGCCGTCATAAAGGATAAAGAAGCCAGCACCAAGCTGCTCTTAGCCGCCATCTTCCTCTGGTTCATCGGCTGGAATGGCGTGGAAACCTACTTCACCCTCTATGGCACTGAAGTATGGGGTCTGGAAAAAGATACAGCCGCCCAGTATCTCACCTATTTCTCCCTGGCCTTCCTGCTCATGGCCATCCCCAGCGGCTTTATCGCCAGTCGTTTTGGTCGCAAAAAAATAATCTTGCTGGGCTTGGTGGGAATGTTTTTGATGCTAAGCAGCGCCACCCTAGTAGGAGTACCCTGGCCCACAGTAGCGATTTTGCTGGCCATCGGCGGCCTTTTCTGGGCCCTGATCAACATCAACTCTTTCCCCATGGTAGCCGATATGGCACCAGCATCGCGGCTGGGCTTGTACACCGGACTCTACTACTTCTCGTCCCAACTAGCAGCAATCCTCGCCCCACCGGTCTTTGGCTTTGCCATGGACATTACCTCCCGCCAGGCCATGTTCCCCATGGCTGCTGTCTCCTTTGTACTATCCTTCCTAATGCTCATGGGTGTACGCCAGGCGGAGTAATATAGTAGTTCATATTACCCTTTAATCCAGCCATTTTTAATCCAATGCTGATTGTCGGCCGAAGGAATTTCCTCTTTTTTAAGGACGGCTTGATGGAGCAGTTTAGAGATGAAAAATAGTACTCTGACCTTGAGTCCCTTGCGTCCAGGTTGATAGGTAGCGTATTTTTTTGCCAAATTCGCTGTCTTCGCTTTGATTTTGTTTCGACGTTTATCAGACAATTCATCCCAGACCACACCCTCCATCAGTCCAAAACCAAGACTGGATACATCCGAAACTCCCATCCATTGCAGACTAGTCGCTAGATCCTTCTGTGCCGATCTGTTTGACGCACCGATACTGTTTGTTAAGATTACAGCCCGTTTGATAAACATGGCTTGGTCAGGACGATGAACCATCCAGTGACAACAAAAGTGGTCAAGTAAAGCTTTCATCTGAGCTGGCGTACGCAGGGCATATACAGGGGCCGCGAAAATAAGTAGGTCCGCCTGAAGAATTGCCTTCCAGATAGGCATGGTATATTCAGCATGGGGACATAGATTCTCATCCTTAAAAAAACAGGTCTTGCACCCAGTGCAAAAATGGGGTAAATCTTTGGGAAGATAAAACTCAGTAATCTCGTTTCCGGCTCTCAATACTGACAAAAACGCTTCTTTTATTTGATAAGTACAGCCTTTATGCTCTGTCCCGTTAATCACGACAATTTTCATTTCAATTCTCCTTCTGGTTTTTGCTGTCATTATTGTAAACTTATTATTCGACAACGGCATCTTTAATCCTTGCTTTTAGCTTCCGTTTATTTTGTGAAAAGCGCTGATCAGTTATATAATTAACTAAGTAAGCTAGGAGGTTTACATGATGGGACAATTTTTTAAGCAGGTTTATGAAATCGTCGCTCAAATTCCCGAAGGAAAGGTCGCGACCTACGGCCAGATTGCCGCGCTCCTCGATCAACCACGGAATGCCCGGGTTGTTGGTTGGGCAATGCACAGCGCTCCCTTTGAGCTGAACCTTCCCTGCCACCGGGTGGTCAATAAGGTAGGGAGCATGGGTCCCGAGCCCCTTTGCAACCCGAAGGAACAACGGAAGTTACTTGAAAATGAGGGAGTAACGTTCAAAGCGAACGGGTGTATTGATCTGGAGAAACATCTGTGGGCACCGGTAGAGATATAAACCATTGAAACGATCTATTCGGCAGGAATCTATGCGAATAGTGTTGAAGGAAATGTGCCCCTATGGTATAAATTGGATAGGAGCCCTTGCTCCGATCGAGGAGGGATAATTTGAAGACCAAGTTATTATTACTCATTTTGGTTGTTCTGATCGCAAATATCGCCTGGGCGGAGGAAGACTGGGATAACGCGATTAAGATTACATGGGAGAAACTTTATAATGACCAAGCATTACGGGTCATTTACGGAGGAGAACTAGAGTTCCTGCAAAGGAAAGAGCCCTTAAATGAATTATACCTTTCTATTTTAGACCAAAAACAGCTAAGAATATTAAGAAATACTATTTTCGCCCAGTACGGACAGATTTTCAATTCCGAGGACCTTAATCTACACTTTGCCAGATTCAGCTGGTATAAACCGGTCACTAACAACGTAGAGCAGTTCCTCACAGAGACGGACAAACAAAACCTGAACCGAATATTATTATTTGAAAATGGTTACTCCAGTAAGAATCTGTTTGAAAACAAAGATTTAGTAGGTTTCTGGCAGAGAGAGATGATAGGAGCAGCCGCTGGCTGGGATGAAAGCATTTTGTTTTACCCGAACAATAAATACACCTACCATTATTCACAAATGGAAGAACTGAAGAGAATCTTATCCTTTTCCGGTACTTACCGGCTGATCGGGAACAGGCTTGAGTTAACAGTAACTAAACAGAAGATTTTGGCCGATGCAAAGGTAAAAGAAAACGTCGATTATTGGGGAAGATTTTATATAGATGAGTATAAAGTCCAGGACGAGACTGTATATCCCCCTGTAGTTATGAGTTTTCCCATCAGCGAAATTAAGGATTATGTGATTGAAGCGGATGTTTCATTTCAATACATAGAAATTGGTGGTGTTCGCTATTTTTTCATGAAGAAAGATCCTGATTTTTATTGATGATCCGCAATTACTCGTATACCACCCAAGTTCCTTTCAACACAATCATCTTAGCTTTCACCACTCTATATCCTCAGGATACTCGATACCCTCTAATCTAATGTCAGCTAGATCGCAGTTATACTCCCTGGCGGCCTCGGTAACGATCTCCTTTATCTCTTTATGTTCATCGTTATAGCGGAATTCGGCAATTCTTTTCGCTAGGGGAGATAGGTTTTTTAACCTCTTTTCCTTACTCATGTTGATATATTTAATGTTGATCAGATCAATATATTGGTCGGCAATGTCCTCAATAAATATATGATCGCTATTCATTACATTCAGCCATCTAGAAAAGGTAGTCTCGGTAAGCGTATCCTTTACACATTTCACAAACGCTGCCTGAAAACACCTGATCGTCGTGATTGTTTCATCCCAAATCACCTTTTTATCCATTGCTTCAGTGAAGCTATATTTCTTCTTCGTCAGGTCCATCATCCTTAGCTTGACAAGGGCATTGAGGGCTAGCATGCCGAAGAACATTTCCGGATAAAGACAATTACAGCTATAATAGACATTATTCTGGGGGGTAATTAGGGAGTGCCACTTCATCTTATCTTCGGTCATGTTGTTCGCAACTAACTCTATTTCCCGGTCCCCCTGGTAAGCATGGCGAATGTCATAGCAAATGCCGAGCAGACGGGTGGAAATCCTGATGTATTGTTGGTGTCTTTCAGCGTATTCATTAATTGATATTTCATGGAAAGCCTCGACCAGGTTGTAAAGGTCATCAAAGTCACCACTGATCGTTACTCCGGTAAGGTTTGGCGTATTTTTAACAGTAATCATCTGTTTCCCCCTATTCTATCTTTTGGCAGTCAGTAGTTTAATCTTACCTACTTTTTTCGTGATCGCAAATCTCAAGTAACCCGTACCGGTCTCTATCATTCTTCGTTATTGTAAAGAAGAGAAACAACAGAAGGAGGACGCGTTTTGGGCGATGAAAGGTATTGTGACACTGCCACTTAATGAAACTAATATTAGTTATAGGAACTCCTTAGCGCAAAAGGTCGGTGGTTCCAATACGGCTATAATACAAGCATCTTTGGTCGCGATCGGGTATGACCTTGGCACATATGGTCCAGCTAAAAACGGGGTGGATGGTCAGATGGGTCCTTTAACAGAAAAGGCGATTATTGAATAACATAAAAAAGAAAGGTGTTCGCAATGGGTATAAAAAATATATCAGTTTATTTTGGAGTATTACTACTCTGTGTTATTTTATTTGCGTTTTATATAGCACCCAAA
>ENA-UOOR01003656-UOOR01003656.1-fermentation-metagenome-genome-assembly--contig:-NODE-3656-length-13224-cov-12.459109_pt1 | contig 13224 bp, 9 predicted proteins | sample MGYA00245780_ERZ724029 | MGnify/ENA primary metagenome ERZ724029 (study PRJEB28704, sample SAMN03018315) | fermentation metagenome | biome: anthropogenic terrestrial biome; feature: soil; material... | reverse complement strand
GTAATAAAAAAGATTAAATACAATTAATATGCTCGGTTATTACGGGCTAATACAAGAATAATTTTTATTATATTTGCTTTTTTATTTACTATGAACGTTAACTATTTAATCAGGGACAATCTTAATAGACTCAAAGGAGCTTTGGCAGATGCTGGTAGAACCAATAAATTGCTTGCATAACAATTTGGCAAAGATCCCGTGACTGTATCTAAGTAGTGTACTAACACATCCCAACCGGATTTACAAACGCTTTCTCGAATATCAGAATTGCTCCAAATTGATGTTAGAGACTTGTTGGTCGCTAATTCCAAGATGAATGACACCGTTCAAAATAAACATTAAAACATTGAGAAAATGTCGATCCTAAAAGAGTCACAAACTATAGGTATTTATACAGTACAGTCTATAATAAAAGTTGGACTGTATAATGAAACCTATCGTATAACTGATAATCAAGGGACTCCTTATTTCCTGAAGATTTTTGATCCTTTAAGGGCTCCAAATGATTTTATTGACAGAGATGGTCATATTTCCGAAATTCTTTTATCAAGAAAAATGGCTAATCGAAATGTCATTCAATATGTGAATGATAATTTTTTCGAAGCATCAGGTATTAAGTACCCATATCTCATAACACAATATTTAACAGGGATCATTGTTGCAGAACCATTGGTTAGTGGAAGAATTTTCCCTTTAGAGCGTGCACTTGAAATTATCAAGAATGCGCTGAAAGGACTTGTATATATGCATTCTATAGAGTTGTTACACAATGATATTACTCCTAGGAATATCATGTTCAATCCAAAACAATTGGAAAACACTCAGTTAATTGATTTAGAACACATTTCTGAAGCAGCAAACGAAGGGAAAGCTTTTATAAGTTCAGACCTCACTTCTTTTTATCGTGCACCTGAGACATACGGGAACCGGTTCGATTATAGATCTGACATTTTCTCAATTGTTGCCGTGCTATATTCGATGTTGTTCGGAAAGGCCCCATGGAGTCAGCCTCTTCCTGATGGACTTGATATAAATAAGGAAGAGCAGACTGTAAGATTGTTGATGGCTAAACCACTTTCATTCTCAGGTAGCTTAGATGGTTGTCCGTTATGGCTTCAGAAAGTATTCAAAATATGTCTTCAAGAAGATCCAGAAAAAAGAATGCAAACCGCTGAAGAATTATTGAATGCTCTTGAATCTGAATCATGTCCTATTGTTGAACTCGACATGAATGAAGAGAAAAATATAGTGAAATCTTCTCTTCATTCTAAGAAAGAAACTGACTCTGTTGAAGAATATAGCATAAGAAGAAAGGTAGGAAATGGATTTGCTGATGTAGCAGGAATGGACGATATTAAAGCCATGTTACAACAGAAAGTTATATTTCTACTCAAAAATTCAGAACAGGCAAGAAAATATAAACTGACGCCACCTAATGGAATGCTTCTGTATGGTCCCCCAGGCTGTGGAAAAACATATTTTGCAGAAAAATTTGCTGAGGAGGCAGCCTTAAATTACATATTCATTAAGGGATCTGATGTCGGAAGCACATATATTCATGGTTCACAAGGCAAAATTGCTCAATTGTTTAAAGACGCAGAGAAGAATGCACCTTCAGTAATTTGCTTTGATGAATTCGATGCAATGGTTCCCAAGCGTTCCGGAAACGATGGTCTAAGCTTGATGAACCCCGAAGTAAACGAATTTCTTAGCCAGATGAACAACTGTTCACAGAAGGGCATCTTTATTATTGGAACAACGAACAAAAAGGAACTCATTGATGAAGCTATTCTTCGAAAAGGAAGAATGGATCTTCATGTATTGATATCGGCACCAGATTTTGAGACCAGAAAAAAGATCTTCGACCTATACCTCAAAGACAGGCCATGTTCAAACATTGACAGCAATGTTTTGGCGGCATTGACTGACAATTATTCATCGAGTGATATAGCATTTATAGTCAATGATGCTGCATCGGTTGCAGCCTATAACAACTCACCTATTTTTCAAAAGATGCTTGAAGAATCGATTCGAAACAATCCATCGTCTCTAAATATATCCAAAGATGCTCCTAGAAGAAGAATCGGTTTTAACGCACAATAATTATGACAGAGTTAGAACTAGGAACAGTCATTAGACTATTAAACGGGAAAACATGCACTGTCGACAGTGAACTTGGCAGAGGCGGACAAGGCATTGTATATTTAGTTGATTACTGTGGCGGTGACTTTGCTCTTAAATGGTACACTAAGGATTACAACGACAGCTTTTACAATAATCTTAAGAACAATGCTGAAATTGGTGCACCAGGTAATGCATTTCTTTGGCCATTAGCTGTATCTGAAAGACAGAAAGGGAGTTTCGGATATATCATGAAACTTCGTCCAAGAGGCTACAAAGAATTCGGCTCTTTCATGCTTGCGAAGGTTCAGTTCTCAAACATGTCTGCAAATATTAATGCTGCCATCAAGATCTGTGATGCTTTCCAAAAATTACATATCAGAGGCCTTAGCTACCAGGATATGAATGACGGAAACATTTTTATCAACCCAAGAAATGGAGATGTTTTGATCTGTGACAATGACAATGTCGCTCCTGACAAAACAAATTTGGGTATCATTGGCAAAGCTGGGTATCTTGCTCCAGAAATCGTTGATCAGAAAACTATGCCAAACAGATACTCGGATTATTTCTCAATGGCTGTTATTCTATTCATCCTGTTCTATTTCAATAGACCATTTGAAGGTGAAAAAATTGCCGGATGTAGTTGTATGACTGAAGAAATGGAAAAGGATCTTTTCGGACACAAAGCTGTGTTCATCATGGATCCACTTGATGATTCGAACAGACCAGTACTTGGTCTACATACCAATGTCATTAGAAGATGGGGACTTTTACCTAAATCTATGGAAAAACTGTTCATTAAAGCCTTCAGCAAACAAAGTATTCTGTTCCCTGAAAAACGAGTGATTGATAGGGAATGGATGACATTAATGATTCAACTAAGGTCTATGCTATGTATATGTCCACACTGTGGAGAAGAAACATTTGTTGAACCTGATGCAGAAAGACAGGTATGTTTAGACTGTAAGCAACCGATTGCTAAACCTATGGTCTTAAAGGTAGACAATTACAGAATTCCTCTGTTTGTCGGACAAAAGATTTACAATGTTCAGTTACCGATTGATGGTGATTTGGACGCTGTAATTGGAGAAGTAGTAAGACACTCAGTTACTAATCGCTTGGGAATAAGAAATTATTCATCTATTACATGGCAAGCTATCGATCCTGCAGGAGACATTCATAATGTAACTCCGGAATCTGGCATGCCAATTAAAAATGAGATTAAGATAAAATTTAGAATGGGGATAAACGGATTAATCGTAAAATGACATGGGAAGATTAAATGCACCTATTGACCAGCTTCCAAGAAAAACGCTGACAATATTCTTTTTGATTGATACATCTGGTAGTATGTTTGGTGGGAAGATTTCAAGTTTAAATGTTGCCATCCGTGAAACATTGCCTTTGCTTACTCAAATATCGCAAGACAACTCAGACACTGAATTAAAAATTGCTGCACTTCAATTCGCAAGTGGATGTGATTGGATGTACCCACGTCCATTGCCAGCTGAAGATTTTGAATGGCATGACCTAGATGCAGATGGTCTTACGAGCCTTGGTGCTGCATATCAGGAGCTATCGAAGCAGCTGTCTCATACTACAGGATTCATGCAGGAGGCCAACGCTTCTTGTGCCCCTGTAATGATTCTTTTCACCGATGGAGTGCCAACAGATGACGCAAAGCATGGCCTTGAAAAGCTAAAGGAAAACAGATGGTTTAATTCTGCTATCAAGATAGCAGTTGCTATTGGTGATGATGCAAACAAGGACGTTCTAAAGGAATTTGTTAACAACAACAGCGAAGCAGTTCTTACAGTCCACAATGTTGCAGATCTTAAAAAGATGATTTACCTGGTATCTGTAACAGCATCTCAAGTTGCATCCAAAGGCGTATCTGTTGGTATAGATGCTCCAGAATCTCGTCAAGAGGAAGTTATGCAGGATATTAAAAATGCGATTAAGAAAGACTCTTCATTGACGAAAATCGACGTTGGAGCAGATGCAGAAGAAAATAAAGGAACTGATGACTGGACAAATTGGTAAATTTTATGGGAGAGATTAATGTCTTCAACAAATCAATAAGAGGTTCCAGCCATTTAGCATCAGACAAGCCTTGTCAAGACTACTCCATATCTTATAATGAGAAAGGGGTACAAATTCTTGTTGTTTGTGATGGACATGGAGGTGAGTCTTATTTCCGAAGTGACATAGGAGCAAGACTCGCGGCTGAGAAAACAGTCGAGACGTTGATAGATTTCTCAAATCAGATTGGGTCTAATCCATTTGCAAACTGTTCATTTTCAATAACGTCAAAACCCAATAATAATCCATTTAAAGACTCTGAAGGCAACACTCTTCGCTACGAGGACATGAATGAGAACAAGAAGAGTTATGCTAGGCAAGCCAAATCATATACAGAAGCCTCAAGCAAATACATAGATAAGCAAAACATATTGAATGAGTTGCTGAAAAATATCTATATTAAATGGAAGATTGAGATTTCACATCATAAAGATGAGAACCCATTTAGTGCTATCGAGCAAATTAAATTGAATGGGAAAAACATAGAAAAAGCCTACGGATGCACATTGTTGGCATATATGCAAACAGAGTCATACTGGCTTTCGTTTCAAATTGGAGATGGCAAAGTACTATTTTGCAATAAGGATCTATCATGGTCATCTCCAATACAAGAAGATTGTAATTGCTTTTTGAATTACACGACATCTCTTTGTGATAGTAACCCTTTAGACGAGTTCCGATATGCCTTTAGTGGGGAAGGTATATTCCCTTTCTCCATTTTCTTGTGCTCAGATGGAATAGAAGGGTCCCTGAGAACGGAAGTTAATATTAAGGACTTCTATGAGCAAATTATTGAGGTATGTGTCGACGGAGAAGATGTCAATTCTGAACTGGAAGATTATCTGCCCAAACTAAGTGAGATCGGCAACAAAGATGATCTTTCAATTTCTGGTGTAGTTTACCTAAATAGAATAAATTCCGAAGAATTCTCGAAACGACTGGGGTTACAGAGAAAGAAAAGGACTATTCAAAATGAGCAAAACTCTAAAAAGGCTGAATTAGACAAACTGTCATCCAGTATTGAAACGCACAAAGACAAGTTAGTTAAATACCATGAAAATAGAACATCTCTCAAGAATGCACTTAATGAAAATAAGCGCTTAAGACAGAATATGGAAAGTGAATTTACAGATAATGAGAGAAATATTCATTCGATACAAGGCAAAATAAATGCTCTTCATGAGGAACTGAAAGTTAAAGAGAAAGACTATGATGATTGGAGTTTCACTGTCAAGAATGATCTTGCATCGATTGAGGAAGAGATGGATAAATTAATATTATAAATATGGGAAAAGCAATTGGTATTGACTTGGGCACAACCAATTCTGTTGTAGCCTTTAAGGATGTAACGGTTAGAACAATTCAAACCGGTGCAAACAACGAGGATCTTTGCAGATCTTGTGTTGCATTAGACAAAAACGGAAACTTTCTAGTTGGTAATTCTGTGTATAATTCATGGAAAAGACATGCACCAAATATCATTGTCTCTGCAAAGAGACTTATGGGTGCATCCATCAATGATTCCAATGTTCAGAAGATGAAGTCGAACAACCATTCATATCCCTTTGGAATTCAGAAATTGTCAGGTGGTACTGAAGATTCTGTTGCTATTATTTTACGTGGAAAAGAATATACTCCAGAGCAGATATCTGCAGAGATACTACGCTCCCTCAAAAATGACGCCAATAATAAACTAGGTGATGTAGAATTTGCTGTCATAACTGTTCCTGCATACTTTAATGAAAAGCAAAAAACTGCAACAAAAAAAGCAGCTAAGTTAGCAGGTCTTAAAGTACTCCAATTGCTTGCTGAACCTACTGCCGCAGCATTGTCATACGGTTTTGACAAATTGAAAGAAAATGAAGATAAGACTCTATTAATTTATGACTTTGGTGGCGGCACATTTGACCTCTCCATCTTGACAACTGCTGCTGGTCAGTTCATTGAAGCTGGTGCTGGTGGTGATCGATGGCTTGGTGGTGATGACATCGATAATATAATTACTGACTATGTTAAGGAACAGATTGAAGTGAAAAATGGAATAAATCTTGAGGAGTTACTTTCAGATAAAACAGATAAAGAGATTGCTGCCTTCTCTGCAGGTTTGAAGAGTGATGTAGAGGATGCAAAAAAGACTCTTAGTCAGAGTTCATCTGCAACTATAATGCTTTCTGATTATTTGGAAAATGAAGATGGTGATCCTGTTGAAGATTTAATTATTACGAGAGATGTATTTGAATCTCTAATACGTCCATTAATTCAACGCACTATTGACTTAATTGAGGAACTTTTGGTAAAGACAAGTATTTCAGTTGATGATTTATCAAACATTCTTTTAGTAGGTGGTTCGTCATGTATTCCTTTGGTAAAAAGAATGTTGATTGAAAAATATGGAGAAGAGAAAATTCTCTCGTCAGAGAAGCCAATGTTAGCAATAGCTCATGGTGCAACAATCCTTGCCGCATCAATGGACACATCAAAATGGAGAGATGATGACGATATACCAATTGATGATTTAGGAGAGATTCCTGATGGCCCTATAGTATACACGGCCAAGCATAATTATTTAATTCAACTTACCAAAAACGACAAAAAGGAAATGGAAAAGTTTATTGAAGACCAGACTCCATTACCTTTAAATGTTAACCGCCAATTTAGTACTGTAGTTGATAATCAGAAGATTGTTGAAGTGAAATTGTTTAATGATGCGGAAGATGGAACATATGATAAAATTACTTCAGGTTTTTTTACCATCAGTGACAACCTCCCTTCAGGAAGTAAATTGAATTTTACTTTCAATCTTGACACAAATGAGAATCTTCGCGTTTCAGTCAAGGTTGTAGCATCAGGTAAATCTTTTCCTGTAGTTCTTGGTAGAGAGGGTAAGGACTCTAGATGTCTTAGTGAAATATCAAGCTCCATTGAAGACATCTTAAACAATGACTCTATCTCTAAGAATAAAAAAACAACATTTTTTCCAAAGATTCAATCAATAATTGATTCAATTGAGAAAAGCAAACTAAAGTCTGATGATGATAAGTGGTTAGAAATTGAACAGCAGGTAATGATTGTTAAGCAATTTGCTTTAGAGTCAGAGGAAAATGAAAATAATTTAGGTGAAATACTTGCCACAATTCTTATTAATAACTTCACCAAATATATTGATCCATCCGACGTTGACGAGATGAAAACAAAGTTAGAGAAACTAAACAAGACTGATGACAAATACCAAAAGGAATCACTACAAGATAAGCTATATGATATAGCAAACAATTATGGGTTATTGCTCAATATATTCTTGTTTAAGGTAATTGCCAACAGCTCAAATAACCGTTTGGATGCAGGACGTGCACAATGTGCATATGATGAAATGATGCAATCCCTTTCTATCGGTGATATTGGCAATATAAGAAGGATACAACATGAGAATAAAGATCTGCTAGAAAGGAATGAAACAGGTCTTGGCGACGCCTTTTCAGTTGGAATTAGTTAATTGTTTAACATTAAAGAAAGTCATATGGAAATAGTAAGATGTCCAATTTGTGATAAACGAGGAATTCCCGATTTTCACAAAAAAAATGTTATTTGCCCTCACTGTAGTAGTGATTTGTCTATATACAAGACAATTTATGAGGCAACCCAGTCTCAGTTTCCTATTAAGGAACCAAAAGTTGATAGAAGGAAGGTTAATATGTTTGTATCAATTACAATATTATCTTTATGTTTAATTGCGAGCTCTGCATTCATTTCGTATAATATTTCAAGGAAACCCTTACTTATGAAGATTGAATCACAAAACATAGATATCAAATCATTAAACGAATCCTTAATATTGGCTCAGGCAAAGGAAAATCCAGATGATTCAAAGTCTGTTCAAGTCCAATTTATTTATGTGATTCAAAAGTATGATAGCCCATGGTCTATCGTCCGCAAACTATTCGGTGTTACTTCTGACTGGAAGGCAATAGGCCAAAAGATTGCAGAAAATAATGGTATATGGGATTCGGAGAAAAAGGCTTGGAAGGAAATTCATCCAGGTCAAAAACTAGCCATCTATAATAACAATTAAGTCAATGGGACTTATATCATATTTTAAAGGAGTCTATTACGATCACATAATTGAAAAAGCTGATCAACTACTCCAAAGGGGTTATGAGCGTGAAGCCGAAGAGATATATAAGTATCTCTTGGGCAAGCAGCATAGTGCTGTCAGTAAACTTGCAGACCTATACTACTCTCAGTGTATCAAGGCCGGGACTGGTAATGATACAAATAAAGAGATAACTCTCTTCAATAAAATTAAAGGTCTAGAGTCACAGGGAGGGGACAATTATGATGTTAGTTTATACAATTCGACGGTTGACAAAACCGTAAAAAACATAAAAATCAGAGCGACTTTCTTATTTGATGAAGCCAATTATCAGAAGTGTTATGACCTGATGACTGCTATAAACGTAACAAATAACAGATCTTCTATTACTGTTAACCTGGCCTGTGAAGCAAATATCATGCTCCTTATTTTCCAGATAAGAAATTCCAGGTATTCTTCGAAAGAGTTCAAATTATCAGCCACTCAGTTATCGAACGATTTCAATTTGTTAGGAAAGAGCATAAAAAGGTGCGAAGAGTCAGTTGAATCTTTTGTCAATGAACTGATCAGTAATAATAGATTTCTATCAGCTAACTATTTACTCGAGAATATCACTAATAAATCTCACAAAGATTTATGCTTAACAAACGCAGGATGTATAGTAGATGGTAAAGACGAAGAAGCTTCCGCAAATGACCTGAAAGAAACCGTATCAAAATATGGAATAGAACTGGTTCTCAAAGCATCTCAATCATGCGAAGAAAACGTCCGTCTATTCAATCAATGTTGGAATAATTCCCCTTCTCACGAGTTTGTAATTGATGTCTTGAATGCAAACAAGACTTATAACCTTCAAAGAGAGATAATAAGTAACATACTGGCAAATCATTCGTCTTTCCTTTCAAAGGGTTCTCTAAAGATATTATTCATTGACTGGATTCAAAAACTATCTGAATGTAAGGAGTCTTTAAATCTTTTTGAAAAGATACATCTTCTGGGATACAATGTAAAGGATGAATATCTCAAGAAACTTTCGGAATTCCTTTCACCGTTGAAACAGGAAGATAGGATTCTACATATTAATCATTCTTTGAGTCTCTTTCCGAATGATACTACCCTACTCTTAATTAAACTTGATTGTGCGAGATGGTTTGTTTCACATAATAAAAATAATGAAGCAATATCACTTTGTGATGAAATCGGCAACATCATTATTGGGGTTGATTTGGTAAAATCAGAAGCATTATTTAACAATGCTAAGGCTCAACCTGTTCTTGACATAAAGGTAGAGATATTAAATAATGCTTTAAATGCTATAACGCCCGCTTCAAAGTCTGCAGCAAAGTCGCTGATCGAATTAATAAATGAATTATTCATTGGCACTGCTGAACTATATTACACGACTAATGAAGTAGCAAAAGCATATTCAATCCTTCATGAACAATCGAAAAAAGGTTCAAACAGGGCTATTACATTAATCTCAGACCATCGATATAAAGAGATACAAACTTGTGATCAAGAAAGTAAAGAAAAGGCAATAGAATGTGTAATCTCTGAGATAAAAACATTTGGAAACGATTCAATCTTAAGTGTTGATTCCTATCAGATGATTTGGGACGAATTGATTGCAGTAATTCTTAAAAATGCAAAAAATAAAAGTAATCAAGAAGTTATTGCACAATTTGAAAATCTCATTTCCAGATTAAATCAAGAATTTTCTGATCGAGATATTGCCAAACAGAAGAAGAGCAGTGTATTGAAACAATTGATACAAAGGAAGTATCTTGTTGCACGTGAAAAAGAATTGTCCAAGGATTATACAGATGCATCTAACTTATACCGTGAAATTAGTGTTCTTGAAGCAAAGAAATCTCCTACACTTGCAGCTTTACGTTTTGTATTATGTAAATTGAAGGATTCTCAAAATTCCAACATCCTGGAGTATAAGGACAATCTGTATTCAGTACTAAGAAAAGCCTCGGATACATTCAGTAATGAGAAAAAAGATATTGCGTATAGATTTGCACTATTATTACTTAGGTCCGGAGAAATAGATGAGTCTCTTGCTGTTTTGTCAGAATTTTTACCTGAGGAGGTAACTCTAAAGAAAGCATGTGAGCAAGTATACATTGAAAATGCTTTAGCAAAACTAGATGAATTCAATCATAAGCTCGATTTGATAAAGAATAGGGAGTTGTCGTCTGATGATACTATCTACTTTACAAATCATATGCTTGAATATGCAGAAGCAATCAAACCTGCATTAGAAATTTCGCAGCCTCTATTGGTAAAGTACAGAAACAAGATCAAAAATTATGCAATATCAAAACTCTTTGATGAAGGCAAATATAGCATCGCTTTTGAGAAACTGAAGAAAGAACATTCTGACTATCTTAATGACCTGACAGACTTGAGAAATATTGCCATTGTCTGCTTGAATATAGCAGAATCCGGACAACTGAGTAACTCAAATTATAAAGAAGTTATATCGGTCTGGTTAACTGCAATATACCAAGAGCAGTTGTTCATTAAGTCTCTTGATTACACTTCATGGGATAATAATTTCACATTTTCTTTGCATGATGCCTATGGCCATTTCAATGAAGGCACTGTCTATTATCTTCCTGATAATGTGAATCTTAATCATGAAGGAGACGATAAACTTGTCATGATTAAAGAGGTTCAGCGCTATTTGCTAGATAGATTTGAAGCGTCAATCAGTAATAACCAACAGTATCACTTGTTCTTAACTGATGAAAGAAATACTATGGATTCATTGATTGCACTAAACCTGGACGTTAAGTGTAAACTCGTAGCACCTTATCTTGCTACTCTCTATGAGAACATTTTAGAAGATATTACTGATGCTTTGGAACATGAACGTAAAGAGGAATACAACAACTGGGAAGACGTACTGGCAGTTGGTGCTGAGTACAAACTAAAAAATTCTATATACAGCGACTTCACGACTGCAAAGATTTACTACGATTATTGTATCAGCGCACTGGACTCAAAGTCCACAACCGAGACAAGAAGTTCCTTCACAGAATCAAGATTAGCACTAATACGCAGATTCAACAAGAAGTATAACGCATTAATTTCTTATACAAGTTCAAAGATATCATCGTTGTCTGCTGATAATAAGACTGCATTTAAGAACTCCTTCGATCAGTTCTCTATTATTTGCAATGCATTTAAGGAAAACACTTTATCATACTCATTCTCAAATTTTGTCATAAGGTATGTTGTGGAGGAGGTTAATGAGAATAGATTGTCAAAGGAAGATGCGTCAGGATACATTCTGACCATTCATCTTCTTGACAGGACTAACACAAGAGTCAGCAAAAATCTTGAAAACCTGTTGCCATTACTTTTCCAAGAATATGTCCAAGAGGGAAAGAGTTCTACATTAACTTCAATAAAGAGTATTCTTAGTAAAACACGTAACCTAGACACATCTCTTGACAATGAACTTGTTGAGCAGCTGGCTGTATTGGCTCTGATTTCAGGACAAGAAGAACGTCTTGCATCTTTGTCAACTGGAATAAGCTCGTATTCTACCAAGACATCTTCTTTCTCACAGAAACTGAAAGCGAGGGTGTCTGATGCAAATCTAAATAAGCAGTTGAATGAAATTGTACAAAAAGTCAACGACAACACTGTGAACAATTCTACTGCACTTGCAAAAGTTTATGACATTTATGTTAATAACTCAAACAACAGCAGAGTTTGTCAAAATCTGGTAACATTATGTGACATGTGTATCATGCAATATATAGTGAATCAAGCTTATGGCAGTTCTTCAGTAAAAACCGTTCTTAATAAACTAAAGAACAATATGAGTGTTGAATTCAAAAATAATAATGATTCTATTAGGGATAGATATTATTCAATTTGGAATCAGCTTGACTCTGGCGCAAAGAGGACACTTAGTGGCATTGACTCCAATAATACACTGAATTCAAAGGGAGAGGCTTTGAGAGAAGGACTTGACTACATGAGGACTCTAGGTTGTATCTCAAATACATCAAGATTACTTAATTTTTTATAATAAACATAATATGAGAAACCCATACGAAATATTAGAAGTGTCTCAAGACGCAAATAATGCACAAATTCTGAAGGCGATGACTATAGCAATGAGAAAAAAGCAATATTCAAATACAGATATAGCTCAAGCAAGAGCACAATTAAGTAAACCTACTACAAGATTGGCTGCAGATTTCATATTCCCTATTTTTGAGTCATATGAAGGTCTAAAGCCACTATCATCTAGTGTTGTTTTAGAAAAAATAGACATAATATCAATTGACAATGAAACATATAACTCTCTATAAATATGAACGAGGATTTCAAAAAAATTGAAGAAAAGATTACACTTATAAAAAAAGAAAATCTCAAGCAAAAGAATGACATAGAAGAAATGTTTATCAACAATGAACGCAACGTTGATGAAATGATTGGAGAATTCTTAAAGGTAATCGACTCTTTTGACAAGTCAGAAATAGTGGTTAAGGAAAAAGGGTTGGATCAGGAAGAAAATGTACAAAAAGCCATCATAAGAATGCTTCAGCCTAAAAAGGTAGTTACAACCATATTAGACAAATATAACGTTCAAAAGATTGATATCTTAGGTAAGCTGGTTAACGATGATCTATGTACAATTGTAGAAACTGAACCTGATTCTGAAAAAGAAGATGGTATTGTTGTATCCATTGAGAAGCAAGGCTATTTGAGAGGAAGTCGATTAATCAGACGAGCTGAAGTAGTTGTCGTCAAAAACTAATTCAACAAAAATTGTAATAGTTCAGACTTGATCTGACAGTAGTCATTTTTTTAATTTATGGGAGACTGTAAAGTAAACTGTGTCAAAAAATAAATCATTTTTTTATTACTTTTACACAACAGTTTACATTATGGAAGATTTT
>ENA-UOOR01003655-UOOR01003655.1-fermentation-metagenome-genome-assembly--contig:-NODE-3655-length-13228-cov-5.779625_pt1 | contig 13228 bp, 12 predicted proteins | sample MGYA00245780_ERZ724029 | MGnify/ENA primary metagenome ERZ724029 (study PRJEB28704, sample SAMN03018315) | fermentation metagenome | biome: anthropogenic terrestrial biome; feature: soil; material... | reverse complement strand
TCTTGATTTTTTTGTTAACGCCATTTTTTAATGTCTGATACCAAAGTCAGGTATTATAAACGATAAAATCTGATTTGTAAAGATAAAACATTTTAAAATTTTCGTCTTGCAATTTATAATATATTCTGTTAAAGTTTATATATCCATCACTTACAGATGGGTAAATAAAACATAAGGATGTAAATAATATGAATGAAGATAAAGAACTGTTCGGCTGTGATTGCGACGATGAAGATGAATGTGGCTGCGGCTGTGGCTGTGACCATGACCATGAAGAAGAAATAATGACTATCACTCTTGAAGATGGTACGGAAATGGAATGTGCCATCATAGCAATTTTCCCTGCGGGAGATAAGGATTACATAGCCCTATTACCATTGGAGAATCAGGAAGACGGTGAAGTGTTCCTATATGGATTCCAGGAATATGAAGACGGCACATTTGAACTTTTGAGCATTGAATCAGATGAAGAATATGAAGTTGTTACAAAAGCTTTTGATGAAATTCTTGATGAAGCAGAGTTTGATGAATTGTTAGAAGACGAAGACGAAGAATAATTAAAAGACAGCCCAGGCTGTCTTTTAATTATATTAAAAATAAAGCATTTGTATAATGTGACTATTGATTTTTTAAAATAACATCATGAGCTCCACCTTCAGTCAAAGATGTGGATGAAACTACAACCAGTCGTCCATCTTGCTGTAATTGTTTAATAGACTTGGCACCGCAGTTGCACATGGTGCTTTTTATTTTATGAAGTGTTGAGCCAAGACCGTCATCAAGCTTGCCTGCATAAGGCACATACGAGTCTACGCCTTCCTCAAACTGGAGACCTGCTTTTCCTCCCAGATCATATCTTGCCCAGTTCCTTGCTCTGTTGGAGCCCTCACCCCAGTATTCCTTTACATAACCGTTTCCGTACTTTATTTTAGCCGTAGGACTTTCATCAAAGCCAGCAAAATATCTTCCAAGCATTACGAAATCTGCTCCCATGGCTAATGCCAATGTTATATGGTAATCCAGGACTATGCCGCCGTCCGAACATATGGGAACGTAAATTCCGTTCTTTTCATAATATTCATCCCTGGCTTTCGCAACATCCAACACTGCGGACGCCTGACCTCTTCCGATACCTTTTTGTTCCCTTGTTATACAGATGGAGCCTCCGCCAATACCGATTTTAATAAAATCTGCACCTGAATCAGCCAAATAATTGAAACCGTCTTTTTCAACCACATTGCCAGCTCCTACTTTAACCTTATCACCATATTTTCCTTTAATCCATTTTATGGTGTCTGACTGCCATTCGCTGAAGCCCTCAGATGAATCAATGCATAATATGTCTGCACCCGCCTCAACCAGTGCCGGAACTCTTTCCTTATAGTCTCTGGAGTTAATACCGGCTCCTACAATATATCTTTTTTGTTTATCCAGAAGGGAACGCGGATTATCTTTGTCCTCAGAATAGTCTTTCCTGAAAACCATGTAAACTAAATTAAAATTATCATCAATAATAGGAAGGGAGTTTAATTTATGCTGCCATATAATGTCATTGGCCTCTGAAAGTGTGATTCCTTCATGACCAACTATGAGAGATTCACCCGGAGTCATAAATTCTTTGACCTTTTTGTCTAAAGAATCCCTTGTAATTCTGTAATCCCTGCTGGTTACAATACCCAGCAGTTTTCCGTCGGAAGAGCCGTCTTCAGTAATGGCCATTGTTGAATGTCCGGTTTTTTCTTTAAGCTCAAGAACATCCTGCAATGTATTGTCAGGTGTAAGATTTGAATCACTGATAACAAAACCTGCCTTGTATTTCTTAACCTTGCGAATCATTTCCGCTTCGCTTTCAATTGACTGTGAGCAATATATAAATGATATTCCACCGTTTTTAGCAAGGGATATGGCCATGTTATTGTCAGAAACAGACTGCATGACTGCGGATGAAAAAGGAATGTTTAATTTTAATTCCGGTTCCTCACCTTTTTTATATCTGCAAATAGGTGTGCTTAAATCTACATTTTCAACAATACAATCCTTTGTGGTGAGATTTGGCAGAAGTAAGTATTCTCCAAATGTTCTGGAAGGTTCGTTGACAATTTTTGCCATGTTGTTTCTCCTTTTCATATGTAAATAATTATTTTTGAGGTTATCACAATGAGGCAGTATTGTCAATATCTATTTCGGCATTTGTAATTGACGGAAGAATTATTGATTGATATAATAATATCAAATAGTTTTCGGGAGGAGAAATGATTTGGGAAGCAAGGTAAAAGTATGGACAAAACAGCATGCTGACATTTTATCCGACTTGGAGAAAAGCGGAAGATACATCGTGAAAAAAGAATATATTCATCAAAAAATGGGAGAGCATGCTCAGTTATATTTTGAGGTATATAACTGGTATCGAAAGGCTGCAGAAAAAATTGTGCTAGCACCCGGTGATGTGGAATACCCGATTTGGGTATCATTAAACGAAAATGAGAAAATTGGAAACAGCGGAGGAAATGTACTTTTGGAAATCGAGGTTGATGAAGACATACTCATTACCATGGATATGGACAAGTGGGGACGTATTGTAAACTATATGTATATACCAAAAAGTGAGGCAGATCAGGAGGAACATGATAGAATGCTTGAAAATTACAACACTAATGACTGTTCTGCATACATGTCCCCATTTTTTCCGGTAATTAAGAAAAAGATACAGAAAAGCTGGGACAGACTTTTTGATGACAGCTATACATTAACACCCGTCAGGGTAGGAACAATATGGGAGTTGAGAAAAGAATGGATAACAAACATATATATGTAACACTGTATACAGTCCAGCCGGACAGCATTTTGAATAACCTTAAACAAAGCGGTTATCACACTGCAAAAATGCAGTTTATAAAAGAAAAATACGCAGAGGTTGCACAGGTATTTGTGGATGCTTATAAATGGTATACACACAATGCGGAGAAAATCGTACCACGGCCGCCGGATGCAGAGTCCGCAGTTTGGTGCTACAAAGATCCAAAATATATAGAAAAGCATGAGGGATATAAAATTTTAAGGCTATATGTGCCTGTTGAAAAGGCGGTATTTTTTAGGATGAGTGACTGGAATAAACGTCTTAACCTTCGCTATATTGGTAAAACACTTCAAGAAGAGGATTCATATAATCAAAAGCTTTTGAAGTACGGAGTGGACTATGAGGGAAATGTATACCTAACCTCATTTTACCCCCAGTTGAAAAGTGAACTGATAAAAAGTTGGCAGAACCTGTTCCGCTATGACGAGCTTGTCAAAGAGCAGGGAGATTTACTGTTCGATGATATGCAGGCTGGAATATGGCACCTGGAGTGGGAATGGGTACAGGAAATACTATAGCATAAAAAATCCTGTGTCTCAGTAGACATAGGATTTTTCTGTTAAAGATAACGATAATTTCATAATTTTTTTGACTCAAGCCAATTGCTTATACTTACCCATGCAATTAAAAGCAGTACAATTGCTATTCCCAGGAAAATAAGTATCCATTTCAGATTTTGGACAAGAGAAATGCCCATTTTTAAAAATGAAATGACTAACGAGGGAAATCCTGAAATAAAGTTCTGTATTTCCTGTCCCATTTCAATGGTGTTTACGCTTAGATGATGATAGCCAAAGGACAAATGACCAATTGCATATTTTCCAATACTGCTGTTACCTACGGCACCATAACCTATAGCCAGGTTTCCTGCTGCAAAGGCTCCCATAGCTAAATTTCCCAATGCAATAAGCAGACCTATAGCAATATTGCCGAAGCATAAAAGACCGAGACCTATATTCGACAGAGATATAACACCTATTGATATATTACCGAAGGAAATAATTCCGCAGCTCAAATTGCCTATTGCGATAACACCCTTTGCACGGCGGCCAATTGCTATAAAACCTTTGGCAGCAGGTACTCCTCTGATGCTTTGATTTCCATCCCTTCCTGTCCTGATCATTTCCTGTCGTCTGCCTTTCACAATATGTATCAGTGGCATTCCTAAGATAGTCTTACTTGATTTATATTCAATAAATGGACGTGAAACTATCTCGGAAGTTATATAGTTTTCATAGATACCAGACGCAATGTCATCAGGTTCACCCATTCGCTCCATAGCTTCTTTTTCAGAATATCCCTGAGCTAAGATGGAATCAAATTCCTGTAATAAATCCTGAATAATTTTCTTTTTATACTTTCTTGGTAAACAAGTTCTATCTGCAATTTCATTGATGTATTGTTTTTTTGTCATAGTACCCTCCTATTCATTAAGTATCCTCTCAATATCACCTGAAAAGTCAAGCCATAGCTGGGTTGCCTCCTTTAAGACAGAGCGTCCCTTTTCAGTTATCAGATAATATTTTTTGGGAACACCTCTTGATTGTGATTGCTCCCATCTTGTTTCCATCAGCCTTTCATCTTCCAGGCGATAAAGAATCGGATATAAAGTACCCTCCTTGATTTCAAAAAATCGGCTCTTCTCGTTAAGAGAGCTTATTAACTCATATCCATACATTTCACGGATAGATAAAAGCTTTAAAACAACAATTTCCAAAATTCCTTTTTTAAATTGTTTCAAATAACGGTCATCCAAGCTCTCACCTCTTTTTATAACATAGTATTTAGTATTACAAAGTATATTGTAAAGCATAGATGCATATATGTCAAGAGTCAAGAATCATAAAATTTATAAATGAATTTTTCCGAAAAACCTTTCATAAAAAAATTTTATTAACGCAGGGCGGTTGGTTACATTCATTTTTTTGTAAATATTAAGTATATGCTTTTTTATTGTGTTTTCTGAGACGAATAAGTTATCCCCAATTTCTTTATTTGAGTATCCGTTGCATATTTCTGTGACAATCTGATATTCTCTTTCGGTCAGATTAAAATCCCGCATCATCTTATTTTTAATATTTTCATTACTTTTTACCTGAGGGTGCAATTGGCAGACACGCTGGGTCAGATGAGGCTTTATATATTCTAAAATAAATAAATCTCTTTCTGTAAAGTCGTGATTTTCCTTTTTCCTGAACATATTGGCAAGTCCAAGCAGAAGGTCATCAGACATAATATATATGCTGCAGCAGTAATGCATGCCTATGGGTTCAAAAATGTTTTTGTAAATTTCACTTTTTTCACGTATTGAATCTGGTAGAATATCAGTTTCCCTAACTACCATCGATTCTTTTTGGTGAAGTATCCATGCCCCATAGTCAGAAGATTGTAAATTCTCATATGTTTTGAACAGCTCATTGCTGTCTTTAACCTTGTCAACAGGATGGTTATAAGCGATAGGATCTGTAAGCAGTTTTTGACCGTTAACATTGTTTCCGGTAAAAAAGGTTCCTACGTCAAAAGGAACAATCTTTTGGATATTTTTAAAAAAAGAAATTCTTATATCCTTTGTTCCCGAATTATATAAATCAAGTATTAAATCTGAAATATTAGATAATTCATTTTCGGTAAATTTGGTCATATTATTTCTCCTGAGGATGTATTTAATATATTTAATCTTTATGGTGATAATATTATAACAAATTTACTTTAATTTGTCTAATTAAAGTACTACTTTAGTAGCGTCTTAATAAAAAAGCATAAATTGGTGTAATTTATTATATTATAACTTACCGGTATAATTTACATGGTAATTTTATTAACAATAAACATGGAGGATACTAAATGAAGCAATTTAAAAAATTAACAATGCCAATAATAGCTGTATTACTTTTATCGGTACTTTTGTTACCGGGATGTACCAAGGTTGAAGATAATACAGATATAGGGGAAAATGATTCGGTTGCAGAAAATGAAACACCTGTTGCCGAAACAAATGATGAAACTGAAACCATAAGTACTCAGGTAGTTGTGGTTGGCTCAGGTGCCACAGGATTATCTGCATCTATAGAAGCAAGACAACAGGGCCTGGATGTTATAATGCTTGAGAAAAATGCTTTTACAGGCGGAACAACCAATACTGCAGAAGGCTACGGCGGTTTAAACAGCAATTATGCCGAGAAACAGGGAATCCATTATGACGTAAGAGAAGTATTCTTTGCAGCACAGGAGTTCCATCACTGGGCAACTGATCAGGACATTATTATGAAACTGTATGAGAACTCGGGAGAGGGTGCAAACTGGCTGGAATCCTTAGGAGTTGAATTTGAGGTATTAGCACCCAATGGAAATAACAAATATAACACATGGCACATATATAAGGGTACCGGTGCTCAATTTGTAAAAACCCTGACCAATAAGGCTGAAGAATCAGGCGTGCAAATAATGCTTAACACCACAGGCAAGGAACTGATCATGGAAGACGGCAAGGTTGCAGGCATAAAGGCAACAAAAGGTGATGGCGGTAATTTAGTTATCAATGCACCTGTAGTAATATTAGCCACAGGCGGATATGCCGGGAGTCCGGAAATGATTGAGAAATATGCTAAAATGGACGCAGATGATGTTTATGACACAGGTATTGCAGGCAGAACCGGAGACGGAATAAATATGGCCTTGGCAGTGGGAGCATCAGACCGAAGGCTTAACGGCTCACTCATGAATTTCGGATCAGCCATGAAACCTTATGGCGTATACGAGCCTGTTAACCTGTTAGGATGGCTGCCTGTTCTGAAGGTTAACGAACATGGCAACAGATTTGTTGACGAATCCCTGATGAATGAGGACTGGGGAACTAACGGCAATGCCCAGAGACAACAGGGAACCATATATATGATAATGTCAAAACAGAATTTAGATAATTTTGCAGAAAACGGACTGCCGGGCTTTGGTGGTGAAACACCAGATTTTTACGGAGAAATAGAAGGAGCATTAAAGGATCATCCTGATTATGTATTTGTTGCTGATTCAATTGATGATCTGGCAGAAAAAACTAACATTGACAAGGAACAGCTTAAAGCCACTATCGAAAGATACAACGGTTTTGCAAAGACAGGTATAGATCTGGATTATGGAAAGGATGCAGAATTCCTGTATCCGGTTGAAGAAGGACCATACTATGCATTAAGATTTGAATTAGGCATATTTGCCACAACTGACGGTTTAGTTGTTACCCCTGATGCCCAGGTTGTAGATAAGGAAGGAAATATAATTCCCGGACTCTATGCAGGCGGCAGTGATGCAGGAGGATTAAACGGCGAAACCTACGAAGTAAGTATTGTACCCGGCGCACAACAGGCGTGGGCAGTTAATTCAGGACGCTTCGCAGTACAGGATGCCGTAAAATATTTAAATAAATAAAACTATTAGATAATTTTTAATAAAGCAACTCTTTTTCACTTACAAATCAAATAGGAAGTTTTTAATATAAACATGAGCAGACATTGAAGACAGTCTGCCCATGTTTTGTTATAGCCTGTATTAGCTGCCAGCACCATATTATAAACTCCCGTCCAAGCCCGCTGGATGCTCCTGTTACAACAGCTATATTCATAAGTATCCCCTCTTACATTTTTATTTATATGAATTACTTTGAAACTACTATTCCTCTGCATTTATAAGACACTTCAATTCTCCGTATCCTTCTTTATCCATTTCTGAAAAAGGTATGAATTTAAGCGAGGCGCTGTTGATGCAGTATCTTAAGCCTCCCTTTTCAGAAGGACCGTCATTGAATACGTGTCCTAAGTGGGAATCTCCGTCTTTGCTTCTCACCTCTGTTCTTTCCATACCATGAGTTGTATCTCTTTTATAGATTATTCTGTCCTTGCCGATAGGTTTTGTAAAGCTTGGCCAGCCACATCCGGATTCGTATTTATCGGATGAAACAAACAATGGCTCGCCGGTTACTATGTCAACGTAGATACCTTTTTCCCTGTTGTTCCAATATTCATTTTGAAACGGAGACTCGGTGTCATTCTGCTGAGTTACCCTGTACTGAATATCTGTTAATTTTTTTCTTATTTCGCTTTCAGATCCCTTAGTGTATTTCGCTTTTTTGTCTTCCATGTATTCCTCCTATATGTATATTATAATATAAGTATACCATTACTTAGAAAATTTAAACCGTGCATATTTCTGTGACAATCTGATATTCTCTGGCTTTTTACCTGAGAGTGCAATTGGCGCCGTAAAAAAAATTATAGATGGTATGTATGTAGAATAAAATAATCACAAAATAGAATTTATAAATCAGCTTCAAATGACTGAAATTTTTTCCTTAGATGTGAAATGTTCAATTGATTTCTATGTTTTAAAATAATAAAATAAATAGGATAGTAAATGTATGTAAAACGAAGATAATAATTTTTAAGAAAATTATAATATTATTGTCTATAAGAAAATTTTTGGAGGTTAAAATGTTGAAAAGGAAAAGAATAACAATCAATGATTTTACTAAAAAAACAGCATGTTTTCTACTGGCTGTGCTCATATGCTTTGCAGGTTCCAATAACATTGCCATGGCCGATACCGTAACAGACTATAAGTACAACAGCGGGTCTGATAATGGAATACGTGAAGTATATGTCAGCAATGGAGATAACTATTACTTTGGATGTGTTGATGAAGAAGGAAATTCAATAGTAGCGCCGGAGAAAGGGAACAATTATATAGGTAATTCAAACGGTTTTATACTTATAGGCGAAAGCAGTTCCAGAGAAGACATCACACCTAAATATTCCGAAGATAATTTGACAACAAAGGTATTGGATGCAAAAGGCAGTCTTGTCCGTACCTTTGACATTCCTTTGGTGTGGTATGACGGGAAAAATGGTATTGCCATGCTGGGAGGTTCAGATGGCTCGATAAAATATGCGCTTACAGACGGAGATGGGGCTTTGCTTACATCTTATGACTATGACTATATAAATTATCTGGGCTCAGGATGGAATGTGTTCGAAGCTCGAAAAGGTTCATCATATGAAATGAGCTACGGCTTTCTGAATCGTACAGGAACAGAAACTATACCAGTGACTCTGAGGGCTGTTAAAGGAATGTCCTCGTCCACTCGGCAAGTTGATTCCGCGCATTATGTTGTAACTGGTGCTGACGGCTTGGAGGGTGTTGTGAATACAGACGGTATTTTTGTCCTACAGCCCAAGTATGCGTCTGTAGGAGGCTATTTTGAAGGTTATTGCCATGTTACTGACAATACGGGAAAATCGGCATTTTTCGATGAATCCGGCAAGAATGTCACTGGTTTTATATTTGACGGTGCCGGAGATTTCAGTGAAGGATATGCACAAATCTATACTGACGGAAAATGGGGCTACATAGATACAAGCATGACAACGACAATAAAACCTGCTTATGACCAGTCATTGCCTTTCAAAAACGGTTATGCTGAAACGATGGTTGGAGAAAACAAGACCACTATAGAAAACCCTATTAAAAAGGCAAGAAACAAAAATATTTTTGTTGATAAAAACTGGATTTATACTGAAGAGGAACCCTATATACAAAATAACAGGACTATGGTTCCATTGCGCATGATAGCAGAGGCAATGGGCTGTTCAGTAGAATGGAAATCAGAAGACAGAGAAATAATAATCCAGGACGATAATTGTATAATCCATATTGCTATAGATAATCTACAGGCTACAGTCAATGTATTTGATGATGGGAAACCTGCTGAAACGGTTATGTTAGATGCTTCCCCCAAGATAGTAGGAGGGCGTACATATGTGCCTCTGCGTTTTATTGCGGAAAACATGAATGCTTTGGTTGAATGGGAACAGGCTACAGGGACTGTTCGTATTACTTCACAAACAAATATTAAGAAATCAAAAATGGTCTCAGGTTTGCCAGAGGCTGATGCAAAGCTGTATCCGTTCCGGGAAACAGAAGGAAGTTATAAAGGGTTTATAGTAGAGATCAAAGGAGAAAGTAAGTATTTTGATTGGGAAAATACGGTTAATCCTACTTATGCTCCAAAGATGTTTTATGATGATATTAACAGTGATGGGAAAAATGAACTGATTGTCATTTTGACCATAGGAACAGGCACTGGAGTTCATATTGAAAAAATACATGTTATAGATCCTGAAAACTTCACGGAATATGAAGCTGTGAATCCATTGGATATTATCAATCAAAATGTTGGCTCGTCAATCATGCATGAAAATGACAGTACTATTATAACAGTAACAGTTAATGGACTTGATTCCAGAATTACATTGAATGAGGAGTATGTTTCAAATAATAATTGGGCTGATGAGGTGATTTTTAAAAATATAATAAAGTATTCTGTAGAGGATTCAGAATTAAAGGCAATTATTTCTGCTCAGGTATCTCCTACAGTTTATATTGGAGAAATTATTATAACTTATAAGTTTGGAAATAATAATTATGTCATGGATGAATTAAGTTATGTACCTTATGAATTTAGTGAATAAGGGGAGCCGGCATATAAGCCGGCTTTCTTTTAAAAATATTTTAAACTGTACTTTTAATATCCTTCAACTTTGAAAAAGGTTTGGTTTCCTACAACGAACTTTTCAACAACTTCCTTAGGACCAGTTCCAAGATCATATTTTTCGGTATCTCCGTCAATTATGACTGTGGCATTATAAAGTGTATTTGTCATAAACCAAAGACAAGTTCCAATTGGATTGTCTTGTGTAGACATGTTCAAGGCAATATATAGACTGTCATTCCAGCCTTGGGAGTCTAAATCCGGTTCTCTCGCAGACAATGTTGTCATACCTTCAAAAGCATTTGGATACAATAAAACACCTTCATAAGTATTAACTTTTGTTATGGCGGGCGGTGTTATACACAAGGCACGGAATTAACAGATTTAAGTTTCAATTAATAAATTATGGATATAATACTATTGTATAAAAATATGTATCCATAATTTATTTTCAGGAGGAAAAATGAAGGAACAGAAGAATAACAGAAAACCGTTTATATATTATTACGTAATAGTTTTAATTGTTATGGTTATATTAAACACTTTGATAGTTCCATATTTAAACAAGTTGAGTTCAAAGGTAGTTGAGGTTGACTATGGCACATTTTTATCAATGGTTGAGGCCGGAGATGTGACAACTGTTGAAGTTGATGAAAAACAAATTGCTTTTTTATCAAAATCACAGGAGGGAATTGTATATATAACAGGAAGAATGGATGATCCCGGTCTGGTTGACAGACTGCATGACTCTGACAGTGAAATTAAATTTTCCAAGGTAGTTCCCAAAGAAAATTCCACATTTTTAAATGCCATATTGTCATGGGTACTTCCGCTTATAATATTCATTGGATTAGGGCAGTTGCTGTCAAGACAGCTGCAGAAAAAAATGGGATCCGGAGGTGCAATGCAGTTTGGAAAAAGCAATGCGAAGGTGTATGTGGAGGCTCAGACCGGGAAAAGATTTGATGATGTTGCGGGTCAGGATGAAGCAAAGGAAGCACTGACTGAAATTGTGGACTTTCTTCACAATCCGCAAAAGTATGAAGGAATAGGAGCAGTAATGCCTAAAGGTGCATTGCTTGTAGGTCCTCCCGGAACAGGTAAGACATTGCTGGCAAAGGCTGTGGCCGGTGAGGCAAAGGTGCCGTTTTTTTCCATATCAGGTTCTGAGTTTGTTGAGATGTTTGTGGGAATGGGCGCTGCTAAAGTTAGAGATTTATTTAATCAGGCACAGGAGAAAGCGCCGTGTATTGTTTTTATTGATGAAATAGATACAATAGGTAAAAAGAGAGACGGAGCAGGGGGAATCGGAGGCAACGACGAAAGAGAACAGACATTGAACCAGCTTTTAACAGAGATGGACGGATTTGACGGCAAAAAGGGAGTTGTGATTCTTGCGGCTACCAACAGACCCGAATCGTTGGACAAGGCATTATTGAGGCCCGGACGTTTTGACAGACGTATACCTGTTGAGCTGCCTGATTTGGCAGGAAGGGAAGCCATACTTAAGGTTCATGCAAAAAATGTGCAGTTGGAAGATAACATTGACTTTAACGCGATAGCAAGAGCTACTGCCGGAGCCAGCGGTGCAGAGCTTGCAAATATAATAAATGAAGGAGCTTTGCGAGCTGTTAAAAACGGAAGAAATAAAACTTCGCAGGAGGATCTGGAAGAAGCTGTTGAGGTTGTAATAGCAGGGTATCAGAGGAAAAATGCTGTTATTTCGCCGAAAGAAAAGAAGATTGTGGCATACCACGAAATAGGTCATGCGCTGGTTGCGGCAAAACAGACCGAGTCGGCTCCCGTTCATAAAATTACCATTATACCTCGTACGTCAGGTGCGTTGGGATATACAATGCAGGTTGCTGAGGAAGAGCAATTTCTCATGTCAAAAGAAGAGGCGTTCAATAAAATAGTTACCTTCACAGGAGGGCGTGCTGCTGAGGAAGTTATATTTAACACATTTACAACCGGTGCGTCAAATGATATTGAACAGGCTACAAAGCTGGCACGTGCAATGGTTACACGTTATGGAATGAGTGAGGAATTCGACATGATGGCATTGGAAAGCGTCAATAATCCGTATTTGAGCGCAGATTCGTCGTTGACATGCTCATCTGAAACCTCAAGCAAAATTGATGATGAGGTATTGAGAATAATTAAGGAGGCTCATGGAAAGGCAGTTAGAATTTTAAGAGAAAATGAAGAAAAACTTCATGAGCTCGCAAGTTATTTATTAGAAAAAGAAACAATTACAGGTGATGAATTTATGAAAATTTTAAATACTATTTAAAATAAATATATGGTATAATTTGAGTAAGCTGTTAAAAAATTAAATTATCATTAATCAGGAGAATCATCTATGAATATTTTAGTCACGTTAGATTCAAATTATATTGAGCAATTGGCGGTAATGCTTACATCGCTTATAAAATCAAATCCAGGTGAAAAATTTGATGTGTATGTTGCACATTCCTCAATGGATGAAGAGGACTTTAATTTAATAAACGGCAGTGTGGATACTGATGTATGCAATATTTTAAACGTTAAGATACCACAGGATATGTTTGATGATGCGCCTACTACGGACAGATATCCCAAGGAAATGTATTATCGAATTTTTGCCGCTCAGTTTCTTCCTCTTAACCTGGACAAGATTTTGTACCTGGATCCGGATCTTGTTATAATTAACAGTATTGAAGAACTGTATGTAATGAATCTTGGAAGTAACTTTTTTGCTGCGGCATCCCATGTGGACAAAAGCTTGAAAAAAATAAATGAAATAAGGCTTGATATGCCTGAGGACAGCACATATATAAACTCGGGAGTAATGCTTT
>ENA-UOOR01003654-UOOR01003654.1-fermentation-metagenome-genome-assembly--contig:-NODE-3654-length-13229-cov-5.361470_pt1 | contig 13229 bp, 14 predicted proteins | sample MGYA00245780_ERZ724029 | MGnify/ENA primary metagenome ERZ724029 (study PRJEB28704, sample SAMN03018315) | fermentation metagenome | biome: anthropogenic terrestrial biome; feature: soil; material... | reverse complement strand
AATCGATAAATAATTTTCATAATTTTAGATGAGGTATTATTTATAGAAAATACCAAATATATAAGCCATGCGATAAAAGAACATATTATAAATACTTTGTTATGAATGAAAACTGCAAGAAAAAACAATAAATTTACTATTTTCATTCCTTTTTCTGAAAATAATTCATTTTTTATTCTTTCTATCATACAAATCACCTCCATTTTTAAATTTAACATTTCCAGAAACTCTAAAACAGACTCTAAAGTCTTTCTATGGCAATTATAAGACTATCTGTCGAGTGTTCCTTTTCCCTGTTTGCAATCACTTCCATAATATATAAAATCATGTCCGTATCGGAATCTTCACTATCCTGTAATTGAGAATCCGCCCTTAGAATTTCCTCCAACATTTCCGTGATCATTGTATCATATATAGAATAATTCCGATGTTTTTTCTGGGTGGGCATAGTAATACTCCTCGTATAATATATATATGTATCCATATACGTTTTTGGGGACATTAAATTAGTATTATCCTTAAAATATTTTTTCAATTTTTCCCTTGCGCGCTGTACTCGCTTTTTATATGGGATCATATTTATACTACAGAATTAGTAGCTATTAAGACTAAAACTGTAAGTGGCTATGCTGGTAACCAAGTATCTGGTGGATATCAATTTCCAACTGGCGGAGGGTTTTTCCATTCTGATTCTGGAGGAACAGAAGTATCAGGCATTAAAAATTAAGCAATATATTATAATAAGAGATGTATTAATGGCACTTTGCTACAATTTGTATATAGCATCATTAATTAAAGGATTTTAATAGTATTATAAATAAAACCGTTGTGAATCAATAATATTTTTAATCTGTAAGATCTAAGATCTATAGTTTTAATTTTAGAGGAGAGAGTAAAATAAGCAAAAAATTTTCATTATCGGTTTCAAAAGTTATTATTATTTTTCTTCTTTTTTCATGGCTATCAACTGCATTTACATTATATAAGACGGAGCCCTTGAAAAATATTACAGGTTTTTATCAATCCACAGGATTTCCTGATAATATATATCAATGTAGCTTTGATTTTGAGAAAGAAGGAACTTATTATTTAAAATTTAATGACAACATGTTGGAACAAGGAAAGTATGAAAAATATAAGGATAATATATATATTTGTCATGATGAATCCGGAAAAACAACCATTATAACCTTACTAAACAATGGCTTTTATTTTTATGATTATGATAATAATAAAGTGGTCGAAATGGAGAAACTATCAGATATCCCCACATATTTTGAATGACTCGAATTATACTTCAGTAATCTGATTGTTTTTAAAAATATTAACATATAGTGCTGAATAAAAGATGCTGGTCTGCAAGACAGCATTTTTTTATGCTCTGTACCGGAGTAAATGGTAAAAGTACTTGGTTGGTTATACTCATAGACTTGAGGATACATGCATAATTTATTATAACAAGGCTAATTAATTTCTATAAACTTTTAAATAGAAAATATTTTGATTCTTGTTTCAAATAAATTTATGAAATCATTGTATATAAAGGAGGCAGTATGGGAAAGTTTAACAACCTCAGGAGCAAGCTTGCAGATGATTTAGATATCCCTAATGACGCATTTTCAGATAATTTTGATTTGAAAATGCATGGAAATAAAAAGATAATAATAGAGAACCACTTAGGTATAACTGTTTATGAGAATAACCAGGTTGGCATAAAAACTGTTGAAAATAACATTATGATAAAGGGTTCAAAATTTATTATAGAGGAAATAAATAATTACAGTGTGATTATAAAGGGGAATATTGATGAAATAATTTTTGGTAAGAGGGAGTAATTATGCTTATATTCAAGTTGGTGTCTATGCTGAGAGGCTATGCTGTAATACGCCTAAAAGGGGCAAACTCCGAAAAAATCATTAATTTACTCCGAAGAAAAGGTATACTCATGTGGGACGTGGAAAAAAACGAGGACGGTATAAAGCTTAAAATTTCCTATGAGGATTATGAGAGGTACAAAGATACTATCGAGGAAGCGAAAATTGAAACGGTCAACAAAAAAGGGCTTGCGCTGAAGGTCAAGAAATTGAAATTACGCAAGGGTTTTGTAGCGGGGCTGTTAATTTTAATTGTTTGTCTTTATATTTTCTCTTCAATGGTTTGGAATGTGGAGGTTGTGGGAACAAACAGCACTACTGCAAAAAATATTATAAAGGTACTGGAACAAAACAATGTAAAAGTGCCCATGGCACATACAGGTATCAAGCCAAAAAAAATTGAAACACTTATTTACACAAATTTTAATCAATTTAAGTTTGTTGAAGTATATATTGAAGGCTCTAATCTACTAATTTTTGTTAAGGAAAAAAAGCCTGAAAATGCTGAAATACAAGGCAATGAGCCCTCAAGCATTATTTCGGGTAAAAATGCCATAATAAATAAAGTGATAGCCAAAAGCGGTCAGCCTATGGTAAAGGAAGGGGATGTGGTATATGAAGGGCAGACATTGGTTATGGGAATGGTTAAAAATAAAAATTCCGAAGAATTTATGATGGTTCCTTCTGACGGAACAATATATGGAAAGACCTATTATAACTTTGAAATGAAGGAAGAAAAATTAAAAAATTTTGAAGTTGGTACCGATAAGAGCAAAAATGTTTATTACTTGCAAAAAAATGGCAGCAGTATTAAAATAATAGGTGACAAAGGTCCTTATAAAAATTATAATTATAAGGAAAGCACTGTCAGGATTCCTATAATTTCATATTTATCTGATATTGCAATTATAAAAGGCACATACTATGAGCATATTGTCAAGCCTGTGGAAATAGATGAAAATACGGCTAAAAATAAAATGAAGATAGACATGTATGACAATTTGCTGAAAATGTGCAATCAGAATGCGAAAGTACTGGATTCATCCCTGAATTTTTCGGAGGATGACGAATATTTTTATTTGAGAGCTCAAATAGAAGTTATTGAAGATATAGGGAAAAAAGTGAGATTGTATCCTATAGAGGATATCAATGTGGAAAAAACTGACGATAAAAATTAGGAGGATTAATGGAATTACACGAAGAAAATATTTTAATGGCCAATGAAGAAAACCTCATTAAGCTTTTAGGAATTCATGACAAGAATATTAAAGTTATTAAAAGCTATTTCGATGTAAATATTCTTGTCAGGAATGGTGTCATCAAGGTAACCGGAGATAAGCAGAAAACAGAGGCGGTTGTTAAAATATTAAAGGACATGATAAATGTAATAGACACTGAAGGAGAATTAACCGGCCAAAAGGTTGTTTACTTAATTGAAGCAAATAAATCAAATTATAGCATAGATTACAATGAGATATTGAAGGACGTTATAGTAACCACAGCCTCAGGCAGGGTTATTAAACCCAAGACTGTGGGTCAGAAGAGATATATGGACATGATAAATACAAGGGATATTACCTTTGGAATAGGACCTGCCGGAACGGGGAAGACATACCTTGCCGTAGCGGCGGCAGTAAATGCTTTCAGAAAAAAGGAGGTTGAAAGAATCATACTTACAAGACCTGCTGTTGAGGCCGGAGAAAAGCTTGGGTTTTTGCCCGGGGATTTGCAGGATAAGGTTGATCCTTATTTGAGGCCTCTTTACGATGCCTTGTTTGAAATAATGGGACCGGAGAATTATTTGAAAAATGTCGAAAAACAGTTAATAGAAGTAGCTCCCCTGGCATATATGAGAGGGCGTACACTGGATTCCTCCTTCATTATTCTTGATGAGGCACAAAACACTACAAATGAACAAATGAAGATGTTTCTTACACGTCTTGGATATGGTTCAAAAGCGGTGATAACCGGAGATATTACTCAAATAGACTTGCCTGAGGGCAAAAAATCAGGGCTTAAAACCGTAACACGTATTTTAAAGGACGTGGAGGGAATTGGATTTATGTATTTTCAAACAACCGATGTGGTGAGGCATAAACTTGTTCAGGACATAATTAAAGCATATGAAAGATATGAGGGACAAAAATGATTGATGTATTATTTGATAACAGACAAGACATACTGGAGATTACCTCTGATAATATGAAAGCAATTGAAAAGACGGTTGAAGCTGTTTTGAAGTCAGAAGGAGCAGAGGGAGATTTTGAGGTAAGTGTTTCTTTTGTTACCAATGAAGAAATTAAAACACTTAACAGGGAATATAGGAATGTGGACATGGAAACTGATGTACTCTCGTTTCCCATGGACGATGAATTTGACGGTACTATTATCCTTGGAGATATAGTGCTTTCAACTCAAAAAATAATCGAACAAGCTAAGGACTTCGGTCACAGCCTGGAAAGAGAAATGCTGTATCTCACTGTTCACAGTATGCTTCATCTTTTGGGATATGACCATATGAATGCTGATGAAAAGGATGAAATGCGCTTAAGAGAAAAAGAAATTATGAAGGAACTTAAAATATTCAAATAGGAGTATTCTAATGGGGAAAAAATTAATTGCCTGTGTCATATTAATTGCTATGATGTTTTCATCTTCATGCAGCAAAAATGCTTCGTCACCTCAGGATGAGCCGGAAAAAACACCAGCCGTAAATGAAGATGAAATATTTGGATTGGAAGAAAGCGAAGATGATGATTTAAACAAGGTTATTTCGCCTTTGGATGGTTTGAAATATTATCCCGAGGAGCTGTCCCGGCGACCTGTTGCTGTATCTTTGGATAATCACCCTGCTGCCAGATGGCAGTCGGGGTTAAACAGCGCTGAAATAATATATGAGTTTGAGGTTGAATATCCTTACACCAGGTATCTGGCAGTTTATCTTGCAAAGGAGCCTGAACTTGTGGGCCCTGTGAGAAGTGCAAGACCTTATATTATTTATTATGCCATGGAAAATGACGCTATTTTTGTCCATGTGGGAGGAAGTGAGGATGCTTTTTCAGAGATAAAAAGACTTGGAGCAGCAGATGTAGATGGATTGTATTCAGGAGCTATGTGGCGTTACAATGATACGGGGAAACTTGCGCCTCACAATATGTATACAACATTAAAATCCATAAGGGACGAAGGAAAGCGCCTGGGATTCAAAGATGGAGATGAAGTGAGCTTTGAAAAATATAATTTCAATGAAAAAAGCAAGAAATTATCTGAAAAATATAACAGTTCCGACGCTAAAAAAATAAATATTACATATAATAAAGAAAATACAACGGATTATGTTTATGATGAAGAATCAGGTTTGTATTTGCGCTTTAAGGATAAGGAAAAGCATTTGGATGAGTTGGATAAGGAACAGCTTAAAGCTAAAAATATAATTGTATTGGAGGCTCCTAAGAGCGTGTTGGATAGTGCCGGAAGGCTTTATTTGAAAACAGTAGGTTCCGGAAACGGAATATATTTCACAGAAGGACAATCTTGTGATATAATATGGAAAAAGGGTTCTGAAAAAGATCGTACAGAATTTTATATTAATGGAGAAGATCTGTTCCTAAACCCGGGAAACACATGGATTCAAATTGTGGACAGCATAAGTGCTGTTACTGTGGAATAACAGATGTTAGAAAGGCGGTTATTATGGAAGATAAATTATTGATTAAAATAGCCATGGAAGCAAGAGAAAAGTCATACAGCCCCTATTCAAGATTCAAGGTGGGTGCTGCCGTATATACCAGAAGCGGAAGAGTATTTACAGGCTGCAACATAGAATCGGCATCATATACTCCAACTATCTGTGCCGAAAGAGTTGCATTTTCAAAATGCATATCAGAAGGTTACAGGGACATTGAAAAAATTGCCATAGTCGGAAGTGAAACAAAGACGTCCTTTCCCTGCGGGGTATGCAGGCAGTTCATGGTCGAATTTGGCAGAAATATCAAAATAATATGTGCAAAAAATATAGATTCATATGAAATATATACTTTAGACGAACTTATCCCCAACAGCTTTGGACCGGAGGATTTGAATTATAATTAGAAAGAGGAAAAAATGTTTAAATCAGGATTCGTAACTATAATAGGAAGACCAAATGTAGGCAAGTCAACATTGATGAACTCAATGATAGGAGAGAAAATATCAATAATGTCTGATAAGCCTCAAACTACAAGAAACAAAATAAGAACAGTCTACACTGATGATGAGGCCCAAATAATATTTTTAGACACACCGGGTATCCACAAGCCAAAAAACCAGCTTGGTGAATTCATGAATTATGAGGTGGATACAGCTTTAGAAGGAATGGATGTATTAATAATGCTCACTGATGAATTCAATAAAATTGGTCCGGGAGATGAATTTATCATTGAAAAAATCAAAGACATTAAAGCTAAGAAGATACTTGTTATAAATAAAATTGACAAGTTTGACAGAGAAGCTGTACTCAGAATAGCACAGGAATTTGGCAAATATGAGGTTTTTGACGATATATTGCCCATGTCTGCATTAAACAATGTAGGGGTTGACTCGCTAATTAAGCTTATTATCAACTATTTAAAACCGGGACCCATGTATTTCCCTTCTGATTACATAACAGACAGGCCGGAACGTTTTGTTGTTGCGGAAATTATCCGGGAAAAGGCTCTGATGTATCTGCAGGATGAGGTTCCCCACGGAATTGCGGTTGAAATAGAGGAAATGAAGGAAAGAAAAAACCGTGATCTGGTGGATATAAGAGCAAACATATTATGTGAGAGGAAGTCTCACAAGAGCATAATTATTGGCAAGGACGGGAGAAAAATCAAGGGAATAGGTAAGAGTGCAAGAGAGGATATTGAGAGTCTGCTGGGCAGTCAGGTGAATTTGCAGCTATTTGTTAAAATATCCGAGAACTGGAGGGACAATAATTATCTTTTACGAACGCTGGGATATGATAAGAAATGATAGAAGATGAAATACTTGTAGTTAAAGAACTAAATTATAAGGAAAATGATAAAATTCTTCATGTACTGTCAAGAGCTAACGGAAAAATTCAGCTTATTTCAAAAGGTTCAAAAAAAAACAACTCCCATTTGATTAATGCATCTCAGCTTTTCGCATATTCCAGATGCACCTTGACAAAATCAAGAGATATGTACATTATTACCCATGCGGAGCTTATAGACAGTTTTTATAATCTTAAAAATAATATAGACGCATTTTATCACGGAAGCTATGTTCTTGAGCTTATAAGCTATATAGCACAGGAGAACGAAGTGGATTCTCGTATATTTGATATGACTGTTTCGGTTCTTTCTCATTTTTCATCATTGCAAAAAGATTTCGATAAGCTGACAGCCGCATATGAATTGAAGCTTGCAGCAATGCTTGGATATATGCCTGACTTGAAGCACTGCCTTTCCTGCGGGAAAGATATAAAGGGAAATTCGCAATTTTCGATTAAAGACGGAGGATTGTATTGCGGTGATTGCGTAAATTATGGAAATGGAATAAATGTAACCTATAATGAAATAATAACTATGGAAAGGCTTTTGAAAATAAAATTTGAAAGTATATGCTCCGTTGATGTAAATCAAAAAGTCTTACAAATAATAAGAAACTTCTTATTTTATTATATTGGCAAGGATAATTTTACTACATTAAAGTTACTTTAGAAAGGAAGAATTGTATGGAAAACGACACATTGCAAAAAATTGATGACATTATTAAAAGAACAAACACAGATTATTCAACAGCAAAACAGGCGCTGGATGCAGCAAACGGAGATGTTTTGGAGGCGATAATATTAATTGAAACCCAAAACAGGAAAAAGGGGTCACAAGCTGATTCCAACAAGGGTGAGAAAGTATTAAGCCAGCTAAAGGATGTACTTGCAAAGGGAAATGCTACTAAGCTGACAATTAAGAAAAATAACGAGATTATAGTGAATATACCTATAACAGCAGGTGTAGTAGGTGCATTTATCGCTCCGTTTTTATCGGCTGCCGGCATCACCGCAGCTCTGCTGACTCAATGTTCCGTTGAAATAACTCAGGCTGACGGTAAGATAGTAAATCTGGGACGAAAGGTTGACCAGGGTGTAGACGCCGCAAAGGACATTATGGAGGATGTCAAAAAAGATGCCACGAATTTTAAAGATGATATTGTGAAGGGTGCTGAAGACTTAAAAGATGATATCACCGATTCATTTAATAAAAATAAAGATAAATTCTAAGTTATTTAAAGTTACTGTAGGAGAATTTTTTCGAATTTTTCCTACGGTAACTTCCTACAGAAACTAAGTGCTATTAAAAATTATTTTATTTAATTGACAGATAATGTAATGTCTGCTATTCTTATAAATAAACTATTATAGGAGGAAATATGCAATGAGATCTACATTATTTAGAGTTTTAGCACTTATTCTTACGGTTATGCTTGTGCTAACCGCATGTGGTGGCAACGGTGCTAACAATGAACCAGCAAAAGATGCAGCCGAGAAGTCGGATGCACCGGATAATACGGCTTCCGATACGGATTCTGAACCAATCAAGGACTTAGTATACCCAAGACTTGCAACAAGAGAGATTGAAACGTTTAATGTTCTGTACAGTCAGAATTCTTCAGACTTTGAAAACCTTACAAACCTTGTTGATCCTCTTCTTGAAGTAGATACATACGGGAAACTTGTACCTGCAATAGCAAAAGAGTGGGGTACAGAAGACGGTGGGCTTACATGGACATTTAAGCTTCGTGACGATGTAAAATGGGTTGATATGAACGGCAATGAAAAAGCGGACTGCAATGCATGGGATTTTGCAACAGGTCTTGAATGGATAACGAACTTCCATAAGAACGACTCTAATAATACCACCATGCCTGTTGAAATGATAAAAGGCGCAGAAGAATATTATGAATATACAAAGACTCTTTCTCCTGAAGAAGCCAAGGCTCTTAATGCCGAAGAAGGGTCCAGATTTATAGAAACCGTAGGCATTGAAATTCCTGATGACTATACCGTTATTTATCACTGCATAACAGAAAAACCGTATTTTGATACAGTGGCAACCTATGCATGTTTATACCCTATGTCTCAGATCATGGTTGATGAATTAGGCGGTGCTGATAAGGTTGCATCCATGAATAACGAAAATATGTGGTATAACGGTGCTTATACCATGACATCCTACATTCAGGGAAATGAAAAGATATTTACAAAGAATCCTTTATATTGGGATAAGGAATGCAGTTTATTTGATACTGTAACTGTTAAAATGGTAGAATCTAACGATGTTGCTTTCCAGCTTTACCAGTCAGGGGATATTGACTATGCTACTCTTACAGAGGGCGTTGTAAAAACAATAAGCGGAAATTCGGGCAATGAGTTCCATGATTACATGGTTCCTGATGTTCCGTCGAAGCATTCATACCAGGTGCACTTTAATTATGACAAGAATAAAGAAGACGGAACTCCGGATACAAACTGGAATACGGCAGTTGCCAATACAGCTTTCAGAAAAACATGGTATTATGGTCTTGATTTGAAGGAATACTATAAGAGATTAAATCCTGTTACTCCTATGGTTTGCGAAAATAATTTCTATACCATGAAAGGGCTTATATACGATTCAAAGGGTACTGAATACACAGATCTTGTAAGAGAACAAATGGGTCTTCCTGAATCAAACGATGAAACAATGGCAAGGCTTGATAAATCCAAATTTGAAGAATACAAGAAACAGGCAGTGGAGGAACTTACCGCTCTGGGCGTAGTATTCCCTATAGAAACAGATTATTATATTTCTGCATCCAGCCAGACTGCACTTGACAGTGCCAATGTTCTTAAGCAGGCTATATCAAACAGCCTTGGAGATGATTTTATTAAATTGAATATTAAGACTTATGTTTCCAGCCTTCGTAAGGAAGTTTTAACTCCGCGTATTCATTCTTTCGGAATCGCCGGATGGGGTGCTGACTACGGTGACCCTCAGAACTACTTAGTACAGGAAATATACGGAAACGATAACGCCTTTTATTCCGCAAGCTATTCTTATATAAATAATATAACTGAAGAAACTGAAACAAATAAGGACCTTCTTGCGGCTTACAGGGAATATACACGTCTGGTCGAAGAAGCTGATGCCATTACAACAGATCTTGATGCTCGTTATGAGGCATATGCAAAGGCTGAGGCATGTATGCTTGACAATGTGCTTATTCTTCCATCCTACTATGATATCGGATGGGCGTTATCAAAGGTAGACAATACAAGCAAAATGAATGCCATGTTTGGTATTCAGAACGATAAGTATAAAAACTGGAGGACTTCCGTAAATGGCTATACTGCAGAACAGGCGGAAGCTTTTAAAGCAAAACATGATGCGGGTAAGTAAAAGGATATCGACACTACAAAAATTTAAATAATTCTTGACAAAAATACTGAATTTTGTTACATTATAGTAAAATTGATACTGTGAAAAAGAGGAGTAATTTATACTGAGCTTTAAGAGAGTCAGGTAAGGTGGGATCTGACAGACCGGTATAGGTGAAGGGCACTTTTGAGTTTATTATTTAAAGAGGGTAAAGCAAGCTTTACCAAGTAGGGTGGAACCGCGGAATTAATCTTTCGTCCCTATATGGGATGAAAGATTTTGTTGTATAAAAATGCTTTCGTCCCGAAAAATATTTAGATATTTTAGATGGAGGCAATTATGGCAAAGAATGAAAAAAACAAACTGGAAAAACTTGTTTCACTATCAAAATCAAGGGGTATTATATTTCCGGGTTCTGAAATATACGGAGGATTGGCAAATACCTGGGATTATGGTCCCCTGGGAGTAGAAATCAAGAATAATGTAAAAAAAGCCTGGTGGAAGAAATTCATACAGGAAAGTCCGTACAATGTGGGTCTTGATGCCGCAATATTGATGAATCCCACAACCTGGGTTGCATCAGGTCACGTTGGTGGATTTTCAGATCCATTGATGGACTGCAAGGAATGTAAAGCAAGATTCAGGGCTGATAAGCTAATTGAGGACCACATACACGAAACAGGCGGAAACCAGGTAGTGGATGGCTGGTCAAATTCTCAAATGGAATCTTACATAACAGATAATAAAATTAAATGCCCCGAATGCGGAGCTTCAGACTTTACGCAAATAAGGAAATTTAATTTAATGTTTAAAACATTTCAAGGTGTAACGGAAGATTCGCAGTCAGAAATATATTTGAGACCTGAAACAGCACAGGGTATCTTTGTTAACTTTAAAAACGTAGCCCGTTCTACAAGAAAAAAAATACCTTTTGGTATCGGGCAAATAGGAAAGTCCTTTAGAAATGAAATTACTCCGGGTAACTTTACATTCAGGACAAGAGAATTTGAGCAGATGGAGCTTGAGTTTTTCTGCAAGCCCGGAGAGGACATGGAGTGGTTCTATTACTGGAAAGAATTCTGCATGAACTGGTTATTAAGTTTAGGAATGACAAAAGAAAATATACGTTTCAGAGACCATGAAAAGGCAGAGCTGTCCCATTACAGCAATGCTACGTCAGACATAGAATATTTGTTTCCCTTTGGTTGGGGAGAGCTTTGGGGAATTGCAGACAGGACTGATTTTGATTTAAAAGCGCACATGAGTACATCAGGTGAAGACTTATCCTACCAGGATCCTGTTACAAATGAAAAATACATTCCTTATTGCATAGAACCATCCCTTGGTGCAGACAGAGTTATGCTGGCACTGTTAATAGACGCATATAATGAGGAAACGCTGGAGGATGGAACAGACAGAGTTGTATTAAAGCTGCATCCTGCATTATCTCCGTTTAAAGCAGCCGTATTCCCTCTGACTAAAAAACTTAATGAACCTGCAACAGAACTTTATCACACACTGCAAAAGCATTTTAATGTTGATTATGATGATGCTGGGAGTATAGGTAAAAGATACAGAAGACATGACGAAGCTGGAACTCCTTACTGTATTACCTTTGATTTTGATTCCTTAGAGGATAATTCTGTAACAGTAAGAGACAGGGATACAATGGAACAGGTAAGAGTGAGAATTGATGATTTAGTAAAGTTTATTGATGATAAAATAACATTTTAATGGACAATAGAATAATGCCAAGCGATAGCTGAACAACAGTTCGACTGTCGCCCGGCAATAGTTTCTCAATTGTTCGGAAATTGTTCCATAAGGGGTGATTTTTATAAAACTATCTGACAGACAAAATACGATTATTGATATAATTGATAAGAACCAACCTATAACGGGAGAGGCCATAGCAGAAAAAATAGGACTTACAAGAGCTACCTTGAGACCTGATCTGGCAGTCTTGTCCATGTGTGGCTTAATTGATGCTAAACCCAAGGTAGGTTATTATATATCTAATAAAAAAAATAACAAAGACATAATTGAAAAACTCTCTGCGGTTAAAGTTTCGGAAATAAAATCGTTGCCTGTAAATGTGACGGAAAATACAAGTGTTTATGATGCTATCGTAACTTTATTTTTAGAAAACGTGGGAACACTTTTTGTAGTTGAGGATGAAGCTTTAAAGGGAGTTATATCGAGGAAGGATTTATTGCAGGCTGCAATGGGAGGAAAGGATTTGACAGCAATTCCCGTAGGCGTAATTATGACAAGAATGCCTAAAATCATCTATTGTTCTGAGAATGATTCAATAATAGAGGCAGCAGAAAAAATAATTGAAAACGAGGTCGATTGCCTTCCCGTTGTAATAAATCTTCCAAGCGGCAAAATTAAGGCTATAGGACGTATTTCAAAAACTAATATCACTAAAGTGTTGCTGGAAATATCCAGGTAAAGAGGTACCTATGGAAAAGATAAATATTTATGCAGTTTCCGATTCATTGGGAGAAACTGCGGAACAAGTTGCCAAGGCTGTAATAAGACAGTTTGACATAGCAGATTTTGATATTAAAAGAGTATCATACGTAAACGATAGAGAAACAATAGACAATTTAATCGAAAAAGCTTCTAAGGAAAATTCCTTTATCATATTTACTCTTGTTGTTGAAGAACTGAGAGATTATTTAACGGAAAAAGCATTTGAAAACAATATCGGAGCAGTAGATATAATGACTCCTGTACTTTTGCCGCTGGTCAAGCAGTTAGGTCTTTCTCCAAAACATGAACCGGGTCTTTTAAGAAAGCTGGATGAAAAATATTTCAAGAAGGTGGAAGCCGTGGAATTTGCGGTGAGATATGACGATGGTAAGGACACAAGAGGCATACTCTTAGCAGATATTGTTCTTATCGGAGTGTCACGAACATCAAAGACACCTCTTTCCATGTATCTTGC
>ENA-UOOR01003653-UOOR01003653.1-fermentation-metagenome-genome-assembly--contig:-NODE-3653-length-13232-cov-5.035668_pt1 | contig 13232 bp, 9 predicted proteins | sample MGYA00245780_ERZ724029 | MGnify/ENA primary metagenome ERZ724029 (study PRJEB28704, sample SAMN03018315) | fermentation metagenome | biome: anthropogenic terrestrial biome; feature: soil; material... | reverse complement strand
CCTTCAGACCCTCTCCTTCAATGTAAAAGGAACTGTGTCCCAAAAAACGGACCTTTGCCATATGTCATCCCTCCAGTATTATTATTTTATCTTGTTAAATTATACCTGAACTTTCCCACCTGTTTTTAATATTGAACTTTGATCTTCTTTTTATATCTTTTCTGCATATTCGTGAGCGGTGATCTGAGAGTTTAAAATCTTTAAGGTGCTGGTTTCCCGCTCACGGCCAGAGAGCCAACGAGTTACGAGTTGCGCGAATCGGCTGGCAGTTACACCAAAATAATGCGGGAAAGACGGTGGAGATGATAAATTATACCTTATAAGAACAGGCGCCCTCCCTCAGGCACAAAAAGAAAAGGCCCCCGGGACTATGCGTCCGGGAGCCTAACTGATCTGATAAGTTATCTGACCGCTTAAAGCAACATCGGATCTACGGTTTTTATGGCAAGCTCGTCAAGCTGCTTTTCATCTACAAAGTTGGGAGCATCTGTCATCGGACACTGCGCCTTCTGGTTCTTCGGGAAAGCCATCACGTCCCTTATAGACCTGCACCCGCATATAAGCATCACAAGCCTGTCAAGACCCAGGGCGATGCCTCCGTGTGGAGGTGTTCCGAAGCTGAGGCCTTCGAGAAGGAATCCGAAACGCTCCTTTGCCGCTTCAGGTGTGAAATTAAGAGCCTGGAACGCCTTCGCCTGCATCTCGGGGTCATGTATCCTTATTGAGCCTCCGCCGATCTCGTTCCCGTTGAGGACTACGTCATATGCGCGGGAGCGCACCTTGCCGGGCTCGGCGAGGAGGAATTCTACATCTTCGTTCATGGGAGCAGTAAAGGGATGATGGACTGCCGTATATCTTCCGGTCTCTTCATCCCATTCAAGAAGCGGGAATTCAGTTACCCAGAGGAACCTGAAAGACCCTTCAGCCATTCCTCTCTCCCTGCCAAGCTCAAGACGGATCTGCCCCAGTATTTCACAGGCTTTGCGCCATTTCTCGTCTGCCATTATGAAAAGCGCGTCCCCGTCATCGATCTCCGAAAGCGACCTGAGCATTGATATCCGATCTTCATCAAGGAACTTGACAAGCGGGCCCTTCAGTTCGCCCTCTTTGATCTGGAAGTTCGCCATTCCCTTTGCTCCGAGCGCTTTTGCCCTGTTTTCAAGATCTGATAGCTCCTTGCGTGAGAGCGCAGCCCCTCCGGGAAGTCTCAGTCCTTTTATCGTGCCGCCTTTTTCGACCAGCGCTGAGAATGGATTTTCACCTCCGGCGAAGACTTCGGCAAGATCCGTCATCTGCATCGGGATCCTCATGTCGGGCTTGTCGCTGCCGTAGAGATCCATGGCCTCTTTCCATGTCAGCCTGGGAAAGGGAGTTTCAACTTTCTCGCCGAGTATCTCGAGGAAGAGGCCGGCAAGGTAGTTTTCCGTCATCTTAATGATGTCTTCTTCCGTTATGAAGCTCATCTCAACGTCGATCTGCGTGAATTCGGGCTGTCTGTCGGCCCTCAGGTCCTCATCCCTGAAGCACTTGACTATCTGCATGTACCTGTCGCAGCCGCTTACCATAAGCAGCTGCTTGAAAAGCTGCGGAGACTGCGGCAGAGCGTAAAATTTTCCGGGGTTGACACGGCTGGGCACCAGATAGTCCCTCGCCCCTTCAGGGGTGGACTTTGTAAGCATTGGAGTCTCTATCTCCATGAACCCGTTGTCCCCGAAGTAGTTTCGGGTGTATCTGGTGACCCTGTGCCTGGTCATCAGGTTTTTCTGCATGGTCTCGCGCCTCAGATCAAGGTAGCGGTATTTGAGCCGGAGGTCTTCGTTCACTGAGTCTGCGTTGTCCATTTCGAACGGTATAAGTTTTGAAGGTGCCAATATTATGAAATCATCCACCAGAAGTTCTACCGAACCTGTCGCCAGCTCAGGGTTTTCTGTGCCTTCGGGGCGTTTTCGGACTGTTCCCTTAACTGCAAGGACATATTCGTTTCTCAGTGAAGATGCCCTCTTGTGGGCCTCCGCGTTGAGTTCCGGGTTAAAGACGACCTGTGTGACTCCGGTCTTGTCCCAAAGTTCTATAAAAATGATACCGCCAAGGTCACGGCGGCAGCGCAGCCATCCGTTAAGGATGACCCCCCTGCCTGAATCTTCCAGCCTCGCCTGCCCGCAGAACATGGTCCTCTGCCAGGATGAGTCATAATATCTTTCCATAAGTTTTCCCTCTTTCAAAAATGGTCTGAAAAATATCGTGGCGCAAAATAATTATAGAAGCAGAGACCCCTTCTCGGTAAAAAAGGGGTCCAGTCTCTTTTATTTCATCTGAGCTTATTGATCATCGTCTCAAGGCTGAGTTCTTCCTGAGTTCCCTCTTTGAGATCCTTCAGTGTGATAAGCTTTTTGTCGAGCTCCTCTCGTCCGATGATACAGGCAAACTTGGCAGTGTTGCCGGCAGCTTTCATCTGACTCTTCATGCTTCGTCCCATGTAGTCCATGTCCGCAGAGATGCGGTTTTGCCTGAGCGTGCGGACAAGATTCATGATCTCCATCCTGACCTCGGGTTCGGCAGCAACAACATAGACCTTGTTGGCAGGCTCTTTCCCGAAGCTGCAGCCCTGTGCTTCCATTGTCAGTACGACTCTTTCTATACCGGATGCAAATCCTACTCCCGGAACATGAGGCCCGCCGATCGCCTCTGAGAGATTGTCGTACCTTCCTCCTCCGCATACGGCGTTCTGTGAGCCTAGGTCTCCGGAAAGGATCTCATATGCCGTTTTGGTATAGTAATCGAGCCCTCTTACCAGCCTGTTGTCTATTTTCACAACAGCTCCGATACGGTCAAGGCCGTTCTTCAGCTGTTCAAAATGTTCTTTGCATTCACCGCAAAGGTGCTCCATCACTGCGGGAGCATTCTCAGTTATCTCTTTGCATATCGGGCTTTTGCAGTCCAGGATCCTGAGAGGGTTCCTGTCGTAACGGCTCTTGCATGTGTCGCAAAGATCGTCGAATCTGCCCTTCAGGAACTCCTGGAGCGCTTTCCTGTAAACAGGCCGGCACTTCGGACAGCCGACTGAGTTGAGTACCACCTGAAGGTTGGAAAGGCCAAGGCGGCGATAGAGTTCCATCGAAAAGTCTATCACCTCAAGGTCAACATAGGCATCCTGCGCTCCCAGCGCTTCAATATCAAGCTGCACGAACTGTCTGTAGCGCCCCTTCTGCGGTCTTTCGTAACGGAACATCGGGCCTATCGACCAGAGCTTTGCAGGCTGCGTTCCCTTGTACATTTCATTCTCAAGGTATGAACGTACCATTGATGCGGTGAGCTCGGGCCTGAGCGTTATGCTCCTCCCGCCCTTGTCCTCGAAAGTGTACATCTCTTTTTCAACTACATCCGTCGTCTCCCCTACGCCCCTGCAGAAGAGTTCTGTATGTTCAAATATGGGAAGATGGACTTCCTTGTAACCGTAATCATCCGCCACATCGCGGCAAATGCCTGTCACATATGCCCATTTCCACGATTCATCGCCGAGTATGTCTCTTGTTCCGCGCGGTGCCCTGATAATGTCCACAACAGCCGCCTCCTGATAAAAATTTTTGTTTTTCAAACTGTTCAAACTGTTATGATACTTCATTTTACGCAAACCTTACAAGTAGCAAATTTCTCAATGTTTGTTATAATTGACCTCGCATCTTTTGCTTGGGAGTGTTTTTATGAAGAAGACCCTCATAATTATCACGATGTTTTCATTACTTATAATGTATGCTGGCGAAAGCCTTGCCGCCCCGAAATGGCAGCCGCGGGAAGGGGAAAAATGGATCGGAATAAACAAAGAGCAGCTCCGGCTGACTCTTTATAAAGGACAGGACCCGCTCAAGACGTGGCAGATCGCTATCGGCAAGGGCAGGGGCACGGAGAAAAAATCCCGTTTTGACCTTATAACGCCTACTGGGACATTCACTGTGTACAGGGTGGTCCAAGATGCGACAAAGCTTGTCTACGACCCTGCGTGGTTCAATGAGCCGGGAGAGCCCGAGGCAGGCGTCTATGGATCAAAGCTGATATCTTTCTACAACAACTGGCAGATCGCGATACACGGCACAAACAACCCTTCTTCAATAGGCAAATGGACCACGCACGGCTGCATAAGGCTGAGAAACAGAGATATTGAAGAGCTGACAAAAGATGTGACCCCTAAAATGAAGCTAGTGATACTGGACAGGGACGAGACCAGAAAATTTTATAAGGAAACGATTTAACGGTACCAGGGGCATGCCCCGGGACTGATCCCGGGCAATTTATAAAAGGAGATGAGTACGTCTGTGAGCCGCGCATTTGTAAAAGAGGATGACGGTGAGAGGGGAAGCCTCGTATCTGATATCCTTCACAGAGAGGCAAAGATCGAATGGCTGAGGATCCAGGAGAAAAAACTGGACACCCTGCTTAACGACCCGAAATCAAAAAAGATCAAAACCGAAACTTTAGAAAGATGGATAAAGGAAACCAGGGAAGATATCGAAAAGACAAGGAACGAGCTTGGTTACGAAGAATAAAGCAGTTTTTGTAAAAGAGATCCTGTAAAACAGAAAAGTTTTCAACAAAACTTTCTGATGCAGATCATTGCGTTTATGAACAAAAACATTTAAACTGAGCACATGTTTCCAAATGTCATTACACGGAAGGGACGTGAGACAAAAATTGAAAATAAACACTGGTGTCTGGTGTGTCAGACACATAAATGCTTTCAGCAGACTTCTTATCAAGACCTGTGCAAATAATATGTCCGCACTCAGCAGCGCAGCAGCAATTTCCACTGCCTCCCCCATATATGGAAAACAACTTCGAATATGACCCCTAAAAGAAAGTGTCAACACTATTCTTTAAGGGGGTATGAATTGTGAATATAAACAACAAACCGCTCATTGTAGTAGAAAACCTCTGTAAGGGCTTTGAAGACGGTGAGGTGCTGAAGAATGTCAGCTTCACCATACGCGAGGGCGACCTGGCATCCATCATCGGTCCGTCGGGATGCGGCAAGTCGACATTCCTGCGTTGCCTGAACTGCCTTGAACTGCTTGACTCAGGTTCCATATCCATTGCCGGCGTGACCATCTCGCGCAGCCCGGGGCAGGTCCCCGATGAAAAAATGCTCGACATCGCCCACGAGATACGAAGCGAAGTCGGCATGGTCTTCCAGAGTTACAACCTATTCCCGCACAAGACGATCATTGAAAATATAATGCTCGCTCCAATGGTCGTCAAAAAACAGCCTAAGGATGAAGCCCATGAACTGGCAATAAACCTCCTTGACAAGGTCGGACTCAAGGGTTTCGCTTCAAAATATCCATCTACACTCTCCGGAGGCCAGAGCCAGAGAGCTGCTATTGCCAGGGCGCTTGCAATGAACCCCAGGGTAATGCTCTATGATGAACCTACATCCGCACTGGATCCCGAGCTGGTCGGAGAAGTCCTCCAGGTTATGAAGGACCTCGACTCCGAGGGTATGACTCAGATCATAGTCACACATGAAATGAAGTTTGCACGGGATGCCTCTGACTACATAATATTCATGGACAACGGCGAGATAGTTGAGTACGACGATGGGGATATACTTTTCACTTCCCCTAAGAGCGAACGGACAAAGGCTTTCCTGCGCCACTTCGTAAATACGGGGGTAGCATAAGATGAAAAAACTTATACTGCTGCTTGTGCTCTTTATGCTCATGCTCTCTTCATCGTCCCCTGTATTGGCAGAGGACAAGAAGGAACTGACATGGGGCGGGGATTCCGAGGGCGGCTTTCCCTACATGTTCCCAAACCCCAAAAACACGGATGAACTGATCGGTTTTGAGGTGGACATCGTTGAAGCCCTTGCTGAGCAGATGGGAAGAAAACCGGTCTATGTGAACAACGCCTGGGAAAATCTGATCCCCGGACTTAACAGGAAGCTTTACGACATATCGATAAACGGACTTGAAGTGACGCCTGAGCACAAAGAGGTAGTCAACTTCTCGATCCCCTATTACAAAACTTTCCTTCAGCTTGCAGTTCGCAAGGAAGACAACTCAATAAAGACCCTTGAGGACTGCAGGGGCAAGAAGGTCGGGACTCTCAAGGAAAGCTTCGCTCAGGAACTGCTTGAAGAGGTCGGCGAAATCGACATAAGGACATACAACGTCGAGGCGAACACTTACGAAGATCTCGCCAACGGCAGGCTGGACGCCGCATTTTTCGATCATCCCATAGCTCTCTATTCAGCAGGTTTCAACCCGGAGATAAAGTTTGTAGGACCCGAGGTCGGAGAACTTGAGTATGCCATAGCCGTTCGTATGGAAGACAAGGAACTCCTGACAGAAGTAAACAAGGCCCTTGTCGCGCTGCGCGATTCAGGCAAGCTCCGCGAGATATACGACAGATGGAACTTATGGACGCCCAAAATGGCAGCAGAGTTCAACGATTACAGCCCGTCTAAGATCGAGGCTTCAAGGTACAACGAATGGGCTGAGGCACACAGGCCGCAGCTGACTTTTGCCAAGCGCCTGGAAAGATACAGTGATGCGCTGCCCGCTTTTGGACGTGCCGCGATCGTAACGATGCAGGTCTCCATCACTGCAATGATACTTGCGATCACTCTTGGACTTACTCTGGCGATTACAAGGGTCTTTGCTCCCAAATGGATAGCCTCTGTGGCCACTCTCTACATTGAAGTGGTCAGAGGGACTCCCGTTCTGATCCAGCTGTTCTTCATCTTCTACGGGCTTCCGAGCATCGGGGTAAAGTTCTCGCCCTTCTGGGCCGGAGCGATCGGACTGGGACTGAACTACGCTGCGTATGAAGCCGAGATCTACCGTTCCGGGCTTTTTGCCATACCAAGGACACAGTGGGAATCGGCCCTTGCCCTGGGTATGACGAGATGGCAGGCCATGAGAGAGGTCATCCTTCCGCAGGCGGTAAGGGTGGTCATACCACCCATCACGAACGATTTTATCTCTTTGCTCAAGGACTCCTCTTTGGTATCGATCATAACGATGGTCGACCTGACAAAGGCATACGGACAGATATCGGCCACTTATTATGACTACTTCGGCCCAGGCATAATCGTAGCCGTCATCTATCTCCTGCTGGGACTTCCGTTCGTGCGCTTCGCCCGCTATACGGAAAGAAGGCTGGCCGCGGTGGAAAAGGACGGAAAATACGGCCATAGGGAAAATATTTACCGTTCATCAACACGCTATATATAAACAGACGATGTTACAGCAAGATAACGGGCCGGCAGACACCGCCGGCCCGTTATCTTCTTTTCGTCCTGTTTCCACAACCCCATCTCCGAGAAAACACCTCATCCCTTAAAAGCAGCTTTTCAGCCTCTCTGCAAGCCGGGTATATCTTTTACGCGTCTTGTCGTTTTTTACGGCTATCGCGACAGCTTTTCTCGTGCCAATGACAACGACCAGCTTCTTGCCTCTTGTGATGCCCGTGTAAAGCAGGTTCCTCTGGAGCATCATGTAGTGCTGGGTCATTATAGGGATCACGACGGCCGGGTATTCCGAGCCCTGTGATTTATGGATGGATACGGCATATGCATGGATCAGTTCGTCCAGCTCCGAAAAATCGTATGATACACGGCCGCTGTCCATTTCGACAATGACCCTGCTCTCTTCCCCGTCTATCCTGACGACCGTGCCGATGTCGCCGTTATATACGTCCTTCTCGTAGTTGTTGCGTATCTGCATTACCTTATCGCCTTCCTGGAGAGTCCTGCCCATCCTCAAAACTTTTGACCCCTGACAGGTATTCAGGGCCTCTCTCAGCTCCAAATTCAGCCTTGCAGTCCCCACGGATCCCCTGTGCATAGGGGTGAGGACCTGTATGTCCCTCACGGGATCGAGCCCGAATTTCTGTGGCATCCTCAGGGTAACCAGCCTTTTTATTATCTCCAGCGCCTTATCCGGGTCGCTTTCCTCAATAAAATAGAAATCGCTCAGGGAGGAAACCTCTCCCCTCTCATCAAGGAAGGGCATTTCACCGCTGTTGATCCTGTGAGCGTTGACGACTATCATGCTCTCCCGGCTTTGTCTGTAGATCTCATTTAAATGGACGACAGGGCAGACTCCCGAATCAATTATGTCCTTCAGGACATTGCCCGGGCCTACTGATGGCAGCTGATCAACGTCCCCGACAAAAATGACGGATGATCCTTTGGGGACAGCTTTAAGAAGATGGTGAAAGAGGACCTGGTCGATCATCGAGGCTTCGTCCACTACAAGAAGGTCGCAGTCCAGCGGATTCGTCTCATTCCTCATGAAGTCTCCGCCGGACATCGTGCTGCCTGTGTATTCAAGCATCCTGTGGATAGTCTTCGCCTCATGGCCAGTAGCCTCGGTCATTCTTTTGGCAGCCCTTCCCGTCGGGGCGGCAAGCATGATTTTAAAACCCCTGGCAGACCTGATCTTCATAATAGCTTTGATCAGAGTCGTTTTCCCTGTGCCCGGGCCGCCGGTTATGACCATGACCTGTGAACTGAGAGCCGTTTTCAGGGCTTCAGTCTGCCGGCCGGCAAAGCTGATCCCCAATTCCCTCTGGACCCATGGTATGACCACCTCGGGATCGGCGTACTGCCCGTTGAAGGGTGACGACAGGATCGAACAAAGATTCTTCGCAGAATGAACTTCGGCATAATGAAAGGCGGGCAGATAGACTGCGCAGTCGTCCTTTTTATCTGCGTCAGTATACCATTCGATGATAAGTTCCTGGTTCAGCCTTGCATCCTCTATACCTTTTTCGACCACTTCGGAAGAGACGGAAAGGATCTCCGCAGCGGATGCGGTAAGTTCCTCTACAGGGACAAATACATGTCCTTCTCTGGTCAGCTCGTTCATGACATGAAGCACTCCGGCCCTGATGCGCAGCGGGGACTCCCTGCTGAAGCCCATGCCTGAAGCGATCTTGTCAGCAGTCATGAACCCGATCCCGAATATGTCTATTGCCAGCCGGTAGGGATTTTCCTCCAGTACCCGTACAGAGGCGCTTCCGTAATGCCTGAAGACCCTCAGCGCATAACCTGTCCCTATACCGTGGCTCTGAAGGAAAAGCATGACCCCGCGCACTTCTCTCTGTTCCAGCCAGGCTTCTTGTATGGCCGCGGCTTTCTTCTCACCAACCCCCTCTATCTCAATCAGCCTCTCAGGGTGCGAATCAAGTATCTCGAATGCATCCGCTCCGAAAAGAGAGACTATCTTTTCCGCTATTGAAGGGCCTATTCCCTTAATAAGGCCCGAGCCCAGGTATTTTTCCATTCCTTTGACGGATGAGGGCGCGAAGGACTTATATTCCATAATTTTGAACTGTGATCCAAACTTTGGATGCTCGATCCATACACCTCGCATGTTCAGGACCTCACCAACAGCGGGGGAAGCTATCGTTCCAACTGCGGTGACCAGATCGGGATAACCTTTCACAGCAATGCGGAGAACGGCATAGCCGCTCTCCGCGTCATTGTATGTCACTCTTTCTATCTGACCGGTTAGTTCCTTTGTTTCTTCTGCATCCGAGGGATACCGGCGTCCGTTGTGTACCATCTGCTAAAAGTTCTCGGCTGAAGGGCGATGACGCTGGTCAAGTATCTCAATTATTACCCTGTCCACATTTTTCATTCCCTCACGGGTGACCCGGGCAACGTTTTCGATGGTCTGCTCGAGCGACTCCCCGAAGACTCCCTGCGGGATCCCCAGTTTTTGTCCGGCCAACGCCCATCTGGCAGCAAAATATGCCTCGGTCGATGCTGAGCTCACCTTAAGTGCGCAGCTCTCCTTTGCCCCGTCACAAAGCATGCCGGCAAGGTTTGAAAGCAGCAGCTGCATCCCATCTGCCATCTGGACCTCAGTACCGCCCATCAGGCAGGTCATCCCCGCGGCAGAACCTGCTCCGGCAGCGACCGAGCAGCCGCAGACGACTGACATCCGCCCAAGACGCCTTTTGACAAAGCTCGTTGATATATGGCTGACGGCAAGAGCCTTCGCTATCTCATCGTCAGATCTGTTAAGATGTTTTCCCAGAACTGCGATCGGAAGGATCGCTGTGATCCCGTGGTTGCCGCTGCCGGCGCTGCTCATTACAGGCAGGAGTATCCCCGACATCCTTGCATCAGCTGCAGCCGCGGTTACGCTCCTTATCTTCAGTGCGATATCTTCAGACTCTGCATTGCCATATATTTCCCTCAGTGTTCTGCCAAAGCGGCTTCCCTGCACACATTCCCCGCAGGTCGAACAGACTTCGCTGGGTTTGTAACCTCCCACGGCCACTGCCATGTTCATCTTGATGCCTGACAGAAGGAATTTTTTGTCATCTTCATCCATCTCGTCTGCCAGCTTGAGAGCCTCCGTGAATATCCCCGGGAAACCGTCATCTTCAAACCCTATCAAGGATGCGGAAGGGTCTGATAAGTCTTCCATTACAGTAACGCCGTCAAGTATGACTTTTTCTATATGGTTGTAATTCCCGCTTACAAGACAGACAGATTTATGTCCGGGCGTAAAGATGGAGGCAAGCACATAGACACCGCTTCTGTCGGGATCGCAGTAGATCGTCACTCTCTCTTCCTTGACCCACTTTTCGGCTTTCTCAACATCCTTCGCAGTGCTGTTTCTGAGCACTTCAAGGCCGAGGTCCGGGTCTCCGCAGATCGCGCCCATGGCGGCTGCCATTGCGTTCCCCCTTGCACCCCTCGTTCCCGGTATGCCGACCGCCATTCCGTTTTTGTAGATGCTTCCGCTGACTGTTACCCTTATGGAAGCCACCTCCTCCCTGACTGGGAGTTCTTTGCAGGCCCTGGCCACAGCCAGTGCTACCGCCCCCGGATCAGTGCATCCCAGTGCAGGTCTTACTTCTTTCGCAAGGAAATCTTTGAGCGTCAGCATATCCGGACCCCTCCTAACGAATATAGCGTATCCTCCCGTCCACTACCGTTAATCCTATTTCAAGATCTTGGATCTCATCGTCGTCTATCTTGAACGGGTTCTCCATATAGGCGATAACATCCGCAGCCTTACCAACCTCGAGTGTTCCGCGGAAGTCTCCTTCCCCGCATACCAGCGCTCCTCCCTTTGTGTACATGGAAAAGGCCTCGACTCTGTCAAGCTTTTCTGAAGGAAGCCATCCGTGTTCCGGTTGGTTTGAAAGGTCTTTTCTCAATATTGCGGCTCTTATGCCGAGAAGCGGGTCAAGAGGCTCTGTAGGTGAATCTGATCCCGCTCCCACTGTTATACCGAACTGCAGGAGAGTCTTCCATGCATAGCTCCATCTGGCTCTCTCCGCTCCGAGCCTTGACATTACTATCGGCCAGTCTGATGTCACAAACGCCGGCTGGATGTCCGCCATAACACCCAGGTCTGCCATCCTCCTGTATATGTCGTTGGCTCCGACCTGGCAGTGGACTATTCTGTGCGATACCGGTCCCGCATTATCTGACGCAGGTCCTTTGGCAGATTCAACGGAATTGAGGCACCTTTCTATCGCGCCGTCTCCGATCGCGTAGTATGCCACCTGCATCCCTGCTTCCTGGGCTATCACGGTGAGACGGTCAAGTTCACCCTGCGACCTCGCGTATATGCCTCTGTTGCCGGGTTCGTCCGAATATTCCTCTCTTAGAGCGGCAGTCTTGGCACCCAGTGTGCCGTCAACATGGATCTTGAGGGGGCCGGAAGAGAAATAGCTGATCCCGTTCCTTTGGTGATAACCGCATTCGATAAAGGTCGAGAGTTCGGTTTCATCTCTCAGATGCCACTGTTCCGCAATTCGGAGAGGCATCTTGTCGTCCAGCTCCATCTGTTCGTAAAGCCTGAAGATCCTGTCTGTGCTTCCGACTATACCAAGATCATCGGTCTGGACCGAGGTAATGCCAAGCTTGACCATCTCTTCGGCGGCTCTCTTATACCATCTGGCAAGCGTCTCGTCGGACGACTCCGGAATGTTCATCCTGACCCAGTTCACCGCCGCTTCACTGACTACTCCCGTCGGCTCGCCGTTTTCATCCGAATTGACTACACCGCCCGATATCTTGAATCCCTTTCCTATCCTCAGTATCTCAAGTGCTTTGGAGTTCAGCGATGCAATATGTCCGCACGACCTCTCAAAGAAAAGCGGGATATCTGCAGCTATCCTGTCCAGATCGTGCCTGTTGGGAAACCTCTTTTCCTCAAGATGGTTCTGATCCCACCCGCGCGCGAAAAACCACTGTCCCTTGCTTATCGGTGATCCCGAAAGGAAGTCAAGGCTTTTCGCTATGATCTCTTCGACAGAGGACGTTCCCGAGAGGTTAAGGGTCTCAAGGCTCCTGCCGGTAGCCAGTAGATGGTTGTGGGTATCCGTCATGCCCGGCATCAGATACTTTCCCTTTATATCCAGGACAGTAGTCCTGCTGTCGCACAGCGAGAGTATTTCTTTATCGCTTCCGATAGCCTGTATGATGCCGTTTTTTGCGTACAGCGCCTTTGCCCTGCCCGGGGATGTCATCGGGTAGACAACGCCGTTGATAAGTGCTATGGAATCATTTCTCTGTACATCCCCCATCGGTCGTACCACCTTTACATCGTCATGATGAGCGTTGTCAGGGTCCTTGTCCCGAAACCTGATGCGCCTTTGACATAGTAGCTTCTCTGTTCCTTAATAAAATCGGCTGCAGCGATATCCAGATGGACCCAAGGGATATCCTTGCCTACAAATGCCTCGAGGAACATCGCCGCTGTTATCGCCCCTCCGTACCTTCCTCCCGAATTAACAAGGTCGGCGACAGGTGACTTTATTGCTTTTCTGAGGGTCGGGTCGTCCATAGGCAGTTTCCAGAAACGTTCGCCTGCCATTTTTGCGGCAGCCAGCACCTCTTCCCCGAAGGCATCGTTATTTGTGAAGAGGCCTCCCGTGTTGGTCCCCAGCGCTACGGCGCAGGCGCCGGTAAGAGTAGCAATGTCAACTATCTTGTCGGGCTTCAGTTCCGATGCGAAAGCGAGTGCATCGGCGAGGGTAAGCCTGCCTTCGGCATCTGTGTTGTTGACTTCGATCGTCTTTCCGTTCCGGGCGCGCAGTATGTCGTCAGGCCTGTACGCGCTTCCTCCCGGCATATTTTCTGCCGCAGCTATTATTGCCGTGACTTTCCATGGAAGCTTTAAGCCGGCGGCGGCCCTGACAGCTCCGAGGACGGCGCAAGCCCCGCTTTTGTCGCCCTTCATGGTCGTCATGTAGTCAGCAGG
>ENA-UOOR01003648-UOOR01003648.1-fermentation-metagenome-genome-assembly--contig:-NODE-3648-length-13256-cov-26.169457_pt1 | contig 13256 bp, 12 predicted proteins | sample MGYA00245780_ERZ724029 | MGnify/ENA primary metagenome ERZ724029 (study PRJEB28704, sample SAMN03018315) | fermentation metagenome | biome: anthropogenic terrestrial biome; feature: soil... | reverse complement strand
AGGAGGGATATTGATGATAAGAGCAAAAGTAAATCAAGAAATTGAATTAAAGGATTACAACGATGTATGGATTATAGGAGAATTAATAGAAAAAAAAGTTCATCCTGTAACAATTGAATTGATAGGTGAGGGAAAAAAGCTTGCAAGCCGGATAAACAAAAAGCTTAGTGTTGTTATCGTAGGTTACGGCGAAAAATCAACAGCAGAAAAATTACTGCACTTTGGTGTTGATAAAGTTCTGTATTTAGACCATGAGCTGCTTAAAGATTTCAATACCGAAGGCTATGCAAATGCAATTTCAAATTTAATTTTAGAAAGAAAACCTGAAATTGTATTGATAGGAGCAACCTCACTCGGAAGGGATATCGGTCCGAGATTGGCGGCAAGAGTAGGCACGGGGCTGACGGCAGATTGTACAAAATTAGATATAGATGAAAATGACGGAAAATTACTTATGACAAGACCGGCATTCGGCGGAAATTTAATGGCTACGATTATATGCCCCAAAAACAGACCTCAAATGTCTACCGTAAGACCGGGAGTAATGGCAAAGGCAGAGCATACTGACCATATATCTGGAGAAGTGGAAATTATAACTCCGGAGTTATCCGAAAATGATTTCAAAGTTAAATTAATAAATAAAGCTCCAAGCGGAAAAAAGAAAGTAAATTTAATTGATGCAAAGGTTGTTGTTTCCGGCGGAAGAGGCTTGAAGGAAGCATCGGGATTTAAATTAATACATGAATTGGCAGAGGCCTTAGGCGGAGAAGTAGGCTCCTCGAGAGCAGCCGTTGATGCAGGGTGGATTGAAAGCCCTCACCAGGTTGGTCAAACAGGAACTACGGTAAGACCGGATTTGTATGTAGCATGCGGTATATCCGGAGCGATACAGCATCAAGCGGGTATGTCGGATTCCAAGTATATAGTTGCGATTAACAAGGATAAAAATGCACCTATATTCCAGATATGCGATTTCGGTATAGTAGGTGACTTATTTGAAATAATCCCAAATATGATAGAGGCAATAAACGAAAAACATTTCTTAGAAATATAACAACCAATACTTCTAAATTTATCACGGCAAAGACTGTATGCTCCTTCCTGTTAAGTTAGGAGAAACAATAACAGCAAAAGCGAGGTAGTATTTATCAAGTCCGAGAAGAAAATTGCGGTTATGAAGAGTGCCGTGGTTAGTCAAAGAAGGGTATTAGCAATAAACGTAAAAACCGCTGTAGTGGCAACTAATAAAAGAGATTCCACAGTTTATATCACCTGGAATCTCTTTTTTACCTCTTAAATAATGTATAACTTATGGACTGTAAAAAACCCGCCGCCATTAATAATTATAATATCCTTATTAACAATCTATTATTTCGCCGCTTCTAAGCTTAGTTCTCATATTGTTAATTATTTTGTCCATTTCTTCTAATTCCTTCAAAACTTCTTTTTCCCTGCTGCCTGTTTCAATAACCTTGTAAATCCCGCCGTTTTTAATAACAATTCTTTTATCAGCCATAAGAGCTAAGCTTGGATCATGGGTAGCCATAAGAACAATTTTTTCTTCGTTAACCAATAAATTAAGAGCCCTTTTTCTGTCTATTCCGGCATTTTCAATTTCATCTATAAGAACTATAGGAGAAGCGCTTAATATTGCGGTATCGGCAATCATTAAAGCTCTTGACTGTCCTCCGCTCAGCCCCGTTACCGGTGTATCCAAATTGAACTTTTCCCCCGCCAATTCATTTGCTGCTTCCGTTATTTTCAAAATCACTTCACGCTCATTTTCAACCATTCTGCTTTTTGCATGTAGCTCCAAAAATTCTCTTACGGTTAAGTCCATTACAAAATTCATATTTTGTGAAAGCTGAGCCACTAACTTGTTGCCGGTTGAAAATCTTAAGCTGTAATCGGGTCTTTCTCCGTTTATCAAAATAACTCTTCCGGTTGGAGTATCCTTGTTTGCCGCCCATTCAATATCAGCCAAAAGCCTGCTTTTTCCGGAACCGGTAGGCCCCACAATTGAAACAATTTCACTCTTTTTTATTGTCAATGAATCAAAGTTTTCCTTATTTCCGTATTTATCCTTACCGGCTAAGATTGTAACGGAGTTCACAACATCTTTTTCCAAACCTAAAAACTGAAGCATTTGATTTATATAAGCTTCCAAATCAGATTTAATTTTAGGGATATCTATTGCCCACTCTTCAATTTCCTCTTGGGAAAAATGATTTAAATATTCAATGAAGGCAGAATCTTTAAAGCCATCAACATTCAGCTTGTTGTTTTCAAAAAAAGATAATACAAAAGGATATTGATTTTCTAAGTCTTTGATTTTTTTCATTTCTAATTCTTTGATGCTAATCATTTTCTTCTCCTATATTCATCTTCCTTACATTCCCCATCTGATATTCTTCACCTATACGTGTTTCTCCCAAGCAATAGGAACATAACGCCGAAGGCATGGGAAACTTCAACTGGCTGCCTTTCACGGTTTCTATATTTGAATTCTCATCATATATCAATGTGCTAAGTTCAAATGCTCCCTGTCCCGTAAGCCCATTTACAGGCATAATTACTGCCTGAGGATTCACAGAGTTTACCCTTGATGCAAATACTTCTCTTTCAGCCTGAGAAACAATATCTCCCTTGGTTATTACAATAATATCGGCAGTTTTAAGCATTGGCCCTATTTTTTTGGGAGTATTTATTCCGCTTAAATTATCTATTACGCAAATAGCCTTGATTCCCTTTATATAAGGAGAACACCTGTTGCAAAGCCCCGCACTTTCAGTTATCAATAAATCCAAATCCTCACTTTTTCCCCATCTTACCACTTCCTCAATATTGCTTGCAAAAAAGTGATCCGGGCACAGGGAGCCTGAAAGCCCCTTTTTAACGGGTACCCCTGCTTTTTCATACAATACATCGTCATCTGTATAAAGGCAGTCAAACTTTACCACCCCTACATTTAGCCCGCTTTTTTTTATTGCTTCGATGGTTTTTAATATAACCGATGTTTTTCCCGATGAAGGAGGTCCTGATATTGTTATTAAATTCATATTTGCGCTCCTTTCAAAAATTCATTAAAAATACCCTCGCATTTTTTTATTAGGGCTGAAATGTCATTTTCTTTTATGAAATCCCAACCTAACCACATATATTTGTTTTCCTTAGGAATCATGTTGTCTACTTCAGGATTTACGCTTGGCATCTTACCCTTGTGCGCCAATATTTCTCCTGTTTGCTTTGAAGCGAAAAAATCAACAATCAACTTTGTATTATTTTTTGTATCTTTCTTGCTAAGCATGAAAATAGGGCTTATTATGGCTCCGTCCTTAGGCCATACCAATTCCATAGGACTTCCCTCCCTTACCATCCAGGTAAAGAAATAAGGCATTATGGTTATTGCGGGTCTTTCTCTTTTCATATGAGATTTAACCATTTCGGAAGGATGCATATTTTTTTGAAAAATTTTAGCAAGCTTTCTGATACCTTCTCCGCCGTATTTTTTGTATATATTAAGCATCAATGCATTGAATAAGTCAAAATCACTGACAGGAAGACTCACGTTGTTTTCAAATTCGCCCGATATTAATTCTTCCCAGCTTTCGGGAATTTTTCTTCCCTTCATCTCATCCTTGTTCACTAAAAAAACAGCAGGGACAATCCCGAGTACCGAATATTGACCATTGGGGTCCTTCAGCTCATATTCAAGAAAATCCTTGTTATACTGATGAATTTCCGTTATATCTTTAAAAAGATTTTCCGATTTGTGTTTCCCTAAAAGTTTCTTGTCAAAAAATAAGTCAAACCCAGCTGATATGAATATATCAGGCACAGAATCCGAATTTTTTAAATCTTCCTTTATCCAATCAACTCCTATTGATGCAGCCTTTAATTCATAAAGTAAATTAAAATCAAAACTCTGCTCGCCTAACCATTTTTCAAATGTTTCCAAAAGAGGAACCTTTACAGGACACGGAAGAACCCCTGTAATCTTAACCGTGTCCCTATGCTTATTTTGTTCTGACTTATTTTCGTTTTCTTCAATTTTTTCTATCAGCTGCTGAACAAACATATCTACATTTATTTTTTTAGACTTTAATGCATTCTCCAATGAAACGGAGCTTCCGAAAACCTTCAGCAGATTATCATCCTTGAAGCTGTCAAATCCCAAGGATATTAAAAGCCCCAATGCCTCCTTATGCTGCACTGTTATATTGTATAATGTATCTTTTATATTAATTTTTCTATCCATAGCTTCTCCCTTTACGCTTATTCTGGAATGGGGACACATTCTGAATCATGTAATTCTTTGAAAAACATCCTTTGAATGTTCTGAATCAATCTTCTGCATATGAGTAATATCCCCAAATATATATTATAATATATTTTAACACAGCATACACCAAAATAGCGTAACATTTGTTACGATTACTAATATTTTTCCCGATAAAAATGTCCCTGCCGGCAAGGGAGCTCTAAATAAATCTCATCATTTATCCATTTAAATAATTCCAACGGAATATCTATATCAGATACGGAAGTTATTGTTCTGAAGCCTGCATTGCCGTTTACCTCGCAAACTGTGTATGAATCCTGTGTGAAAAGTAAATCTATTCCGCAAAAGTCAAGACCTGTTGCCTTGGCGGCATTAATCGAAATTTCCCTGACGGAATCATTTAATTCATATTTTTCAACTCTTCCTCCCAATGAAAAGTTGGATTTAAAGCTGTCGTCCGAAATTCTTTTAACACAGCCAAGCACCTTGTTTCCCAACACGTAGACGCGGATATCCCTTCCAAAGCTGAAATCAATAAATTCCTGACAATAATATTTATCATTGATTTCATCATATGCCTTGTTATAATCTTCTTCATTTTCAATCAGATAGACTCCCAAACCCTGAGAACCATCAATTTTCTTCATTGCAAATTTTTTACAGCCAAAATACTCATGTATTAAAGAATAGTTTTTATCTTTGGTATACATGAACTTCGGAGTGCTAACATTATTTTTAACAAGCAATTGCGATGTTACAGCCTTATTTTGCGCATTCATCATGGACCAGGTTGAATTAATCACCTTAATTCCTAAGCTTTCAAGCTGCATTCCGATGGTATAATTATAATCCCTCATTACGACGAAGTCAGGAAAGTCAAGCCTCTTGCCATTGCAAAAAAACTCCGTTGTACTTCCGTTAAATATCATCAAGTTGTCACTGAATATAATATCAATATTAATCCCATTTTTTGCTGCACTTTCCTTCATCCAATCAAATGCATTGTTGCCGAACTTATTGTTTATAGTTTTTTTAGGATAAATAATCCATCCGTATTTCATAGGCATGGGAACACCTCCTTAATGCTTCTTATTTATTAATTGATTAATTCCTTTTCAATAAGCACTCCGACCATTTCCGCAAATTTATCCAAAGACATTATTCGGGTGAACTTTTGTCCGTATATTTTTTTAACCGAAGGTATATCTTCATCCCTTCCGGTGAAAATACAGAGAATTGAAATTCCTTTTTTCCACCCTTTTCTTACCTCGTTTGCGGTATCACTTATTCCTGTTTCGTCTGAATACTCCCGCTGAAAAGGAATAAGTCCTTCAGTTGAAACTCCCAACATATCATTTGGTTTTCCGTCTGACAGAATAATTAAAATTTTATGGTTGTATTTTGAATCCTCCATCATATGAATTGCAGTACGCAGAGCAATTCCATCACGGTTGAAGCCTGCGGCACAGTAATTAAAAACATTATCATTGCTGTTTGCTTCATTGTAATCACGAAAAAGATTCATGACGGTGTAATTTCTCATATTGCAGAAAGAATAAATCCTTACGGGTATGCGGCAGCGCGTCAGACTTTCCGCAATTATGTAGCCCTCTTCCGCAATCAATTCCTGACGGTAAAGCTGTGAAGCTGAAGCATCAAGCATAATATCAACGGATATATCCGGTATTTCGTCCTTTATACTCTTAATGAAAATTCCATTGTCATCAAGTACAGTCCTCCAAGCCTTTTCAGAAATAAGTTTTCCTGCCTCGGATTTCATGGAATATGAATAATCTGTAATTATATTTTTTATTCTATTTGTAAGCTTAATAATATTGTTGGTATTCCTGATATAGTTTTCAGTGTAATGTTTTATATTTTTATCTTTTTGTACGGAAGTTAACTCCCGCCGCAATATTGAATCCTTATTATCCTCAAACTGTCCTCGTGTAAAATGAAGATGGCAGCTTTCATGGTTATCATTACAAAGTATCTTTTCCAATACTTTAGTATTGGGTTCACCAATCACGGAAATTCCAAAATAATTCTTAATGAATTCCCTTTCTCTGATGTCTGATTTTTCTTTGAACTTGAGCCATTTGGATAATATTTTGCCTGTTCTTTTGTATGCTTTACCTTCTTCGGCATCCGTAAGAATAAAGGATCTTCCCTTATTAATAGTTCCCTTTATTACAGATTGCCTTCTTCCTAAAAAGTTTAAAAACCTGTTTCCTTTTACCTTTTTAATATAAAACTCATCATTATATTCCGGTTCGAAGTATTTCCGGATAATCAGGTTCATTTTATTTATTACTTGTTCTGTATTGAGACTATCAAAATTTAATTCTTCCAACAGGCTGTTTACATTATCTCGTACTTTAATTTTATATCCCATGATTCTGCTGAAATATGCAGCGGCAATTTCATCAAATACTTCTGTCCCATCCCGGTTTTCCGCAGCTTTTTTCCCGTAATTATAACGAAGACCGGCTAACGCCGGCCTGTCCTTACCATCCTTATCAAAAATGCAGCCTTCCAGTCCAAGCATCAATATTTTCTGATAAAAAATATAATCTCTGTCATATTTAAGGGTATTGAAAAAATCACTCAAGAGATTATAGTCGAAATATTTATAAACGGCACCTATTATATAATTCCAATATAAGTCGGCTTTGCCGCTTTCATCGTATGCTGTTAGTTCGGGGATTAAGGAATAATTGCCTGAAGCATTCCATATTATATTCAAAGCTCTTTGTTTCTCGTTTGCTTTTTTGCTCATTTAAAAGATTACTTCCTTCTGAAGATTATTACCTTTAAGGGATATCCGGCTTAATGATTTTCGTTTTGCATTGATAACCCTCTTCATTTTATCTCCTGTTATTCACTTGCTTTAAATCCCGATAAACTCAGAATTTTTATACCTAAAAATGAATCCAAGTCAATGACCACATCATTGTTTGGCAATATTACGGAATTGGATATATAGACATCAATTCCGTCAATGGCTGTTTTTTGAAAGCTTTCAGGTTTTTTTGGTTTCTTTGCGAAAATTTCGGGAATGGGTACAACCACACTTTCACTGTTTAAGCGGTGCTCCGGAAATTCTATTACAACTTGCAGCTTTCCCTTTTTCTTTAGGTAATCCTTGGCTTTTTCGGTTATCTTAATATTTTCTGCCGACATATAAACACCTCTCTTTTGACATCGGTATCCTTTCATTATTCTCCATGCTTACGGGACATTCCATTAAAACTTAGCCCCGGAGACTTGCCCGCTTTAGAGGTGCGTCCCCCTGACGATAAAGTAAGCCGATACCAATATGCCCAAAATGATTCTGTACCAGCCGAAGGCTTTAAAATCATTATTTTTGATATATTTAATCAAGAATCTTATAGCTATTACTGATACAATAAATGCTGCCACCATTCCGGTCAATAAAACTGCCAATTCCAGACCTGTAAAGTCAAACCCGAATTTAATCAGCTTCAATGCACTTGCTCCGAACATTACAGGAATGGATAAGAAAAATGAATATTCAGCAGCTATATTTCTTGAGGTACCAAGAATTATGGCACCCAAAATCGTAGCACCCGAACGGGAGGTTCCCGGTATTAATGACAGCACTTGAAAAATCCCGATATATAATGCGTTTATGTAAGACAAGTCTTTAAAACTGTTTATTTTAGCTCTCTTTCTTTTATTTCGATTTTCAATAATGATAAAAAGAATGCCATAAACAATTAAAGTTAACGCCACTGTCTGATAATTATAAAAATGTGCATCAAACCAATCATCAAACAACACTCCTAAAATACCCGCAGGCAGGACTCCCACTATTACCTTGAACCATATATCCATGGTATCTCTCTTTTGTTTCAATGACTTGCCGGAAGCGAAGGGATTCAGCTTATGAAAATACAACAGCACAACCGCCATTATTGCGCCCAATTGTATAACAACCCTGAACATCTCCATAAATTCTGCCGAAGCATTAAACTTAATAAACTCCTCAACCAAAATCATGTGTCCCGTGCTGCTTATAGGAAGCCATTCCGTTATTCCTTCTACAATTCCGAATATTATTGCTTTAATTATTTCTATGTACATTTTATCTCCCTGTCCAATTCTCAATTTAATTCTATGTTACATACTCCCACCACTTATAGAAATGGCAGCTTCCCGCCCGAATAATCTTACAATTGCTGCATAAGCGGGCTATCCCCGTGTGTCCCGCGGTTATATTTTTTATGCAAGCATAATTTTATATAATTCGTTTTTATTTTGATTCTGTTCACGGAAGTACGAATAATTTTTTTTCATAGTTTTTTACACAATAAAATTTACCGTCTTGAATAATTTTATGTCCCTCTTTTTCCAACAGCAATTTTTGAGTTTCAATTCCTCCGGGAAACTTGTCGATTAATCTCCCTTCCCAATCCAATGTTCTCCAATATGGCACTTCTTCAATTTTATTTTCAACTGATTCGTTTGCAACAATATTTATATAAATTTCGGATGTCAGCATATCAATATAATCCGCATTGTGTTTTTTTATAAGGTAATATCTTATAAGCTCCTTGGTTATAAGCTTACCTGCCGGTATCATCCGCATCGTTTCCGCATATGAGGATAATGGAGCAATAAGCTTTTTAGTTCCGCCGTATTTTTTTACAGCTCTTTTACTTTTTGTTTCAATTATCCTTGGCTCGCTAAAGTCTTGTTTCGGCTCATCAGCAAATAATTTTCCAAATATTTTATTGAACATTTTTCCTCCATAGTTCTAAACAATTTCAATTAATTAATTATATCTTTAGTTCCAAAAATTATCAATAGTATTTAATATCCCTATCTAAACTTAAATATAAAACTTTTTCCATTATTTAGCTGGCTCATTGCAAAAATAGTTATGCCTTATGGCAATTTGTTTTGCAATGTACCTTCATCTTTTATGGTTATCCGATTATTATTAAAAATTATACTCAGTTTTAATTATAAAAAAGCCATTAATATCATACGGTAATTATATTAAGCGTCTTTCCTATTCATAATCACATTCCTAAAATTGAAAACATATTATAATACTAATAATGCAGAAAGGAATTTGAAATATGTACAACACTTATAATAACTATCATTATCCAAACCAAATGTCACCATGGCATAACAAAGATAGGATGTACGATTGCGGAATGTATCCAAATCCGTATTTTTATAATAATCCAATGATTAACCGCGATTATATGGATATGTATCCCAACCGATATCCCTATAACCAAGAAAACTCTATTTATGATTCCTGGTATTTGCAATATCCGGGTAATGATGGGTTCAAAGAAATAAAAGATTACGGTCCGAATCCATTTGTAATCAATATTGAGGAAGCAACCGAGCAAAATAATACCTTCCGCACATCGCTATGGACAGGAGATCATTTACAGCTCACTTTAATGAGCTTAAACGTTGGAGAAGACATCGGTTTAGAAATGCATCCGGATGTTGACCAATTCGTAAGAATCGAAGAAGGTCGGGGAGTTGTAACAATGGGTGACAGTGAAGATATGCCTAATTTTGAAGAATCGGTTTATGAGGATTTCATATTTATAATACCGGCAGGGAAATGGCATAACTTAACCAATACAGGTAATAAACCGCTTAAATTATATTCTATCTATGCACCGCCTCAGCACCCTCACGGAACGGTTCATAAAACAAAGGCTGAAGCGGAAGCTGCTCACAATCACTAAGCTTTATACCTAAAATGTGAAACCCTAACCCTGCATTATCTCCATCGTAAGAGAAATAGGGTTAGGGCACATAGTACACATACTGCCCGTAAACACAACTGTGCATGCAGCAGTGCAAACAGAAAACTACTCCAATATTCTGTCCAGCAAAACAACCGCTTCGGCTCTTTTTATATTATTCTGCGGCTTAAAAGTATTATCTTCATAACCTTTTATCAAGTTATACTCTGCCACCGCACCCACGTATTCTTTTGCCCAGCTGCTGATTTTACTGCTGTCGTAAAATCCGTCGGCTCCCTTATCATTTCCTTTCATATCAAGTAACCTTGATATAATTATGGCTGCCTGCTCTCTTGTAATATTGTCATCGGGGCTGAACTGTGTTTCTGAAACTCCTATTATATCCCCTGTTTTATACGCTTTTTGTACTTCCTCATAATACCAGCTGTCTTTGTTTACATCATCAAAAAATATTTTAGCGGTTTCTGTAAATCCAAATAAATCATTTATCAGCTTTACAAATTCTGCTCTTGTGATAAATTCTTCAGGCTTGAATGTCCCGTCGGGATATCCTGTTATATATCCCATATCAAGCCACTTCTGTAAAACAGCTTCAGCCCAATGGCCTTGAAAGTCCTTTGCTGCCAATGCAGAGTCCTCATACAGCCCTTCATACAGTGAATCTAAGAGTGTTCCCTTCGAATCCTGGCTTAATTCCCAAATCATTGCACCGCCTAATTTCTGTTCCCTGATATATTCTGCCTTCAATGCAATAGACTTAGAGTCGTCATAGCTGATAAATGTTTTTTCATTGTAGAGCCACGGCACTAAGGATTCTTCATGAAATTTTTTTGTATATTCGGGGTTATTTAAATATTGTTCTTCGATAGCGTCATAACTTAACGCACTGCTGCTGATATGTCCTTGATAAAGACCTTCATTATCATTATTTAATATATCATATTTATAACCGTAAAACGGCACTCCGACCACTAACTTGTCCGAAGGCAAGCCGGTATTCAACCATTGTCTAACGCTTGAATCAATGCTTATTTTGTATTGAAATGACTGATCATTATTATCAAATAAGGGTGAATTGAAATCAGAATATGTATCCCATGGTCCGTGCATGTCATATGTCATCAAATTTACATAATCCAAGTACTTATGAAACTTGTCAGCCTCCGTGTTACTTATGTAAGTGCCGTTCACTCCTGCGGCAATGGTAAGCAGATAATCTTTATTATCTTTCAATTCCCGAGCATCAAGTTTTTCCCGAATTTCCTTGAGCAGCATGGTAAAATTCTGCTTATCATTCGGACTTTTTGAATTAGTTTCAAGACCTCCTACCACAGGATATTCCCAGTCTAAGTCTATTCCGTCAAGCCCGTATTTTGCAATAAACTCAACACAGCTGTCTGCAAATTTCAATCTGTTTTCCTCTGTAGCTGCCATATCCGAAAACCTTCCGGACCAATTCCATCCTCCAACGGATATAAGAACCTTCAACTCAGGGTTGATTTTCTTAAGCTCGTTAAACATTTCAAAGTTTGCCGGGTCCTTGTCGGGATAACCCATTGATATTCTGTAGTCAGGTCCGATATTGGCAAATGCGTAATTAATATGGGTCAACTTACTTACATCCACCTTATCGGGAGTATATCCTTCATATGACTTCCAAGCCGGATAATAACCTACTATTATTTGTTGGGATTGTACTCTAATTCCTTCATTATTTGCTGAATCCGATGATTTCTCACTTCCTTCCGTCAATACAGTGTCAGCTTGTCCTATGTAGAATAACATAATAAATGCTATTGCTATAAATAAATACTTCATTGTCCTTTTCATATGTATCCCCTAAAAACGTTTTTAAATAGTATATCATATTATAATAATTTTGAGGCTTGAAATATAAGGCAGTTCTTTTTACTCTTAGTTTATTTTCCAATATAAGCTAATGGCTTTATTGTATAAGTTTTACCGCAAATGCCATTTGGATATAAGTACCAATCTAAAATTTCTGATTTTGTGGTATGTTAGAAATATAATTGTTTAAATTTGGAGGGCTTATGTTAAATATAGGTTGTCATTTGTCCGTTTCTAAAGGATATGAAGCAATGGGCAGGGATGCTTTAAAAATCGGAGCGAACACATTTCAGTTTTTTACCCGTAATCCGCGAGGGAGCAAGGCTAAGGAAATTGATATTAATGATATTGAAAAATTGAAAATATTAATGAAAAAGAATAACTTTGCAAAAATATTAGGTCATGCGCCATATACACTCAATATCTGTTCTGCTGAAGAAAGAACCAGGGAATTTGCATTGGAAGTTTTAGAGGATGACTTAAAAAGAATGGAGTACCTGCCGAATAATTTATATAACTTTCATCCGGGAAGCCATGTAAAACAGGGTGTGGATATTGGTATTAAATATATTGCTGATGGACTTAATAAAATACTATACCCGGAACAAACAACAATAGTATTGCTCGAAACAATGTCCGGTAAAGGAACTGAAATCGGCAAAACCTTTGAAGAGTTACAGCTTATTATTGATAATATTAATCTTAAAGACAAAATAGGGGTATGCTTGGATACCTGTCACGTATATGACGGAGAATACGATATAGTTAATGATTTAGATGGTGTACTATATGAATTTAATAAAATTATAGGTATTGACAAATTACATGCCATTCATTTAAATGACAGCAAAAACGCAATGGGAAGTCATAAGGACCGTCATGAAACAATCGGAAACGGGCAGATAGGTATCGATGCTTTTTCAAGAATAATCAACCATCCGAAGTTAAAAAATCTCCCATTCTTTTTGGAAACTCCAAACGATTTGGAGGGTCACGGAAAAGAAATACTTCTTCTTAAAAAGCTTTATAATGGCTGAAAATAGCAAAGAAGCCCCCTTCTTGGTATATTGCGGCTCATTTGTTATGGGGGCTTGCTTTATTTAGGGCATCTCGCAGTCTCAATCACCAATGTATTTACTCCCTTCGGTCGTATACATTGGGATGCGCAGTTTCGTTCACAAATTTGCTAATTCGCTTTCGCTCATGCAAATTTGGAACTCATCGCGTTTGACTTACCTACAATTTCTTCCTCCCTATCGGTCGAAGAAATTGGGTCAAGTCATAATCGTTGCGAATGACCTACCAGCCATTTCTCAGAAAAAAGACTCTGAGAAATGGGGTTAGGGCATCTCGCAGTCTCA
>ENA-UOOR01003646-UOOR01003646.1-fermentation-metagenome-genome-assembly--contig:-NODE-3646-length-13274-cov-5.165595_pt1 | contig 13274 bp, 8 predicted proteins | sample MGYA00245780_ERZ724029 | MGnify/ENA primary metagenome ERZ724029 (study PRJEB28704, sample SAMN03018315) | fermentation metagenome | biome: anthropogenic terrestrial biome; feature: soil; material... | reverse complement strand
TTTCTCTTTTTCTTATAATATCAACAGCTTTATTCTTCGTAATAATTACGACAAGTCTGCGCAGTTTGTTGCAGTCTTCTATGGAAATGCATGAAATATTTTTTACTATAGCCATAAACGCCTCCTGAACTGCATCTTCTGCCAGATATTCATCTCTTAATTCGCCCCTGGCTGCATAAAGCATGGTATATCTGTAATTATCATAAATAAATTCAAACTTATCTCTGTCTACCTGATTGTCAATCATCGATAAATAAATTATCATACTGCCTCCTTATGTAAAACTTACTATTGCAATTATATCTGAAAGTTAAAAACTTATCAATTTGATTTACTACACAACTTACTCATTCATACCATATACGATAAAAACTATATAGTTGTTGCAAGAATATATTTTTTTTGATTAAAAAAGCAAGATTGGAAAACATTCGGAAATTTCTAATTTTATCACTATACATTAGATTGCTCAACAACATTGTCTCTTTGACTCCTTTAGTTGTGATTATATTTACATTATATACCAATTCATTTTTTTGTTATTTTGCCGATATTTATATTGGAATTGTTTAGAAGATGGAGGCTAATCTTAAAATGTCGAGATTTTTATCAAAAAATAAAATAGCTAAGAAAACAGCTTTAAAAGTTGTTATGGCTATATTGTTAGTAACAATTATAATTTGTGTTTTGTTGATTCTTGGTCCTTTAAATGGTATCAAGTTAAATTCAGGTGGTGCTGCAGCCGAAACATTTATATTATTAATTGCAGGTATTATTATTTTATATTTTATAGTTTATTCCATGGTTAAAAAAATTTTTATGCCCGTCAATTATGCAATCTCTTTGGCAGAGGACATGAAAAATGGCATACTAAGCTCGGAAACAGAAGTAAAGGGCTATTCAAATGATGAACTGGGACAGCTTTGCAAAGCCTACCAGGAGGCAGCTTTGGTAATTAAAGAGCAGCTTTCTGATATTCATAATGTCTTAAGTCAAATTGAAAACGGATACTTCAACATAGTTATCGAAAAAGAGTACATAGGAGATTTTAAAGCCATAAGCTCTTCTTTAACTAACATAGTAAATGACCTTAACAGAACTTTTAAAAACATACATATTTCTTCACAGGAAATTGCTTCCGGCTCAGAGCAGGTGTCAAGTTCATCACAGCTTTTATCACAAAGTACTGCTGAACAGGCAAGTACAGTTGAGGAATTATCTGCTTCAATTCAGGAAATATCACATGAGGTTAATATTACCGCTCAAAATGCATCGGATACAAGCAATAAAGTAAAGATTCTAAGCAATGCACTGGACAGTGGAATTGCTCAAATGAGAGATACTGTTGATACCATGACACTAATCGACGGAAAATCAGATGAAATAATAAAAATAATCAAGACAATAGAGGACATTGCTTTCCAAACCAATATACTTGCTCTGAATGCAGCAGTGGAGGCTGCAAGGGCGGGCGAAGCAGGAAAGGGCTTTGCAGTTGTGGCAGATGAGGTGCGCAATCTGGCTGTAAAGAGTGCCGATGCCGCAAAAAACACAACGGACTTGTTGGAAGATACCCTTAAGGCTGTAAAGGAAGGAACTTATGCCGCAGATAATGCATCTAAGGCACTTGCTGTAGTGGCTAAGGACGCAAATGTCATAACTGAAAGCATAAACGAAATTTCTGCAAGAGCCCAGGAGCAGTCAGTATCCGTTAATCAGGTAACTGTAAGCATAGAACAAATTGCAGACATTATCCAGACAAATTCTGCAACAGCAGAAGAAAACAGTGCGGCAAGCGAAGAACTTTCAGGTCAGGCAGAAACTCTGAATGATATGGTATCAATTGTACAGCTTCGGGATGATACAGTTCAGACCGCATAAATATTATTTGTATATTAAAACCCCATAATTTTCCTTCCATGGAATTACGGGGTTTCTTTTATTAAGAGTTGCTGCCGTTAAATGAAATCTGAACAGAACCATCGCTTCTGCTTTAATGTAAATAACAGTGCTTAGTTAATAAGCATTGATATAATTGAAAAAATAATAAAACATAGACCAGTCGCTAAATTAGAACTAAAAACTATGATCAGCTCTTCTTTTTCATCAATCACATACATAGATTCGGGTTCTTCTTGTGTATAATCCGTCATGGTTTTTATTTTATGCTTGGACTCTTTCTTCTTTGGCTCATTCATATTAACATGTTTTATCTTAAGGCCATCTATTTTCAGGTAATTAAACCATGCCAATGCAAGAAAGAAAAAACCTACGGTAAAAAACGCATAGGCTGACATTGAAAATAGATTCTTCACATTTAAAAATCTATCCCATAAAATTGCCAGAATCAAACCTATCCCAAATCTTGTAATTATTTTATAAAGAATAGGACGTAACATATAGGGCTTGTAAATTTCACTTACTTTTTTCATAGTCTTCCTTCCTGAAAAAGCAGAAAGAAGACATACCTCTTTCTGCTTTTTGTGTTCTAAAATAATATTAATCTGTTAAATAAACATTATTACGCCTTTTTAAGTTCCTGCCTATATTGGTCAAGCTCTTTCTGGTTGCCATAGATGAAGTGACCTTCAAGTATTTCTTCCCAGACAGGTTTATCCACTGAATAGTCATGAATCGACGGGTTATAAACAAATAGCTTTTTCTGCTTCTCCATTTCAGGATCAGGCTGTGGGACTGCAGATAGCAATGCTTTTGTATATGGATGCAGCGGATGAAGAAATAATTCTTCAGACTCTGCAAGTTCAACAATTCTTCCTTTATGAATAACTGCAATTCTATCGGATATAAATCGTACCACTGATAAATCATGAGAAATAAACAGGTACGTAAGATCTCTGTTGATTTTCAAGTGATTCAGCAGGTTCAGAACCTGAGCACGGATAGAAACATCCAGTGCGGAAATTGGCTCATCTGCAACTATAAATTCAGGCTCCATAACCAATGCCCTTGCAATACCTATACGCTGTCTCTGACCTCCTGAGAACTCATGAGGGAAACGAGAAGCGAATTCAGGCAGAAGGCCTACTTCACGCAAAGCCCTCTGGACCTTTTCTTCACGTTCAGCTTCATTTTTATAAAGATGATGATTAATTAGTCCCTCTGATACAATATAGTCCACCTTAGCTCTTTCATTAAGAGAAGCCATGGGATCCTGAAAAATCATCTGGCATTTTCGGATAACCTCTTTATCAAGCTCCTTAGAAATTTTACCGTTGATTTTCTGACCCTTGAAATAGATTTCTCCGTCTGATGCAGGATTAATCCTGAGGATTGTACGACCAATAGTGGTTTTTCCGGAGCCTGATTCACCTACAAGAGAAAATGTCTCTCCTTTATAGATGTCAAAATTAACATCCTGAACGGCAACAAATTCATTCTTGCCTGTTCCAAAGCTAACCTTTAAATTTTTAACTTCAATCAATTTTTCCTTTTCTGCCATGCCACTAACCTCTCTTCCTTAATCTCTCACGCATACGGCGAATTGTTTCCGGCTGCTCGATTTTAGGAGAGCGTGGATCCAGGTACCAGGTTTTTGCCTTGTGAGTTTCAGAAATACTGAAAAATGGCGGTTCTTTAGCAAAGTCAATCGCCAGTGCTTGCTTATTACGAGGTGCAAAGGCGTCTCCTTTAATTACATTAAATAAATTCGGCGGTGTTCCTTCTATGGAAGGAAGCTCCTCACCTTTAACCCCAAGCTGCGGAAGGGACGATAAGAGCGCCCAGGTATACGGATGCCATGCATCATAGAAAATTTCATTTACAAGCCCATATTCCACTATCTGACCTGCATACATAACAGCAACACGGTCTGCCACATTGGCAACAACCCCAAGGTCATGGGTGATATAAATAATTGTCATTTTAAGTTCACGCTGCAGATTCCGGATCAAGTCCAGGATCTGTGCCTGAATTGTAACGTCCAATGCAGTTGTAGGCTCATCACAGATAAGAATCTGCGGTTTGCATGCAACGGCAATCGCTATAACAACACGCTGTCTCATTCCTCCTGAAAACTCATGAGGATACTGATTAAAGCGGTGTTCCGGATCGGGTATACCTACTTTTTTAAGCATTTCAATGGCTTCTGCCTTGGCTTCCTCACCTTTTAAGCCCTGATGCAGTTCAATAGATTCCTGAATCTGAACACCAATCTTCTTAAGAGGATTTAAAGAAGTCATGGGATCCTGCATAACCATTGCAATTTTTTTACCTCTGATTCTAAGCCATTCCTTTTCGGTTTTATACTTTGAAATATCCACTCCGTCATACATAATTGAGCCGTTGGTAATGCTTCCGTTTGAATCAAGCATTCCAACAAATGCTTTTGTAAATACAGATTTTCCGGAGCCTGATTCTCCAACAATTGCCAGTGTCTCACCTTCATATAAATCCAATGAACACTTTCTTATAGCTGTTAATCTGCGGCCACGTAAGCTGAACTGGATTTCCACATCCTTAGCTGATAAAATACATTCTTCTTTTGCCATTTATGTTTTCCTCCTGTTCCTATACGTGATTTCTTGGGTCTGAAGCATCAGAAAATGCGTTGCCTATCAAGTAGAAAGTTACTGTAATGATAGATACGATAACCGCCGGGAAAATCAGTAAGTACGGATAATCCAGGAAGTAGCTTCGCGCATTTCTAAGCAGAATACCCAAAGAAGGCGTATTAATATCAAGACCCAGCCCCAGATATGACAGCGTAGTCTCCATAGTTATGGTACCCGGAATTGACAATGCCAGCCTTAAAATAATAACGCTTATAAGCTGTGGCAAAATATTTTTAATCAAAACTCGGTGTACAGGTGTACCTAATGTTCTTGAAGCAAGGTTGTATTCCCTATCTCGATATATAATAACAAGGTTCCTGACATTTCTTGCCATAACAAGCCAATCGAAACAAATAAGAGAAATTGCCATTATTTTAAAGCTTTGCCCAATCAGTAAAGCAATCAGTGTCATATATATAATCATAGGTACATTGTTTATAAGGTTGTAAAGCTCGGTAAAAAAACCGTCAAGTTTACGAACATATCCCCAGACACAGCCTATGGTAATACCTAAAAGACATTCCCCCACTGCAACTATAAACGCAAGCTTTATAGATGTCTGGGAAGCATACCACACCTGGCACCAGTAGTCACGGCCTATATTGTCCGTACCGAACCAGTATTCAGAATCAGGACTTATAAAAGATTGTGAGCTGTTCGTTTCAAGAGTTTTATAGTCATATTTTCCTATTGCCAGTGCAACAAAAGAAAAAATAACCATCAAAATAAATATAATTGTAAGCACTACCGCCGATTTTTTCTTAACGAAGTTCTGAAAAACAGACTTCCAGTAGGAATAATCCGAATACCCTGTCATTTCAGCAGCTTCAGGAGAATACTCAACGAATCTGAAAAGATCATCTTCACTTTCAAGGATATCATTTTGTGTATTGTTCTGATCTTTCATTATCTCGTACCTCCCTTGTTTGTAAGTGTAATTCTTGGGTCAACAACTATCATGAGCACATCCCCCAGGAACACGCCCAGTATACTCAAAACGGAATACATAATTACAAGAGTCTGTACAACGTTTAAATCATAACGGTGTATAGAATCTGTTAACAAAGGGCCCATACCCGGAACAGAGAAGAATCTTTCAACAAGCAGGGAGCCTCCCACTGTTGTAAGTATGGAAGCAGGCAGGTACTGAGCAAGAGGTACAAAAGCATTTCTCAGTACATGCTTTCTCATAATTTTTTTGGTAGGCAAGCCCTTTATTCGGGCAAGCTTTATATAATCCTTGTTAATTTCATCAATCATGTATCTTCTGGTCCACAGCGCCCACCATGCTATAGAAAGCATGGCGAGACATACAATAGGTAGAATGCTTGATGGGCCTGGGTTTCTGGATGAATAAATGGATGGCAAGCCTAAAACCCGCGAGCCGAATATCAATACCAGAGAATAAGAAACCAAAGGCGGAACGGCATTTACAAAAATCGTATATGCCGTACCTAAATGGTCAGGAATTCTATTTTTATACTGAGCCTGTATAATGCCCATTACAATACCTATAACCACTGCGATTCCAAGGGAGGTTAGTCCCATTTTCATGGAAATTTCAAATTTAGTTCCAATAACTTTAACAACCGGAACACCGTTTTGAATCCTTCGCGACTCACCAAAATCAAGACGAAGTAATTGCCCATAGAAACGTAATAGCTGTTCAGGGACAGGATCAAGAAGTCCTGCCGCCAAAAGCTGATCATTTTTCTGTTGCTCTGTGAATTTCATCAGCTGTTCTTCCGTGAAATAATAATCGGTTGGCAACATCCTCATTAGCAGGAAGACTAAAGTCACTACAATAAATACTGTTATGAAGGACTGTGCCAGCCTTTTTACTGTATATTTAAACATATTCTTTTACTTACCTGCCTCATATTCTGCTTCAAGTTTTTCTGCCTGTTCTGTAGTGTATCCGTCTTTATTAGTTCTCCAGTTTTTAATCTTTTCGTTCTGAATACCGAACATAGCGTCCATTCTGCTTGTAACGTCAACCTTTGATAAAGACCATCCAATACTGTAATTTAATGGGAGAATAAGCACATTGTCAAGCATATATGCTTCAGCTTTAGCATATGCATCATAACGTGCATCAAGGTCTGTTGTAATCGCATCAGCTTCTTCAACTAATCTTGTATATTCCCTATAAGCTGCAAGAAGGTCTTTAGTTGCTTCTGTGTCTTCGGTCATAAAGTTTATATTTGAATAATGTCCAGAATAATAAGCATTATCATTTCCGTACGTTTCTTGTCCGAGGTAGTTCTGCGGATCACCATAGTCTGCACCCCATCCGTTAAGTGCGATAGATTGAAGCTTCGGTGTTATAACTTCCTTGTTTAAGCTGGAAACATAAGTCTTAATATTTAATTTAACAAAATCATCTCCAAGAGTATTTGACATTGCCTGTTTAAGAACATTGGCACTGTCAAGAGCAGTCTGGCTGGAAGCAGAAATATAATGGTCTACTTCTACCGGGAAAGTTACGCCAAGAGCAGTAAGTTCATCCATAGCCTGTTTCTTGTATTCTTCAAATTTAGCTTTGTCAAGTCTTACCATATTTTCACCGTTTTGTTCAGGTAAACCTAACTGCTGCCTTACAAGCTCAGTATATTCAGTGCCCTTTGAATTATATACAAGCCCTTTCATAGTATAGAAATTATTTTCACAAACCATTGGTGTGATTGGATTTGTTCTCTTATAGTATTCTTTCAGGTCAAGACCATAGTACCATGCTTTTCTGAAAGCTGTATTGGCAATTGCCGTATTCCAGTTTGTATCCGGAGTACCATCTTCTTTGTTCTTTTGGAAATTGAAGTGGAACTGATATGAATACTTGGATGGAACGTCAGGAACCAGGTAATCGTGGAATTCGTGGTTTGGATTTTCGTTTATTGTCTTTACATTGCTCTCTGTAAGTATAACATAATCAAGTTCTCCTGACTGGTAAAGCTGGAAAGCAACATCATTGGAATCTACCATCTTAATGGTTACTGTATCAAATAAATCACATTCTTTATCCCAGTACAAAGGATTCTTTGTAAATATCTTTTCATTTCCCTGAATGTATGAGGTCATTGTATATGCGCCGTTATACCACATATTTTCATTATTCATGGCTGTAACACCATCAACTCCGCCTAATTCGTCAACCATTGCCTGAGCCATTGGATATAGACAATTGTAAGTTGCTACTGTGTCAAAATAAGGTTTTTCTGTTATACAGTGATAAATAACTGTATAATCATCAGGAATCTCAATACCAACCATCTCTAAAAATTTAGAGCCTTCTCCGGCAGTAAGAGCCTTACCTTCTTCAGGAGAAAGAGCCTTTGTATATTCGTAATATTCCTCTGCACCCTTTATCATTTCAATAGGCATGGATGTATTGTTAGAATCATTTTTATGGAAATTCATTATCCATTCAAGACCTGTTGCAAAGTCCCAAGCTGTGGTGTTTGCTTTTTCATTGCCATTTATATCAACCCATTTTACATCGTCACGAAGTTTAAATGTCCAATTAAGCCCACCATCTTCTGTTCCCCACTCTTTTGCTATTGCAGGCACAAGCTTGCCATAAGTATCTACTTCAAGAAGCGGATCCACAAGATTTGTCAGATTTTCACTGTCCTCTGCCCTCTGGCTGTAAAGAGTGTTAAACGTTTCAAGTTCTCTTGTTAAAACCTTTGAAATTACCAGATCCTTGATTGGTTCAGAACCTGTTTCAGTCGCCGGAGTTTCCGTTGTCCCCGGTGTCTCATTTGTTCCTGACGGCTCATTGTTAGCAGTATTGCCGCCACATGCGGTTAACACAAGCATAACCGAAAGTGTAAGTGCTAAAACTCTGGATAATGTAGATTTTCTCATTGTATACTTCCTCCTCTAATATTTTTATTGACAATGCCTTCAGCATCGTTGCTGCCGCATGCGCTTACGAACGCAGGCGTCAAAATTTGGAATAATGTTTTCCTCAAAATGTTTCCTCCTTCAAATATTATATATATATTATTCCCTATGAAGCACCTCACAGGAAACCTTCCTGTCTGTTATCACTCGCACAGAATCAGGGATAAATGAGCAGTGACATCAGAGAAACAAATTGTAATAAACTAAATAAAGACCATCTCTGATTACAGAAAGAACCTGACCACATTCACCATTCTTAGAATAGCAGACATCATGCTATTTGTCAATCAGGAAAATGCTTATATACCTTATTTTATATACATGTAAACGCTTATAACTGCATAAAATGTCATAGATTGAACTGAACCTCACTAAGGCCTTTCTCTATGCTCTGTGATAAAATGCACCCTTCCTGGTGCTTTAACTTATAAGACAGTATGGGTTGCCTGTTTCTGATATAGATACATTACACAATTTTACTATTTTTTATTCAAAATTTTTTTCAGATATTGTCCGGTATAGGACTTCTTTACTCTTGCAATTTCCTCAGGAGTTCCCTCCGCTACTATTGTTCCTCCTCCGTCTCCTCCTTCAGGTCCCAGGTCTAAAATGTAATCTGCCGTCTTTATAACATCAAGATTATGTTCGATGACTATAACGGAATTTCCTGCTTCCACCAACTTGTTCAGAACCTCAATCAGCATGTGTATATCAGCTATGTGAAGTCCTGTTGTAGGTTCGTCAAGAACGTACAAGGTTTTGCCTGTTCCTCTCTTGCTTAATTCAAATGCAAGCTTAACCCGCTGGGCTTCTCCGCCGGAAAGTTCAGGAGATGGCTGTCCAAGCTTGATATATCCCAGCCCAACATCCTGAAGGGTTTTTATTTTATTATATATCTTAGGAATGTTTTCAAAAAATTGCAGTGCTTCATCTATTGTCATGTCCAGTACTTCTGCAATGTTTTTTCCCTTATATTTAACTTCGAGGGTTTCCCTGTTATATCTCTTGCCCTTACATACATCACATGGCACATACACATCGGGAAGGAAGTGCATTTCTATTTTTAAAATGCCGTCACCATGACATGCTTCACATCTTCCGCCTTTAACATTGAAGCTGAATCTTCCTTTTTTATAGCCTCTTTCTTTTGCCTCTAAGGTCATGGAAAATACATCTCTTATATAGTCAAATACTCCTGTATAGGTAGCGGGATTTGACCTTGGTGTCCTTCCTATGGGGGATTGGTCTATGGTAATTATCTTATCAATATTTTCCACACCAAGCATTTCATCGTACTTTCCGGGACGGTTGCTGTTTTTAAACAGCTTCTGGTGTAACCCTTTGGACAAAATTTCATTTATTAAAGAGCTTTTCCCTGAACCTGAAACTCCTGTTACGCAGCACAATACGCCTAAAGGTATTTTTACATCCAGGTTTTTCAGGTTATTTTCTCTTGCACCTTTAATTTCAATAAATTGTTCGGCTTTTCTTCTTGTTTCAGGTACTTCAATCTTCTTCTTTCCGCTTAAATACTGACCTGTGATTGAGTTCATATTATTTTTAATATCTTCAAATGTACCTGCCGCAACAACCTCCCCTCCATGAATTCCTGCTCCCGGACCGATATCCAGAATATAATCCGCATTTTCCATGGTTTCTTCATCATGCTCCACCACTATGAGCGTGTTGCCAAGGTCAGTGAGATTCCTGAGAGTTTTAATCAGCATGCTGTTATCTCTCTGGTGAAGCCCTATACTTGGTTCATCCAGCACATACAATACTCCCACCAAACTTGAGCCTATTTGTGTTGCAAGCCTGATACGCTGGGACTCGCCGCCTGACAGGGTGCTTGCGCTTCTCTCCAGTGTAAGATAAGTAAGACCTACATCGGATAAAAACTGTAGCCTTGATATTATTTCTTTTATTATCTGTTCTCCGATGACCTGATTTATGGGACTTAGCTTTAATTCGTTAAAAAACTTAAGGCTTTTTGAAACAGAAAGTCTGGTTACCTCATATATATTTTTATTTCCAATCTTTACAGCAAGACTTATGGGATTTAGTCTTGCTCCGTGGCATTCCGGACATGGGCTCTCATACATATAGTCTTCTATCCATTCTCTCATTTCAGGTGATTTTGTTTCCATGTATCTTCTTTGAAGATTGTTTACTACCCCCTCAAATTCTCTTGTATATTCCCTTGGTCCCTGAAACTTGCTTATAAATTCCACGGTAACCTCTCTGCCATTTGTTCCATATAGCAGTTCATCAATAAATTCTTTGGGTGCAGCTGAAATAGGTTTTGAAATATCAAATTTATGATAGTCGGCTATTGCTTTAAATATTTGGTAGTAGTAGCCTTCCTCCTCTGCCCCGAAGGGTGCTATCGCCCTCTCCCCTATAGTCTTTGTATAATCAGGAATTACCAGATCTATGTCTATTTCTCTTTTAACTCCCAGACCATTGCATGCAGGACAGGCTCCTATGGGATTGTTAAAAGAAAACATTCTTGGTGATATTTCTCCAAATCCTATACCGCAATCTGTGCAGGCAAACTTAGTACTCATCAGCAGCTCTTCTTTTCCCACAGCATCTATAAGTACCATCCCTCCTGAAAGCTCAAGTGCTGTTTCAACTGAATCTACAAGCCTTTTTTGTACACCTTCCTTAATAATAATTCTATCCACAACAACCTCTATGCTGTGTTTTTTATTTTTTTCAAGGTTTATTTCTTCCTCTAATTCCATGAGCTCCCCATCTACCCTTACTCTTACATAACCATCTTTTTTGATGTTATCAAGAAGCTTTTTATGGGTTCCCTTTGCGCCTCTCACCATGGGAGCGAGAATTTGAATTCTGGTTTTTTCTTCGTATTCCAGAACTCTGTCTGTTATCTGGTCTATTGTCTGAGTTTTTATGGGCTTCCCGCAGTTCGGGCAGTGAGGAACTCCAACTCTTGCAAACAGCAGCCTGTAATAATCATAAATTTCCGTAACTGTTCCCACTGTTGAACGTGGGTTTTTGTTGGTTGTTTTCTGATCTATGGATATTGCCGGTGACAGACCTTCAATAGATTCTACATCGGGCTTATCCATCTGTCCTAAAAACATTCGTGCATAGGATGAAAGACTTTCCACATAGCGCCTTTGCCCTTCTGCATATATGGTATCAAAGGCAAGAGAGGTTTTTCCCGAACCGCTGACACCCGTAAATACAATAAACTTATCTCTGGGAAGCTCCACATTGATGTTTTTCAGATTGTTTTCCTTTGCTCCCCTTATTACTATTTTATCCATTATTTATCCTTTATTTATCCTTTCAGCTGTAGTTATATCTTCTTAAGTTCTTTTATCTCGTCTCTCAGTTTTGCAGCTTTTTCAAACTCCAGATTTTCCGCAGCAATTCTCATTTCTTTTTCCAGTTCAATAATGTATGCTGCAATATCTTTTATTTTTTCACTCTTGGCAGTGTACTTCTCCTCATTTTCAGCCACCTTTGTAGCTTCAATCACATCGCGCACACCTTTTACGATTGTTGTAGGTGTAATATTGTGTTCCTTGTTATATTTATCCTGAATTTCTCTTCTTCTTCCTGTTTCACTTATTGCTCTTTCCATGGAACCGGTAATTTTATCTGCATACATTATAACTCTTCCGTCCACATTTCGGGCTGCTCTTCCCACAGTCTGTATCAATGATGTTTCGGAGCGCAGGAACCCTTCCTTATCCGCATCAAGTATGGCCACAAGAGACACCTCAGGCAAATCTAATCCTTCCCTCAGAAGATTAATTCCAATCAGCACATCAAATTCTCCCATGCGCAGATCTCTTATTATTTCCATTCTCTCTAATGTATCAATATCAGAATGAAGATACCTTACCTTTATACCTGTATTTTTAAAGTAGAAAGTCAAGTCCTCAGCCATTCTCTTTGTAAGTGTGGTAACAAGAACTCTCTGGTTCTTTTCTGTTGAAACATGTATTTCCCTGATCAGGTCGTCTATTTGATTTTCTACGGGTCTGACAGAAATCGGAGGATCCAGAAGTCCTGTGGGACGTATTATCTGCTCCACAACGTTTTGCGAATGCTCTTCCTCGTAGGGACCCGGCGTTGCACTTGTAAATACCACCTGATTTATGATTCCTTCAAATTCATCAAACTTCAAAGGTCTGTTATCCAATGCTGAAGGCAGTCTGAAGCCATAATCCACTAATGTGGTCTTCCTTGCCCTGTCTCCGTTGTACATGCCCCTTACCTGGGGAATTGTAACATGAGATTCATCTATAATCATCAGGAAATCTTTTGGAAAATAATCCAAGAGTGTAAATGGTCTGGAGCCCGGCTTTAAATTGTTAATATGTCTTGAATAATTTTCTATGCCGTTGCAATATCCCATTTCCTGAAGCATTTCCAAATCGTAGTTTGTTCTTTGCTCGATTCTCTGCATTTCCAAGAGTTTATTTTCCCTTTCAAAATACTTGAGCCGTTCCTCTAATTCTTCTCTTATGCTCACAACTGCCCTGTTTATATTTTCTTCTGTGGTGGCATAATGGGTTGCCGGGAAAATGGACACATGGTTTCTTCTGCCTAATATTTCTCCCGTAATTGTGTTTATTTCGGTAATTCTGTCTATTTCATCACCGAAGAACTCCACTCTTATGGCATTTTCCGAGGATGCCGCCGGAAATATTTCCAACGTATCTCCTCTGACCCGGAAGGTTCCTCTGGTAAAGCTTATATCGTTTCTTTTATATTGAATTTCAATGAGCTTTCTCATTGTTTCATCTCTGTCCTTCT
>ENA-UOOR01003644-UOOR01003644.1-fermentation-metagenome-genome-assembly--contig:-NODE-3644-length-13283-cov-6.523813_pt1 | contig 13283 bp, 9 predicted proteins | sample MGYA00245780_ERZ724029 | MGnify/ENA primary metagenome ERZ724029 (study PRJEB28704, sample SAMN03018315) | fermentation metagenome | biome: anthropogenic terrestrial biome; feature: soil; material... | reverse complement strand
AGCTTGAAGAGGTGATCGTGCGCCGCATGGACCTTCGACATCGCCCCGCCCCCGGGTGAAAGGAGGCGCCAGGATAGCGCGCGGGGCTGACACGCCTCTTTCCAGAGCGAAGGCCCGGCGGCTACTTCCTCGCGAGCAGCCCTTCGACGAAGAACAGCCCGACCGCCGCGGCGAGGAGCATGCTCCACAGCGGAACCTCCGGGGCCGCCTCCTCGCTCCCCGCCACCTTGGTGGTGCGGGTCTTCTCGCCGAAGTAGGCCTTCAGCTCACGCTCGTCGAGCCGCGCGAGGTTGCTCTCGACCGGGTCGACGTTCACCGAGAAATCGAGCTCCTCGACCCGCGTCGCGACGCCCTTGATCCGCCCGTCCGCCCGGTAGACCCCCGGCAGCTCGGTCTGCGCGAGGACGACGGCGCCGTCGGCATTCTCCGGAGCGATCTCCGCGCCCTCCGGGCTCTTGAAGCGAATCCCCTCCGCGCCCTCGGGCGGCGACAGCGGCTTCGGCTCGCCCACCCTCACCTGCTCGACGGCCCTCTCGTCGAGCGTCCCTGCGAGCCATCCGGCCAGTCGCTGCAGCAGCGGCAGGAAGCTCGTGCGGATAGGCCAGTCGCTCCATTCCCGGTCGACCGTCGAGGTGTAGAGGATGACGCGCCCCTTGCCGTGCCTGCCCTCGATCAAGGCGGGAGCGCCGTCGTCATAGGTGGCGAGCTGCGAGACCTGCCCGGCCGCGCCGGGCGAGAGCAGGAAGTAGCGATAGGTGCGCGCCGACAGCAGGCCCTCGCGCGCCTCGCCGCCGAAGACGCTGAGCGCGGGGTGCTCGAAGTCCACCTGGACGAGCCGCGCCGCCTTCTCCTGGGCCCCCTCGCTCCGCGGCTCGACGGCCGTCTTGACCAGGTGAAGCTGCCGCGGCAGCAGCGCGCCGAAAGCCTGGTTGAAGAGGTCGGGATCGACCTTCTCGCCCAGGCTGACGAAGAGCCCGGCGCCGTTCGCCACCGCCTCGGCCAGCTCGCGCACCTTGGCCCCCGGCAGCTCGCGCACGTTGAGCAGGAGGACGAGGTCGTAGTCCGCGAAACGCTCCTCGCCGACCGCATCCGCGTCGCGAAGCTTCGGGCGCACCGGGCTGCCCGGCGCGTCGAGCGCGCTCTGCACGAAGAACGACTCGTCGAGGAAGCGCACCGTATGCGGCGAGCCGTTGATGATCAGGGCACTGACGTCGCGGGGCACGCGCACGGTGAAGAAGCGCGCGTCGTCGGCCGCGAGCGCGTCGCCCCCGAGCTCGACCGCGCCCGAATAGACCCCGCCGGCCGGGAACCGGTAGGTGAGCGTCTTGACCGTCGTGCCGCGCGCGGGGACGTCGACAAACCCCTTGGCGACCACGTGGTCGCCGACCTTGAGCGTGGCGGCCAGGTCCTCTTTCGGCTCGCCGGAGTAGTTGGAGATGGTGAGGCTGAACTGATAGGCGCGATAGGCGACCGCGGGCGCGGGCTCGACGCGCAGGTGCGTTATCGCCACGTTGGGCAGCTCGGACGCACCGCCGCCGGCGTCGAGGAGAACGACCTCGGGCTTCACCTCGCCCTGCGAGGTCTGGATGGTGGGCGCCGGCACGTCGAGCCGGAAGCTGGCCGCGGTCAGGTCGGTGGCGAGCAGGATTCGCTTGGCGGGGATCGTCGACTCGCCGAGCGCGCGGGCTGCGCGCACCAGGCACGCCGTCAGGTCTTGCGGCATGAAGGTCTGCGCGACCGCGTCGATGGCCCGGCGCGCCTCGGCGCGATCGAACCCGGGCGCCTTGGGCGGCGGGGCCGCCGGCTCGCAGGTGACGACGGTGACCGGGTCCTCGGGGGCGAGGTCGGCGAGCGCCTTCTGCGCCATCTCCTTCGCCCGATCGAGCAGCGCGCGCCCATCGCGCTGGTAGCTCATCGACAGCGAGGTGTCGACGACGATGGCCGTCGCCGCCGGTCCCTGAGGCGTCGCGAGCGCGTCGGCGCGCTTGGGCTGCGGCCGCGCGAGCGCGATGGGCACGGCGAGCAGGAGCAAGGTGCGCGCGAGGAAGAGCAGCAGCCGCTTGAGCCGCAGGCGGCGCGCGGTGCGCCGCCGCGAGCGCAGCACGAAGTCGATGGCCGCGAACGGATGCGGGCGGGCGCGCCTTCGATTGAAGAGGTGGATGACGAGCGGCAGCGCGGCCAGCATCGTTCCCCAGAGGAAGGCGGGATTGGCGAACTCGAAGCCCATCGCTCAGCGCGCTCCCCGCCGGCTCCCACGCCGATCGCCACTGCCCCTGCCCGCCGGATGCAGAAGCCCAAGCCCCGGATCGCCGGCCCGACGCGGCAGCAGCGCGATCCGCGGATCGCCGGCCTTCGTGCCGGCCTGCACCAGACACCGCCCGCTCATCGGCCACGCTCCCTGCGCGCGAGATAGCGCAGCAGCACCTTGTCGAGCGGCTCGTCGGTACGGACCAGCTCGTAGTCCGAGTCCTGCTCGTTGCACCGCTCCCTCGCGCCGTCGATAAATGCCTTCATCTCTTCCAGATACGAATCGCGAATCTCGCGCGGGTTTGCCTGCTGCGAGCGGTCGTCCTCCATCGAGAGGAAGAGCGTGTTGTCCTCGAAGGGAAACTCGATCTCCGCCCTGTCGAGCACGTGAAAGACCGAGAGGTCGTTCTTGCGCAGCCGAAGCTGCAGCAGGCGCTTGAGCGCATGCGGGTCTTCGTCGAACAGGTCGGAGAACAGGAAGACCGCCGCGCGCCTGCGCGCCTTCTCGGACAGCAGATCAGCGGCGGCCGCCAGCCGGGTCGTCCCTTTCCCCTCCAGCCCCTCGAGCGCTTCGATGATGGTCTGCAGGTGGCCCGCCGCAGCGCGCGGTGGGATGTAGCGGGCGCCGTCGGCGCGCAACACGAGCAGCCCCACCGCGTCCTGCTGGCGCACGAGCAGATAGGCGAGCGCCGCCCCGAGCGCGCAGGCCACGTCGAGCTTCGACAGGCCGTTCGAGCGGTAGCTCATCGACGCCGAAGCGTCGATGGCGATGAAGGCGCGCAGGTTCGTCTCGTGCTCGTAGCGCTTGACGTAGTACTTGTCGAACTTGCCGTAGGCCTTCCAGTCGATGTGCCGGATCTCGTCGCCGGGGGCGTACTCCTTGTGCTCCGCGAACTCGACCGATTGGCCCTGGTGCGGGCTCTTGTGCAGCCCCGAGAGCACGCCCTCGACCACCGCGCGGGCGCGCAGCTTCACGGTCGATAGCTTGGCGAGGGCTTTGGGGTCGAGCAGCATGCGTGCCTTGGTGTCGCGGATCTCCCGGCCGCCGTGGAATCGACGCGGGCGCTCGAAGGGTCCGCAAACATAGGCGGCCGGCGCGTCGCGAGACAAGGAAGTCGACGGCGCGGCCGGGGGTCTCCCGATGCGGCCCGCGACTTGCGACCGGCGCGGTTGTTCGCCCACGGGCTGGGGAACTACCCTCCGGCAACTCTAGGCCGAGCGCGGCGGCACGGCCCGCGGGGAGCACCACCCGTGCCCGGCGGCCGAGCGCCCGGCGAGGTGCCGGGCAACCCTTCGTCCAGCACCTCGACGCCGCCGTCCAACTCCTGGAGGCCGAGGCACCGGGCTGGGAGGCGCTCGGCGGGTCTTCGGCCTGGCCTCCGGTGGCCGACGGGCGCGCGGCCTGGAACGACGGCCGGCCCCACGGGCGAAAGCTTCAGACCCGCCCGACCCTGGTCGCCGGCACGGCTCTCCTCGCCAGGCTCAAGAACGACACCGGGGCCAGGGTGACGGAGATCGAGCTGTTCTACGACCACGGCTCCTGGATGGCGCAGGAAAACGAGCAGGTCTTCGGCCACCGGGCCTTTTTCAGCCTGACCGGCGCCCCCGGCTCCTGGCGCCTCATCCCCGCCTTCTCCTCGCACTTCGCCCCGGCGCCGAGCGTCGGCGAGACCCCGCTGAGCGCACGCCTCGAGCTCGAGGACTGGGAACCGGGCAGGCCGCTCTTCGTTCTCTGGGCGGACGCCAACGGGCCTGGCGGAACGGAGACCGAGGGGACCGGGCGCGAGGGCGCCTGCACCATCGACAACTTCGGGGTGCGCCCCCTGCGCCAAGCCTCCGGTCCTTAGAAGAGAGCAGGTGGCCGCCCGCACACGGCGCGAGGGGCGGTCGCGCTCGATTCCCGGGGCGGGGAGCTCCCGGCTCTTCCGGGCGCCCCTGAGCGCAGGCCCTCCCAGTGAGCCGCGCTTGTGCCCTCCTCGCGAGCGGTGCAATCCTCTCCCCGGCCATGCCCCCCACCTCCACCGACTACTATGACGTCGTCTGCAGCGCCCAGGCCGAGCGATTCCGGCACGGCGACTACTTCATCAACTACTACCGGCGGCTCTACCTGCGCCACCTGCCGGCCGACCGGGCCGTCCCCGCGCTTGATCTCGGCTGCGGCGCCGGCCTCTTTCTCTCCTGGCTGCGGCACGAGGGGCGCGTCGATTTGACCGGGGTCGACGGCAGCCCGAGGGCGGTGGAACAGGCGCGCGCGCGCGCCGAGGCCACGGTGCATCTGGCCGACCTGCGCGCCTTCGCCGCCGAGGCGCCCGCGGGGCGCTGGGGTCTGGTCGCGCTCAACGACGTGATCGAGCACTTTGCCCCCGACGACGCCATCGCCTTGATGTGCGCGGTGCGCCGCCTCTGCCGCCCCGGGGCGACAGTGCTCCTCAAGACCCCCAACATGCACAATCCGCTGGCACTCGCCCGGCGCTACTGCGACCTGACGCACCGCAGCGGCTTCACCGTGCAGAGCCTGCGGCAGCTCTTGGTGCTGGCCGGCCTCGAGCCGGTCTCGATCGGGCCCGAGCCCACCGCGCCGCGCTACCAAAGCGGCGCTCGCTCCTGGGCCTCGCGCGCCGTGACGCTGACCGCAGGAGCCGCCGCCTCGGCTGCGGTCTGGGGGATCAACCGGCACTTTGGGATTGAGGGCCCCTTCTGGCTCTCGGACAACCTGATCGCTGTCGGCCGGCTCGACGCCTAGCCAGGCGGTCACCCCTCCTCTGGGGCGGCGTCGAGGGTTTGGGGCGGCGGAAGAGCGCGGCGGCCCGGCCCGGTCCTCTCGGGACGGATCGACCGCGTCGTCCTCAGGTTGACCTGCGGCCCCCTCCTCGCGCTCGCCCCGAGCGTCCGCCTCCCGAGGCAGGCAACGCCTAGGCGGCTCTTGTCCATCGTGCGGTCGAACAGGCTAGCCCCCCAGCCCGGAGCGCAACCGCACGCGGCCGGCGGGCGCGCCATCGGGCTCGGCCATCGCCGGAAGATTCGTCAATTCAGGATGAGGGGTTGGCGAGTGCGCCCGGGAAGGGACGAGGCGCGCCTGCTCGCGCTGAGCCTGCACGAATTTCTTGCCCATCCTCGCGCCGGCTCCACCCCGGAACCACAGCGCCCGTCGCGCCGCCGGCCCTCCCGGCGGGGAGAGGGCCGAGCTGTGCTAGGTTGGCTCGGACCCGGTCCGGCCTTGCGATTGCCCCCAGAGACATCAGCGCCGACGCGCCCCCTCCCGCTCGCCGTCCTCGGCCTGCTCCTGCTGGCCGGCTGCAAGCCTGCCCCGGTGCCGTCGGGCCAACCACAGCCAGCCGGTCAGATGCTCCTCGTACGCCCCGACAGCACCTCGGTCCTTTGGCTGCCCGAAACCGGAGAGCTGGTAGCCTTCGGCCCCCGCGGCAGCGAGCGTTGGCGCACCCGGCTCGAGGCGGGCCGGGTCCTCGGAACGCCGGCCGTCGCCCCCGACAGCACGGTCTTTCTGCGCTCCGAGCGCGACCTGCTTGCGGTACAGGCCAACGGAAAGATCGCCTGGCGGCGCGAGCTGCCGACCCCCGCGCTCGCCGAGGGGCTGCTCTCGCCGGCGGCGCTGCGCGACAGCGGCGCGCTCGCCGTGGTCGCCCCCGGCCGCATCGAGCTCTTCACCCCCGACGGCAGCCGGCGCTGCGCCATCGAGCTGCCCCACGGCCCCCGGATCAACGCCCCGCCGGCCGTCGCCTCGGACGGCACTGTGCTCGTCACTACGGGAGAGGCGCTGCTCGCCTGGAGCGATGGCTGCGTGCCGCGCTGGCAGCGCGCGGTGGAGCCTCCGAACGGGGCGGGGCGATGAGCGGCGCGCCGGCCCCCTGCGACCCCTTCCGGCTACTGCTGCCGCCCGAACCGGAGAAGCGTCTCGAGCGTGCCCTCTTCGCGCTCTTGCTCGTCTCCTTTGCCTACTTCGGCTCGACCCCTTCGTGGAACCCCAACTCGCGCTTCGACCTGGTTCGGGCGCTCGTCGAGCAGCGCACCCTGAGCATCGACAGCTTTCACGAGAACACCGGGGACAAGTCGCTGCGCGCGGGGCGCTACTACAGCGACAAGGCACCGGGCCTCTCCTTTCTCGCCGCCCCCGTCCACCTCGCCCGCTGGGCGCCGCGCTGGCTGGCCGGCCGGGCACCGCTCCCCGGCGACGCGCTCTGGGTGCGCGGCTCGCTCTTCGTCTGCACGGTGTTCACCGTCGGGCTGCTCTCGGCGCTGGCGAGCGTCTTTCTCTTCCGGCTCGGCCGGGCGCTCGGCGCCCGCCCCGGGCGGGCCCTGCTCGTCGCCCTCGCATGGAGCCTGGCCACCCCGGCGTTCGCCTACTCGAGCCTCTTCTTCGCCCACCAGGCGGTCGCCTCGATGCTGATCATCGGCTTCGTGCTGCTCGCCCTGCGGCGCGGCGAGCGCTTCGGAGCCCGCCGGCTCGCGCTGGTCGGCGCGCTGCTCGGCTTCTCGGTGATCTCCGAGTACCCCGCGGCCTTGGCCGCGGCGGCGATCGGGGTCTATGCGCTCCTCTGCGGCCCGCGCCCGGTGGGCCTGCGCGAGCAGGCGCGGGTCGCCCTGCTGCTCGCCGCCGGGGCCTCCCTGCCGCTGCTGCTCGCGGCCGTCTACAACACCGCCGCCTTCGGCGCCCCCTGGCGCATCGGCTACTCGACCCTCGTCCCCTCGCGCTTTGCTTTGGGGATGGCCCGCGGGCTCTTCGGGGTCGAGCTGCCGCGGCTTGCCATTCTCTGGGAAATCACCTTCGGGGGCTTCCGCGGCCTCTTCCCGCTCGCGCCGGTGCTCCTGCTCGGGCTCGGCGGCGGCCTCTGGGCGGCCGCGCGCGCCCCCTGGAGGCTCGAGGCGCGGGTGGCGCTGGCGATCTTCGCCGCCTTCCTGCTGCTCAACGCCGGCTACGCGTTCTGGCACGGCGGCGCCTCGCTCGGCCCGCGCCATCTGGTGCCCGCCCTGCCCTTCCTCGCGCTCGGTCTGCTCGGCCTGCCCGCCGGCCGCGCCTGGAGCCTCGCCGCGCTCGGGCTCGGGCTGATGAGCCTCGCCAACGTCGTCGGCGGCACCGCTCTCGGCGCCGACCTGCCCGAGTGGGGCAACGCGCTGACGACCCACATCTGGCCGGCACTGCTCGCCGGGCGCATCCCATCCGAGCCGCACGCCTACAACCTCGGCCTGGTGCTCGGACTCGAGGGGACCGCCTCGCTGGCCCCGCTCTTTGCCTTCTGGGCGGCGGCCGCCGTGCCGATGCTCGCCCTGGTGCGCCGGCTGGAGCGCGAGGGGTGAGCCCGGGGGCGCCGAGCCGCGAGCGCGGCCTGCTCGCGCTGCTCGCCCTCGCCGGCCTGGTGGCGGCGACGCACGCCCAGCTACTCGGCTTCGAGTTCGTCTACGACGACCGCTGGACGGTGGTGAACAACGCCTACACCGCCCACCCGGCAAACCTCGCGGGGCTCGCCGACGGGAGCGCCTTTGCCGAAGGGGTGGTCGACGCCGAGCGGCCGGTCGCGCTCGCGACGGTCTTCCTCGACCGCGCGCTGTTCGGTCTCTCCCCGCGCGGCCACCACCTGCAGAGCCTGCTGTGGCACCTGCTCGCGACGCTGCTGCTCGGCCTGCTCGTCCTGCGCGCCTTCGGCGAGCGGCCCCTCGCGTGGCTCACCGCGGGCTTCTTCGCGATCTTGCCCGCCCATGCCGAGGCGGTGGCGGTCGTCAGCTACCGGGAGGACCTGATCGCGGCGGCCTTCAGCTTCGCGGCCCTCGCCGCCCTGCAGCGGCGCGGCTCGGCCTGGGCGGCCGCCCCGCTGCTCTTCTTCGGCTTTCTCGGCAAGGAGAGCGCGGGGGGGGCGCTGCTGATGTGGCCGCTCCTCGTCTGGATGCGCGGCGAGCCCAACCGGGCGCCGGGCGAGCGGCCCGCGTCCCTTCTCTGCGGCCTCGGCCTGCTCGCCGCGGGGGTCGGGCTCGCGCTCGGGCTGCGCATGGCCTGGGCGGGCGAGATCGGCTGGGCGCCGGCGGCGTCGGTACGGGTGCCGGAGCGCGGCGGCCTGCTCGCGAGCGCCGCCGCCGCCGCGCAGGTCGCCCTCACCCAGCTTGCGCAGCTCTTCGTTCCCTTGGGCTTAGGCCCCGAGCACCCCGATCCTCCCCCGGCCTGGCCCGGCCCGCTCGTCGCGCTCGGGGCCGCGGGGCTCTTCGCCGCGCTCCTCGCCGCCCGGCGGGCCGGGGCCGAGCGGAGGGCGATCGGCGCGGCTCTCCTCGCCCTCGCCGGGCTCGCCCCGCTGCTCGCGCCCTGGCGTCTGCCCAACCTGTGGGCCGACCGCTTCCTCTACCTGCCCTCGGCCGGGGCGAGCCTGCTGCTCGCGCACCTCGTCTCCCGCCACGGGCTTGCCTCGAGGGGCCGGCAGCTCGCGACCGGTGCGCTGGTCGCCGCGCTGCTTCTCGCCCACAGCGTCGCCGAGCAGCGCTACCACGACGAGCAGGTCCTCTGGAGCCGGGCGGCGAGGATTGCCCCCGGTTCGCCGCGCACCTGGCTTGGGCTGGGGGCGGTGCGGCTGCAGAGAGGCGACCTGCAGGGGGCCGGTGAGGCCGCCGCGCGCGGGCGGCTGCTGTCGCCCGAGTCGCCCGGCCTGCTGAGGCTCGAGGCGATGATCGCCTGCCACGGGCTGCGCCGACGCGAGGCCTGGGCCCTCTTCGAGGATGCCGAGCGACAGGCCGGGCGCGACGCCGGGCAGGCGGCGCGCCCGGCCTGGAAACAGGTGCAGCGGGCGGCCTGTGCGCTCGAGCTGCGCGAGTTCGACCGGGCCCGCGAGCACGCCCGGAGAGCCCAGGCGCTCGATCGTTTTAGCGCTGACGCCCACGCGCTCGAGGGGCTCGCCCTCCAGCGGCTCGGCGACCTGCGCGGGGCGCACGCGGCGCTGCACCGGGCCCTCGCGACCGATCCGCACCGCGGCGACCTGCGCCGGTGGCTGAGCCTGCTGCACGAAGAGGCGGGCGGTCTGCTCGCCGACGCTCCTCTCGAAGCCCCCTGAGCAAGCCCGCGCTCGTCTCGGCAGCCTGCTAGCTTTTCCTTTGCCTGTCTCCTAAACTGGCCGAGCGAAAAGCAACCAGGGAGCCGAACTGCAGGCTCCAGACCCCAGGGCGAGCCTTCCACTGCGCCCGGATGGGCGGTCGAGCGTTTTGCAGTTTGGGCGGTTTCTAGCTCAACCGCCACGAGACCAAAAGGTCCGAGAGGGAGAACCTGATGAGGAGCTTCCCTTCCTATTTCGCCACGGTGTTCGGCCTGGCGCTGTTCGTCGTCGCCTTTTACACCGCCTGTTCCAACGCCGCCCCGGTCACGGCCGAGTTCACGACTTGCAAGCGCCCGGCGCGCTACCCGACGCTCGCCGACATCGAGCTGCAGCGCATCGCGCTCTGGGCCGACTACGCCAAAGAGCGCGACCTCGCCCTGACCACCGAGCAGCAGACGAAGCTCGAGCTGACCGGTGACCTCGTCGGCGAGCTCGAGCTCGACCGCCCGGTCAAGTTCCCCAACGGCAAGACCGACCTGCCGCAGGGCTGGCTGCCCGAGCTTCCGGGCGACCACCCCTGGACCGTCAACCCCGAGACCACCGAGGCGAGCTTCCCCGCTTGGCTCGAGGTGCGGGTCATCGACCCGCTGCTCTTCGACCCCGACTCGCCGACGCACCTCGCCTGGGCGCAGACCTACCTCGAGAAGACCGCGGCCCTCGAGGACGGCATGCTCACCTCCTACGTCGGCGCCGACAGCGGCTGTCCGTAGCTAGCCCCACGCCCTACCCCTTCTCCCAAACCGCCGCAGCCTCCACCGGGCTGCGGCGGTTTTGCCGTTGCGGGCCGCTCCCTCTGCCCGCCGGCCGAGCCTTGCCCCGCCGCGCCAAACGGCTGTGCTATTGAAGGCGGCACCATGGCCTCCTTCCTCCTCGGGATCGCCCTCCTGCTGCTGCTCGCGGCCCTCGGCGCGGGGCCGACGCTCGCGCTGCTGCCGGCGCGCTGGAGCCGCCACTGGCCCATCGTCGCCCCGATCGTGGGGCTCTGCCTGCTCATCGTCGCGAGCGACGCACCGGGCTACTTCCTGCCGTCGCGCACCTATGGTCCACCGCTCATCCTCTTCCTGCTCACCCTGAGCCTCGGGCTCGCCTGGCGCCTGCGCGCCCGGGCGCGCCCGCTCTGCTGGGCGGCGCTGGTGCCGGTGCTGCCGCTGCTCGCCATCGGGGTCTGGCCCATCGGGCGCGAGGGGATCCTCACCACCCTCGGGTTTCGCAACCACGACTACCTCTTCTACACGCTGGTCGAGCTGCAACTGCTCAAGTGGCCACAGAGCCTACCCGACTGGCTGCAGCGCGCGCCGGCCGAGCACTTCGCCGCGGTAGCCCGTCTGGGCGGCTGGCGTATGGGCCTGCCCTTCGTCAGCGCCAACCTCTGCGCCCTGCTGCGACTCTTGCCGCACCAGCTCGACGGCACCCTTTGGGCCGCCCTCTACGCGCTCTTCCCGGGCACGGTGGCCACCGCCCACGCGCTCATCGTCCCCCGCGCCTCGCGGCAGGCGCGCCTCGGATTGCTGCTGCTCGCCTCGCTCTCGGGCACCAGCCTGACTCTGCTGCGCATCGACGCGGCCTCGCAGCTCGCCGCGACGCTGGTGCTCCTGCTGATCTGGGGGATTGGCTGGCGGGCGCTCGGAGCACGCCCGCGTGGGATGCGCGCCCTGGCCGGGTTGCTCATCGCCGGCTTGGCCTCGCTGCTGCACGAATCGGCCCCCTTCCTGCTGCTGCTCGCGATAAACCTCGTCCTCTCCTTGCGCCTCACCCGCCGGCTCGCCTGGGGGGCGATAGGCAAGCGGCTTGCCTGGGCGGTGCTGGCCGTGGCGCTGATGCCCTTCACTCTGCTGCGCGCCCTCCAGGCCGCCCAGAACCTGAACCGCGGGGCCTTCGGGCAGTGGTTCGGCGGCGAGCTCATCTCGCTCTTCCCCTCCGCCTTCGGCATGGGCACCGGCTCGCCCGGGGTGCTCGAGGAGGTGCCGGCGGCGGTCCGCGCGCTCACCGTGGTCGGCGGCCTTGCCGGCGCCGCCTTGCTGCTGCAGAGCCACCGGCTGCGCCAACCCCAGCGGGCCCTCGTCACCAGCCTGAGCGGCGGAGTCGTGCTCCTGCTCGGGCTGCTGCCGCTGACCGGGATCACCTATTTCGGCGGCAAGCTGGCGATGACCTTCCACCCCTTCGCCCTCGTCGGCGCCGCCGCGGTCGCCGACCGGCTCGGGCCCGGCCACCGGGGCGTGACCCGCGCGCTGGTCGGCCTCTTGCTGGCCGGCAACCTCGCTTGGATCACCGCCTTTGCCCTACAGCGCGAGAGGCCCGACTTCGGCATCAAGGCCGAGCACCTGCGGCTACTCGAGGCGCTGCGCCACCACCCCGGCCCGGTCTTCCTCACCGGCAACCTCGAGTCGCCCACCCCCGACCCCGAACATGTCGCCGGCTACCTGCTCGCGCTGCTCGAACGGCCCGCTTCGCACCGCTTCCACAAGTGGAGCTATTTTCAGAGCGTCCGGTTCGAGCCTCGCGCCCCCGCCCTCGACGGTCGCCCCGAGCTCGCCCTGGTCTGGAAGCCCGGCGCCTTCGCCGAGGAGCTGGTGCGCGGCAAGCGGGTCTTCGAGACCGAGAGCTTCGCCCTCTACGACCTGTCGAGGCACGGCTCCCATGTCGTCAGCGCTGCCTTCGAGCAGGGGTGGCACGAGCTCGAGCGCGAGCCGGGCTCGGGGCGTACCTACCGCTGGGCCGCGCAGGAGGCGAAGCTGCGCCTCGACTGGGTCCCGCCCGGCCTCTGCCTCGGGCTCGACGTGCGGCCCCCCCCGGGCAGCGGGGCCACCGGTGTGCTCGCCACGACCGGCCCACTGCTCCGGCGCTACGAGATCGGCAGCGGGTGGACGCGGCTCAAGCTGCCGCTCGAGGGCGAGAGCCCCGAGCTGCTCCTCGCCCCGCTCTCGCCCCCACGCCCGGTGCCGAACGACACCCGCAGACTCGCTTTCGCAGTCTCGCGGCTCGAGCTCGAGCCCTGCGTGCCGCCACCGGTCTCGGAGCTGCCGTCCCGGCTGGTCTTCGAGGAGGGATGGTACGGCCCCGAGTCCGAGCCCGAGCGCGAGTTTCGCTGGAGCCGCGACGGGGCGCGGCTGCGGGTCCGGGACACGGCGGCCGGCAGTTGCCTCGACTTCGAGGCGCGCACCGGCCCGACCTGCCCGGCCACCGAGATCGTGGCGATTGCCAACGGCCGGGAGAGCCGCCACCGGGTGGGCCCGGACTGGGCCGGGGTGTCGCTGCCGCTCGAGGAGGGCGAGGTGCTCCTCAGCCTGCGCCCGAACCGGCCCCCCGAGGCCCCGGCCCCCGACGGACGCCCGCTCGCCATCGCCCTGGGAAACCCGCGGGTCGTCCCCTGCGGCCTGCGGCGATCGCGATGAGCGCGCCTCTGCTGCTGGTCGCCCCGAACTTCCCCTCCCCGGGCACCGCCCGCGACGGCCAGGCGATCTACACGCTCGAGGCCGCCCGCGCGCTGCAGCGGCTGTGCGGAGCCCGCATCCTCGTCGCCGCGATGCGGCTCGGCGATCAGGCGCCGCACGAGGAGGCCGAGGGGATGGAGATTCGCCGCGCCGAGCCCGCCACGCCGGTCGGCGGAGTCTTCGAGCTCTATGCTCCCGAACGCTTCCCCGTCCTGCTCGAGCCGCTCTCCCGGCTCGCCGCACAGATGGCGCGCACCGCCGCCCCTTGGGCCTGCTGGTGCCATGGCTACGAGACCGCCCCCGCGCTCGAGGCCGCCGGCCGCGCCGGGGTCCCCGGGGTCGGGGTGGTGCACTACTCGGTCGCCCAGGAGACGGTCCACGACCTCGGCTGCGCCGACGACCCGAGCCGGCGCCGGGCGGTGGGGGCTTGGCTGCCGCTTGCTCTGTCGCGGGCAAGCCCGCGGCGGCTACGCGTCCCGCTCGTGCGCGTGGCCGGGCGTGCCGGCCGGCTGGCCCGCCC